>Ga0080007_1077198_pt1 | contig 10951 bp, 10 predicted proteins | sample OctOCTMetagenome_FD_69210 | JGI IMG/M metagenome (GOLD analysis project Ga0080007, IMG submission 69210) | Hot spring and microbial mat streamer communities from Octopus Spring Streamers, Yellowstone National Park, USA - OCT_B (SPADES... | ecosystem: Environmental > Aquatic > Thermal springs >...
GAGTTTGGCGCGGAGAGGAGGGGCGCACCTGTCAAGGCCTTCCTGACCATTGACAAAAGCCCAATCGAAGATCAAGAGCCCGTCAAGACCCCCGACGTGGTGGTTATCTTTGACGATAAGCTCATCGACACCATGAGGTTCGCCATAGACGCGGTGAAGCCCGGAGGACACGTGATAGTGAACACGGCGAAGAGCCCCGAAGAGATGAAGAAGATTATAGGGAGAAACGACGTCTATCTGGTACTGCTGGATGCCGTGGGGATCGCCCTTAAACACGTGGGCCTGCCCGTGCCCAACGGCCCGCTGGCAGGCGCCTTCTCCAAGGTGATGGGCTTCCCGCGCCTTGAGTCTATAAAGACCGCGTTTGAGACGCAGTTGGGTAAGGCTGTGGAGGAGAACTTCGCGGCGACTAAGGAGGCCTACGAAACCGCCCTCGTCGTCCCGCCGGAGAGGGTGGACCAGGCGGCAAAGCCGAAGGGCGTGATCTCCACCACCTCCGCATTCTTGACGGGGCCCTACGAGATTGTGGGCTGGCTTGAGGTGTCTAAGGCGGGAGCCGTGTTCCCCGCCTCCAGCCTCTTCTACACCACCGGCGGGTGGCGTCTGGAGAAGCCGGTGATCGACCACTCCAAGTGCATCATGTGTAGGAAGTGCTGGATGTACTGCCCCGACGACGCCGTGGTGGAGGCGTGGAAGGAGGTGCAGGGCCCGAGGGGCCGCGTCTTTAGGATGAAGGTGATTGACTTCGACTACCAGTACTGCAAGGGCTGCGCGGTGTGCGCTGACGTCTGCCCCACCGGCGCAATAAAGATGGTGAGGGAGATATGACGGCGCAGGCCCTAGCCCCGGTGGAGAAGAAGGTCGCGCAGAGGAGGATTGCGCTGACCGGCAACCACGCCGTGGCGCTCGCGGTGAAGATGTGCAGACCTGAGGTGATAGCGGCTTATCCCATCACCCCGCAGACACCTGCTGTGGAGAAGCTCGCCGAGTACGTAAACAACGGCGAACTTGACGCCGAGTACATACCCGTCGAGAGCGAGCACACCGCCATGTCCGCCGTGATCGGGGCCTCAGCAGCAGGGGCCCGAACCTTCACCGAGACGTCGTCGCAGGGCCTGGCCCACATGTACGAGAATCTGCCCATAGCGGTGGGGATGCGGCTCCCCATAGTGATGGGCATGGCCGTGAGGACGTACTCGGCGCCTATAAACGTGTGGGGCGACTACAGCGACGTGATGTCGATGAGGGAGCTGGGGTGGATCATATACGCAGCGCAGAACGCCCAGGAGGCCTTCGACACGATTATACAGGCGTACCGCGTGGCCGAGGACTCCAGAGTCCACCTGCCCGTGGTCGTGGCCTACGACGGGTTCTGGACGAGCCACGTCCTCCAGCCGCTAGACGTCCCCGAGGACGAGGAGGAGGTGATTAAGTTCGCCCCAATCACCAGGACCTGGGTTAAGCTCGACGTGGACCACCCCACAGGTCTGGGCGCTGTGGGGACGCCCGAGTGGTACTGGGAGATCAGGTGGCAGGCCGCGGAGGCGCTGAGGGGCTCGCTGAAGGTGATAGAGGAGGTGGACAGTGAGTACGGGAGGCGCTTCGGCAGGAGGTACGGCCTCTTCAGCACATACAGAACCGAAGACGCCGAAATGATCATAGTGACCTACGGCTCCGTCTACGGGCTGGCCAAGAAGGTGGTGGACAGGCTGAGGGGGGAGGGCGTGAAGGCCGGCGCCCTGCGGCTGAGGGTGATTAGGCCTTGGCCCGGCGATCTGCTGAGGAAGGCCCTCGAGGGGGCAGACAAGGTGTTGGTATTAGACCGCACCATAAACCACGGCGCATACCTCCAGGGGCCAATGGCAATGGAGGTGGCCGCCACGTTGCAGAGGCCGGTCTACAGCGCCTTGGCCACCATAGGCATGAGGGCGATAGACAGCGACATGATATACGAAGCCGCCCTCAAGGTGTGGAAAGGCCTCTGGGCGCCTAACCAGACCTACACAATAGGCCTGAGGGGAGGCTATGAGTAGCGGCGGCCGCTTCGACAAGATCCCGGTCTACATAAGGGGTAGCCACCTCGTCAAAACCGTCGTGAAGGCGGCCGAGGAGTACGAGGGGCAGTACGAATACGCAAACTTCGAGCTACCGCAGGAGGAGCTGTTTCTGCCGGGGCACGGCCTCTGTGCGAGCTGCACCATCGGCGTCATCGCGCGGCACATGTTGAAGGTGTTTGGGCCCGACACCATAGTGGTCAACCCCACGGGATGCGCGGAGGTGTCCACGGTGGTGTATCCACGCATGAACTGGGCCGTTCCGTGGATCCACATCGCCTTCGGCAACGGCGGGTCGGTGGCCGCCGGCATCGAGGCGGCGATTAAGGCGCTTAAGAGGAGGGGCGTCATCGACAAAAACCGCAAGATCAACGTGGTGGTGCTTGCAGGCGACGGCGCCACGGCGGATATAGGCTTCCAAGCGCTCAGCGGCATGTTGGAAAGGGGGCACAGGGTGATCTACATCATGTACGACAACGAGGGATACATGAACACCGGCATACAGAGGAGCGGCACCACGCCCTTCGGCGCCTCCGCCACCACATCGCCAGCGGGGAAGAAGATACCTGGCAACGTGACCCACAAGAAGCCCATGGCCGCCATAGCGGCGGCTCACGGCATCCCCTACGTGGCCACGGCGAACCCGGCCTACGTGCACGATATGGTGTATAAGTTTAAAAAGGCGATGGAGGTGGACGGCCCCTCCTTCTTACACATACTCCAGTCTTGTACACCGGGGTGGCGCTTCGAGCCTAAATACGCCATCAGGGTGCTGGAGCTGGCCACGGAGACTGGCTACTGGGTCAACTACGAGATTGAACACGGCGAGTTCAGAGTAACCGTGCCAGTGCCCAGGAGGAAACATGTGAAGTGCTTCCTCCAGCTCCAGGGCAGGTTCAGACACTTGAAGCCCGAGGAGGTGGAGTACATACAGAAGATCGTCGACAGAGACGTGGAGGAGATAAACAGACTAATGGGCAGGGAGGTGATCGGGCCTTTGGATCCGTCTCTGCCCTGCCTAACTGAGCGGAGATGATCACCCACGTCAAGCTCTTCGCCACTGCGGTTAAGCAGATCTTCCAACGGCCGCTCACCGTCAGGTGGCCGGAGGAGAGGAGGGACTACGGCGACAGGTTCAGAGGGTTCATCGTAAACGACCGGTCTAAGTGCGTCAGCTGTCAGCTCTGTGAGGCTGTGTGCCCTGCCAAGGCCATCAAGTTCCACCTGGAGGCAGACGGGAGGCGTTACCCCGGCATTGACTGGGGGCGGTGCATACTCTGCGGCTACTGCGTAGACGCCTGCCCCACCGGCTCCCTGCGCCACGTCAACAACAGCGAAATAGTGTGGACAGATCTCAACGTCTACAAGAAGCCGCTTGAGATGGACCCCGACGACGCGGCGCCGCTACCCGGCACCAAATCACTTATCTAAAAGCCCTATGAACAGCGATCATCTGCTCGTCTCCTCCAGCCACCTTGCGATGACGTCTGCGAGCTAGGCAAAGCGCATGAAGCCCTCTAGGTGTCCCCCGTAACACTCTATCATTATTGTGCCGTCGCTTCTCCGGTACACCCTCGGCTCCTCGCCCGTAAGGGCTTTAATCAGCGCCGAGAATCTCTCGGCATCTGCCGCCCTGCCGCCGGGGCGTCGGCCCTGGCGTAGGCGCGTCCCACAGCCGCGTTTCCCTCATATCTGCAGGCGATCTCGTACTCACGCGTTACGCCGTCCACCTCCGCCGTTATTTTAATCCTCAACAACCTCCAGCCGCCCTCGCCTTCATCGAATTCGGCCCCGCCGTCTATCACCTTCACCACGTGCTCTCTGCCACCCACCTCAACCCTTCCCTCGAAGCCCTCCAGCCTCAGGGAGCCCCTCGCCTTGCCCTCCTCTACGATCTCTCTGTCTTTTTCGTAAACCTCTTTGCCAGTCTCCTCCGCCCTTCGGAGTATGTGCTCCACAAACCTCGCCGCCAGGTCCCTTTGCCCCTAAGTGCCGTATACGGAGAGCCGCGCGGCGTCTCGAAAGCCGCGGGCCTTGGCGGGGGATGTGCCTCCGGGTCTCCTCTATAGGAGGTGCGCATGTCCTCAACCGGCTGTATTGTACGCAACAGTTTTATTAGGCCGCGTCGGAGGTTCCGGCTGGAGTTTGGGCTCCGCCTCTGCGGGCCGCTGGTCAAGTGTTTGGCTGAGATAGGCGTTGAGAGCCTCAGCGCCGTCACCAGCTTCGTGGACGCAGAGGCGCTTGAGGAGCTCACCAAGACCGCAGACGCCAGTACACCCTACGGCCGATATAGGGAGGCACTTGAGAGCCCGGATGACCCGACATGCAATCTATCAGTAGAAGTGGAGGCCTGAAGGACAGCTCCAAAGCTGGCAAGGCGTATCTAGTAATATCATGTAAATAAGATGTAGTATCATATAAGCCTATAGGCTATGCGATAGATTATGACTTTGGCTCCTCGTAGGGAGGTAGACGTTCTGGGCAGGATTAGGGATATTCTGGGCAAGTTTGTTGGTCAAAAATTTAATGAGGTCACAATAGTGGGGGTTAGGGAGCAGTATGAGGTTGATGGGAGGTTTGCCGATCTAGCCATCCTTAAAGATGATGGAAAGCCTATTCTGCTTATAGAGACTAAGAAGGTTAGGCATCATGCTAGAGGGTTTAGAGTTGAGAGAAAATTCATCGTTACGTCTGAAGAGGTTGTGGGTCAGGTAGTGGCATATGTAGCCATATTAAAGAAAAGCGGCATTTACGTACCGTTTGTCGCAACGGCTAACGACAAGCAACTAGCTCTGTTCAAGGTTCCTGAGAATATTGATGAACTTGTTGATTGGAAAGCTATCGAGAACAGGGGATACGATAAAGTCATAAAAGACTTTTACAAGTTTAGAGGTCAAAACTTAATCTCTCACGAACGACACAACTTCTCTGAGGAGTCCTTCAAGAAGCTTCTAGACACAGTTACAGGTATCTACAAGAAGAAATATGGTATTGAGGAGAAGAGACAAGAGCTTCACTGGATTGTAATAGAGGATTTGAGAGGCTTTGTAGACTTCCTATCACCATTCATAGAGGAGGCAATAACACCAAACGGACGGTTTAGACCTGACCTAAGGCAAAAGCTTGACGAATATTCTCAGAGAACGGGCTATAGACCAACGCCAGATGGCTTGGCTAGAGAAATGGCTTATGTACTGATGAACAAGATAGTGTTTTATAAAGTTCTTGAAAGGTTCTATAACTTGCCAAGGCTTGAACCACTACATGAGAAAGACGTTGTTACTAGTTGTAGCTCTTACATTAAAAAACTCAATGAATACTTTGAGAAAGCTGTTGAGGTATCGAAAGACTTTGAAGCAGTCTTTAAGACAGGCATATACGACGTTACTGAGAACGATGTTGTTGAGAATGAAGAGGTTTTGGATGCTCTTGACTGGCTTATCAAGTACCTGGGGCAATACAAGATTGAGGAGCTCGGCGACATCATTGGATACATCTATGAAGAGCTCATACCACCTGAGGAGAGGCACAAGCTTGGTCAGTTTTACACGCCAAAGCCGATAGCCGAACTGATTGCCAAGTGGGCTGTCAGAAGCCCTGACGACAAAGTGCTGGATCCTGGCTGCGGCTCGGGAACATTCCTCGTAGAGACGTACGAGAGACTAGCCGAGTTAAAGCTAAAGAAGCCGTTTAAAGAAACTAAACACGTTCCTAAAGATGTCCACGAACAGATACTTCGTCAGCTCTACGGAATAGACATAAACGAGTTTCCAGCACACCTAACAGCCATGAACCTAGCTATGAAGAACGTTAGAGTGCCAAGCCCAACACTCAACATATTCGTAAGAGATTACTTCACGATAAAACCAGAGCATAAAACGCTTGCACCATACAAGGTCAAGACACCTGAGGGTGAAAAAGAAGTTGAGGTAGTATTCAAAGACTTCGACGCCGTTGTTGGTAACCCTCCATACACTAGGTGGACTGAGATATCAGAGTCCACACGTAGGCAGATAAGAGACAGGCTTAGAGATATCATCTCTAGCTATGATCTTGAAGCACAGGTTGTTAGAGGTGTTGAGCCAGGGATCTATGTTTACTGGATTATACATTCAACAAGGTTCTTGAAGGAAGGTGGAAGGCTAGGTATGATAATAAGTGATTCGTGGCTACAGACTGATTATGGTAAGAACTTCTTCAAATTCTTGTTAGATCATTATAAAATCCATGCTGTAATAGATATCTCAGCGAGAGTTTTCCCAGTACCCCTCATAGGCACGTGCATAGTCCTTCTAGAGAGGTTCTCTAATGAGAGTGAGATAAGGAGTAATAGAACTGTATTCATGTACCTAGATGTGTCCGAAGGTAGTATAGATGTGGATGAGGTACTTAAACTCATAGATGAAGCTAAGTCCAAGATATCACCAAGGCAAGCAATAACTAAGGAATTGGTATCAGGGGCAAGAGTATTAATCAAGGTTTATACTCAGGGAGAGCTTGCGATGTTTGAAGGAAAGATCATTAACTTGATTTTCAGTGCAGACGATATACTTAATAGCTTGAGACAAAACCCGCTAATTGTTAGGCTCTCAGAGTTCTTTGAGCCTAGTTACGGTAATATACTGTATTTGTACTTAACATCTATTGGAAAGATTAGAGGAGTAAGAAATGTTGGTGGTAACGAATTCTTTTACCTCAATGATGATAGAATACAACAACTCGGTATTCCTAGAGAATTTCTATATCCACTTTTGTCATCCTCTAGATACTTAAAATTTTTTACATTCGTTCAGCAAGATTGGGAGGAGCTTAGAAGTAGGGGTGTTGAATGCTATCTTTTTCTATGTCATAAACCAAGAAATGAGTTACCTTCGCAAGTTTTAAGGTATATACAGCTTGGTGAAGGATCTAATGCGCAGATAAGGCTTAGGCCAAGGCCTGGAGAGCCGGAGGGAAGACCAGTAAGCGAGTCGCAAGCTGCTCAAACGAGACTTAGGTATAGGAACCTATTCTTTGACTGGTACGACCTTGGAGGAGTTATTGAAACGCCAATTATAGCTTCTCGTTATGCTCGATATTGGCATAGGTTTGCTCTGTCGACGTATAAAGTAGCCTGCGATGATGATATTATGACGTTTATCCCTCGTCACGGTATCTTCTTGGATGTCAAAGAGCTTAAGGCTTTATTGACATATCTAAACTCTTCGTTTACAAAGCTATACCTAGAAGTAAATGGTAGGTCAGCGGGTGGAGTCGGAGTCCTAGCCTCGGAGGTCAGAGTTCTTAACGACATGCCCATATTAAATGTGAAGAAATTGCCTAGAGAAGACGTTGAGAGGCTTGCCCAGCTATTTGATAGGCTTGAGTCTAAGGCTAGAAGGCTTGGTAGTGCTGATGAGGCTGAGAATGCATTTGGGTCAGAGCTTGCTGGAGAGCTTACTGGTAAATTAAATGTTAAAGCTGGTATTCAGGGGTTGTTTAACACCGTTATTAGGGAGATTGATTATGAAGTAGCGAGAATCCTAGGATTGGAGCACTTGGTCGAGACTGTTAGGGCTATGGTGCTGGAGCTTGTTAGGAGGAGGCTGTCTAGAGCTAGAGAACCCAGGAGAGAGGCCATTAGGGGCGGTGATGAGGACAGAGAGCTCCAGAGACCGAGAAGGAGGAGGGGATCCGAAGGTGGTGGGGGTTTCACAAGTCTCCTGGACGAGTTTTTCTAACGCGCTAATGACGCACAAAAGCCGCCATGCTAGCAGGCGGTGTTCGGGCTGAGGGGACCAAGGGGGTACAAGCGCGCGCCATGAATTGAGCTGGTGGTGGTCATGCCCTTCAGCCGGGACCGAGCCCGTGCGAGCGCCGAAATCACTTGTTATTTCGCCCGCCGATTCATCTCCGTTTCGTCACGGCGCTACGGCCGTGGCTTACCAGCATGACGATGCATGGCGAAGCGCCTTACTTCTCAGCAACGTCCATGACCATATGTCACATCCCCGCCCTAAAGGGCGGGGCTTGTTGCCGATTTATGTCTGGCACTCAGAATATCTGGCTTCCTGCCCGGGTGATAATTTTTTCATTAAGTAGCGACTACAAGGCAACAGGTGGAAGAATATGAACTACTTAAAGAAAATCGAGAAAACAGTGTCCAGCTTTCAACTATCGCGGCGCAACTACGGTGCACCCCTCCAAACACCCCACAAACCCGGCGTCAACACTGCGAAGAATGGCGTTCTTTTTAGTCTTTTTCCCGCTTTCGCGAGGCGCCGAAGAATGGCGCCTCGCGAAAACAAAAGAGGAGGGAGAGGCGGGGAAAGTACGCCATTCTTCGCAGTTGGGCTGGGCGGCTTGGCGTCGGGTTGTCAACTGGGTTGGCCTGTCCAATTGACCACCTCCGCCTCCCTTAGCGAGACAGCGAAACAACGCCGCCCAACCTTTTTGCCAACCTCCTTTCCTCGCCGCCTTAAACTATTTTCGGTTTTAAAGCTGAGCCTCTTGGCTAGGCTTGCTGAGACGGCCAGGCCGACACTGGTCGACATCAGAAACGCCGCATTGAAGAGCCTAGTAGAGGGGGCCCGCAAAGCGGCACAGAAAGGGCGTGTACCTAATCAAGAGGAGGGCTACGGAGGAGGTGTTAGCCGTCTTGAGGGAATATGTCGGCGTTGTCGGAGACCATCTCGCTCGGCTCTTCGAAGACGGAGGCCGTGGTCTTGACTTAGTGATCGCCCCCCTCCCCTCCACAAAGTCACTTATATAATTTCAATTTTCAGCATCCCCCAACTCCCGCTACGCCTCTTGACATAAGGCAAAAATTTTAATGGGGTGGTGTAGTCTAATATGGATCTGCCCTTCCCCCTCTCCGGCGATTTAATTGCGGCCTTGGTATTCCCGGGCGTGCTGGGTATCTTCGGTTTTCTTGTGGTTGCGATTTGGCTGGAGAGGAAGCTGGTGGCGCGTGTGCAGTGGCGCTTCGGCCCGCTCTACGTGTCTAAGCCGCTGGGGGGCCTCCTCCAGCCCGTGGCGGATCTCTTCAAGCTAGTCTTCTCGGAGCTGGTCCTGCCGCGCCACACCAACAGACTGCTTTTCGCCGCCACGCCTATTCTGCTTTTCTTCGCCGAGGGTCTCCCCGTCGTATTCATCGCCGCGGCGCCCGGCGTCGTGATGGCGCCGCATCCCTACGGCCTCGCCATCGCCGTGGTGCTGGTGCTCCTAGTCGCCGTGTTGGTGGTGGCCATGGCGTGGACAGAGGCCGACAAGTTCACCTACATCGGCGCCATGAGGGAGATACTGCTGACTGCGGCCTACGAAGTGCCGCTTCTGCTCGCCGCCTTGGCCATGTTCCTCCTCTACGGCACAGCCGACCCGCACAAGGTCGTCGAGGCGCAGAGCGGCCTCTGGGGCGTCTTGCTGAACCCCCTAGCCTTCGTCGTCTACCTAGTGGCCCTACTGATGGCCACCACCCGCTTCCCCTTCGAGATACCTGAGGCTGAGCCTGAGGTGGTGCTGGGCCCCTACACCGAGTACGGCTCCACCCTCTTCATCTACGCCTTCGGCGCTAACTACGTCAAGCTCTACGTCCTCTCCCTGCTGGGCGCCGTTTTGTTCCTCGGCGGCTGGCTACCCGCGGCAGGGGTGCTAGGCGTGTTGATCACCCTAGCCAAGATGGGCGTGTTCGTCCTGCCGGCGATGCTGGCACGCGCCATATATCCCCGCTACCGGATAGACCAGGCGCTTAGGATAGGCTGGGGCCAGCTGCTGGCGCTGTCGGCGGCGGCTGTCCTCTGGTCTCTTCTGGCGGCGTGGATATGGTAGCAGTCGTCTTGTTCATCGCCCTGTTCCTCGCCGCATTGGTTCTCCTAGTTGTAGTCGGGTACCTGTTCTCGCCGAAGCGGCCCTCAGAAACCAAGGAGAGGAGGTTCGAGGCTGGCGGGCCGCCGTACGGCCCCGTCCAGAGGCGCCTCCTCATGCAGTACTTCGGCTACGTCTACCTAGTCACCGTGGTGGAGGCGGCGGTGGGGCTGGCCCTCGTGGCGGTGCTGACCACCGACGCCGGCCGCGCGGCCCTCGCCCCGCTTGCGGCGGCTCTCGTCGTCGTGATCGCCGCCGTAGTTGCCGTGGTGTGGCGCTACTTCAAGCTCCTGGCTGACGTGAGGAGGTGGGGTTAGGCAGTTGGCTAAGTGAAGCTTCTCATGTCCGGAATTTTTAATTATATAAAATTTCAGAAACCTTTAAAAAAACATAAAGGGTTGACCATAATGAAGACCCTTGTCTCCCAGGCCGTTTCGAGACTAGCCAGGTGGGGCACCAAGTGGTCTCTCTGGCCGCCGCATCTCGTCACCGCCTGCTGCGGCGTTGAGGTGGGGCACCTATTCGGCTCAGCCTACGACGCCGAGAGGTTCGGCATGTTGCCCATGGGGAGCCTCCGCCAGAGCAACATCATCATAATTGAAGGCACCATCACTCTCAAGATGGCGAAGTTTGTAAAATACATATATGAGCAGATGCCCGAGCCTAAATACGTGGTGGCCATGGGCGCCTGCGCCATAAAAGGCGGCGTATTCTACGGAAGCTACCACATGGTGCCTGCCGCCAAGGTCTTGCCGGTACACGCCTACGTCTCCGGCTGCCCCCCTACCCCCGAGGCCGTCCTAAAGGCCGTGACGAAGGTCCAGGAGCAGATAGCCCATGCAGAAAACTGAGTGGCCCTTCAACCTAGAGGTAGGCCGCACCTTCTTCGTCCAGTCTGAGGAGGAGCTGAGGGGAGGGGGGCGGGGGCTGACGCTTGTGGTGGGGCCGCAGCACCCCGGGTCGGGACACATGCGGCTTTTCGTCGTCGTTGACGGGGACATAATCGTGGACGTGGTGCCGGACCCCGGCTTCGTGCATAGGGGGGTTGAGAAGCT
>Ga0080007_1062926_pt1 | contig 10930 bp, 14 predicted proteins | sample OctOCTMetagenome_FD_69210 | JGI IMG/M metagenome (GOLD analysis project Ga0080007, IMG submission 69210) | Hot spring and microbial mat streamer communities from Octopus Spring Streamers, Yellowstone National Park, USA - OCT_B (SPADES... | ecosystem: Environmental > Aquatic > Thermal springs >...
AGTGGCAGCGGTTAGAGATTGAGTAATCGTAAGGGTGGTGGAGAAGCCTAAAGAGCCGCCGTCAAACATAGCCATATTGCCCTTCTACAAATTCCCCCGCCACTTCTTCAAATACCTAGAGCGGGTTAGGCCGGACGTGGAGGGGCTACAGCTCACAGACGCCATTCAGCTGGCAATCGAGGAGGGTGTGGAGGCGAGACCTATATACTATACCGATGTGTACTTCGACGTCGGCAACCCCCAAACTTATTTAAAGGCGTTGGAAACTTCCTCTAATGGATAATCTAGTCTTGGTATAGATGATGCCAGACTTAAATAGTGGAAGAGATCTATGTCTGTCATTAATGCTAAGCCTATGTTAGCCTTCATACCCATCTCTTGCGTTTTTAATATTGCTTCTCGTGTTATTGACAAACAATCTAGCTTAGATGGATGGAAGTTAACTATGTCTGCAACTTCCATTTGGGCGAATAACTCTATGTCTGATTGTTTCCGTAGGCTCTCATCAAGCATTATTTCTATAACTGGGTAGAAACTTTACCTTGTGTCAATATAACCATTGACAATAATCCACTCATCAAACGAATAATGGGCTACGCTGTTCCAAGGCCTGTAATACTTAGTGCATTGGGATACTTTAGGACGGGTAGGACTACTACTAGGAAAGACTGAGTAATCAAGAGAATGATTACCGATGTTCTGTCATCAAATAGAAAATATGAAAGTAAGCAAATTGCAATAATTGTAGCAACCGTCTCCCAGAAGATTCCTTCCAGAGGCCATACATCTATAAACAAACTGAAGTTCCAAGTCAAAAACATCAAATATAGTGCGAAGATAAGAGTTATCAATAAAATGATGATAGTTCTTCTCATTTCAGGTTTCAAGCTTGTTAGCATTCATTAATCTACTTATAAGCTTAAACAATCTCTCAGCTCCAATTCTTCGATCAATATATTTTCTAAAGGTGAGGACATTTTTCCTGAATTCATCTAGTAAATTCTTATGTATAGCTAGTGCTTTAATTGCTTTTTCTATACAATCATAATCTTGGGGTTCGCATACTATGCCTAGCTTATTATTCTCAACAATTTCTCCTAGTTCACTCCGCTTATTCGCTATAGCAATTACAGGTTGTCCTACAGCAATATACTCGTAGAACTTGACTGGAACAGCATAATCATAAACTGGGTCTCCTATTCTTGGGATAACACCGATATCGCAAGCTGATAATAATGTCACAACAGTATTTATGTCTAAAACCCCCATGTAGATGAACTCATCTCTAAAATAGTCAATAATACGCTTAATACCACCATTAAGAATAGGTCCTGCTGCTACAAACTTAATATCAGCACCTAGTTCTCTCCTGATCTTCCGAATCGCAATTAATACTGGCAAGATATTGTAATATCCATATGTAGATAGCACTCCTATGTATCCAATAAGTAAGGATTCTTGACTTAACCCAAGTCTCTGTCGCGCCTCTTTTTTGTTAAGTGGCTTGAAAACATTTAGGTCGGCACCATTAGGAATAAGGTAAACAGGTCTGTATAATTTTCGAATTAATATGTTGACAAGTGTTCTTGTCACCCCTATAATGATATGAGCTCTTCTGTATATGCCATAGCTAATGTACTTGTAAATAGTAATAAAATCAGAAAGACCTTTTCTATACGTAAACGACATGATTTCCTCTTGAGGATCTCTAATATCTATAACAATCTCTGATCTTACTAGCATGCCACCGATGTAGGACGCTAAAACTAAGTATGAATCAGGTATGCTGATCATTATTACCTTAGGCCTTAAAATTAGAATTAATATAATGAACGAAAAAGACAATAAGAAGTTTATTGGAAGAATTGCAAGACTACGTGATGAAACGGCTAATGGTATTGAATAACATTCTTCAGACGACTTTATAATGCCATGACTAGTTATATGAGTGACACCAATGCAAGCAACCCTCACACCTCTTGCCCTAAGATATTTCATAAAATATTCAATTCTTCTATATGCTGCTTCAATCCGCCCCAGATGACTACAAATGAACAATATATCAACATTATGCAACAGTGACCTCATGCCCCATCTTAGCCATCCTCTCGGCCACGGACTTCACAACGTGCTCCACCCCGCCGATCTGCGGATAATAACCCGGCGCCACGTATACTATCCTCATTGCCTCGCGAATGGCATCAACAACATCTTATCGGCGGCACTAATTGGTCTAGGGCGGCGCGGGGTGGTGGTGTAGGCGATGGCAACTGGCTGGGGAGCGGGCGACTGGGGTAGCATAGCCGCCGTAATGAGGGGAAGCGCGGCGTTCGAAAAGCCCAGTGGCTTCGCCGCGTCATGCCACGGCCCTCCTCCATCTCTTGGGCGTGCTTTGCCATCGTAGCCCTAACGCCACGGCCGTTTCCTCGTCGACTGCGATCCCCCTCGTCCTAGCAATGATTTGCCCCACGGCCTTGGCCAGCAGGCGCACTGGCGTGGCTAGGGCTAGGACTTCCTCCGCAGCGCGTCTAAGTGCGTCTGCCAAGGCCGGCGATGTTATGCGGCCGCCTCTTCTGAGGTAGAGTATGGTTGCGTCGATGAGCGCCCTGGCGGCGGGTCTAACCCTAAACCATACGCCTTTGCGCAAGGCACGGCTTTTAAACGCCGAAAGCGGCACAAACGAAGGCACAAACCCCACCGCCAGAAGCATAACGACAAACAACCACAAATATATAAACATTACAACTTAAAAACCGCACAAAACGCGGCCACATGAATAGGGATAGGGCAATCGGCGGCGGATACAGCCCATCACGGTATTCATGCAGGTGCCGTATTCCTTTAACATCTTTGCCGCCGTTAGTACTTCGTTTGTTAACTTGACTGCTGGCGTCGGCGGGGGGTGGCCCGACGCGCGGTTGATTAGGGGCGCCACAGACTGGGCGTGGAGGTTTGAGTCTGGTGACTGGAGGCTGTTCCACATTGCGCCGGGTGCTTCCAACGGCCTTGCGTTTGAGGTGCAGGCCGGCTGGAAGCTTCCCGACACGTCGTTGATCGGGTTCGCCATTGGGCCTGATGGGCAGTTTGCCGGCGCGTACTTCGGCCAGGGCGCCTCGTGGTTTAGGTTCTTGGGAGATGGCGTGTTTGCGTGGATGAACACCGGCGCTGGTTCCATAGATAACGCGAGGCGGGTGATGTGATTCCGTCGGTTAACTGACCCAGTTACGTTGTTTGTAACCACCACCTCGCCGATGTAGGTGGTGGGGACTGCGTTGGCAGGCGGCCTCACAGTAAGGGTAAACGTGGCGCTACCGCCAGGCGGTATAGTTGCAGAAGAAGGCGACACCGAACCCACGGATCGCCGGCAGTATCTACATAAGTCACGGTCACCGTCACAGGCACAGGCGGCACATAAGACGGCGCATCTGGACCACGCACAAGATCCACACTCACCACAATACCCCTATAGCTACCAAGCTTAATCGTGGGAGCGGACATGGCGGCAAGGTTCCAGTTAGCCCAGTTGTAGCCGTAGTTCACAAGCATCATCTCGTCGGGGTCAGGCCTCCCGTTGCCGTTGGCATCAGCCCTCCATATGTGGATCCACACACGCACCCTAACATCCATGTCGTAGTCATTATCCGCATCAAACCGGCTATACGGAATAGTGGCCACCACCTCCATAAACCTAGCCGTCGCAGTCAAGTTCGACGAGGTAAACACCCAGTAGGTCCTGTTGTAGGAATAGCCCGATGCAAGCGACAGACCCCGCGTAAGCATCTGCGTTCTAGTCACTACAAACTGCCGCGGAGACGCCGACACAGACAGCGTCTTGTTGGTGGGGTTCCTGACGGTAAATGTAATAGACTTGCTCCCGACCTGCGGCACATCGCCGAAGAACAACACGCCGTCAACACGCGAAGAGACGCCGGCCGGCAAGGAGCAAGACTGAGGCTGGAGATCCGTGCCAGCCCACCACAACATATAGGCGGTTGTAATGTTGCTCAGTGTTGTCTGGGAGTCTGTAGAGCGTATAATTACGGCCTTGTTGGCAATCTTGCGAGACTTAGTGCCAGAATATCGTGGGTTGACTGGTATGAGGCCGGCTAGATGTTCTTTTACTCTTTTACAAGGTTTGTGACACTAGCAGATGGAAATTGACGCCGTTGACGGCTGGCGTTGCGGCTTTGGTGTTTCAGGTGCTGGGAAGAAACGCTGACCCGGCTCTGGTGAAGACAATTCTGCAGTCTTCCGCGGTGCCGCTGAGGTATGACGGGGCTTCGCAGGTCTTTGGGCGTGCGAATGCCTTCAGGGCTGTGTCTCTTACGCGTCTGCTGGATGGGCGGACGGCAGCGCGGTATGAGCTGGTTGTGCAGAGCAACTCGCTGTGGGGCGCGTATGTCTCGAAGTACGACTCTCTGTGGCAGTGGCAGGAGTGCGACAACATAACCGATAAAACACTTGTCATTACATTGGTTTTATAATCTAAAGGACCGTTTATTTATATGATCGAAGGCGTCTACATCCATGACAAAATAAACTACTATTTTCATCACCACAGAACTTTAAAATTACTTTATCTACCTATTTTAGATTTTAGTAAGTTTATATAGAACATTAACTTGATCCTTAAATTAGTTACACTATCAAAGCGTTTGAATTCACCAATTTCAATAGAGTACAATTTACCATACAGCTTGCTTCCTACATAAAGTTTTCTATTAAATAATGCAAACCTAGGTGCAATATCATTATATATTTGCCTTGCAGTAATATTTTTAATATTAAAATTATCTAATGATACTTTGAATATCCACGAACCATTGCCAACACCCGTAAAAACACAGAAGACTCGTCAACAGTTGGATATATTAGTGCCAAACCCTTTGTGGGCAACTTTATCTTTTCCAATTTATAAAGTCTTCACTTATAAACAATACATCATCTGAAGACAATATAGCAACATCGCTTCCTTCTATTCTACAGAATGTAATTGTTCTAGCTTTTGAACCTAATATAATTTCTTTAAAGTGTTTCCCACCGTTAAAACTTACAACGACAGCCCCTCTTTCACGTAAAGTAAAGGCAACAATATTATCTACTATCACTCCGCTATAAATAGCGGTAGGATATTTTATTTCATAAATCTGCGTCCAATGATCGCCTCCATCTTCAGAACAAAGCAAATAAGCCCCTTGAGGAGTGTAAGATACTCTTCCAGGTTGACCGTTCCACCCTTTTCCAACGCCCATATAGATCCGTGTGCCTTGAGCATCAGTAAAAAAGTGTTTGCCATAGCTACCATGTTCATCAACATATATAACTTTGTATTCATTGAAATCATAGCTCCTAAAAATCACAAAAATTGTTTTTCCAATTGTATAAAATTCCGAATTCCATGCAGGCATAATAAACCCAGACCCGGTTTAAAATAGGGCAGGCCAGAAGTATCGATCCTAGGTTCTTGCAAGGAGAGATTATGAAGAAGACCGATATTGCCAGACGTATTTATTCTATATAGGTGAAGCACTCTTTCATTAGACGGTATAAATGGACGGCCAATCCCAACTGTAAAAATCAGTTCTCGTGATGTCGCAAAGGGCCAAACTCTTCGATATAGTCCATAGTCTCTGATTATCATGCATTGATGTAAAAATAAAGCATTTATAAATCTTTCCAAAAGAAGTTATATTATAAATAACATATAATAACCATTATTATATAATAATGATTTTGACGAATTACCTAAGTAAATATATGGAATTAAATACAAGAGTCTATAGCCTAATGGTCCAGACATGACGTCGCCAAGCGGCAATGGGAAAATGACGTCATTCCTATAATTAGCGTATCTTTTTACTAATTCAATGATCTCTTTAGGTTGTGTAACCTCAGGCGCTATAAAACCGTGCTTGGGAATTTTGGGGCGATTCCACAACATATCGCATAAACCAAAAGCAGTAAAAGGCTGAAGACATAGATACGGTAGCTCAGATTCCACCGAATTCAGGAAGATAATGCTGTGAGATGAATAGATAGAGAAACCACCTTGATAAAGAGTTGGCCATGAATATTCGCCTTCCTCAGTAACTATAGTTAGCTTTAATGGCAATCCGAAACTAGATAAAAATGTAACCAAGAAAATTATGACAAACAGTAATGATATTTTTATATTTCTTAGCTTAAATAGTGTATTCTTACTGGAGTATATCAAATAAACCGATAGTACCACTCCAACGAAAGATATAATAGCTACTGCACGTCTGCCTGATAGTATGGATCCAACACCAGCCCATCCAATAATCCACGTCAATAACGACGCTACATATGCTGATGTTAAGACTTTCAAGAGATAGTTATGCTTCTCCTTTAAAACTCTATAGAAAGCATACAAGAAAATTAAAAATAAAACAAAAAGAATAAATAACAGTTTTCCATAATAACTTAGCGCAAATAACAGTAACTCCACTAATGAAAATTGACGATAGGAAACAGCTAAGTGAAACAATTTAACCTCTTGAACATAAGCTTGAAGAACTCTTGAAATTGCAGATACGAGCGTACCACCAAAAAGAGCATAATCAACAAATAGTTCATATACTAAGAAAATTAATGTTAGTAAATATATAAAAGGTAGCAACTTTGTACCACTGAGTTTGATAACGTTAAATAAAACAGCAATAACGATAAAAGCAAGAGTAATAATCGCCGTAGAAAGATGCGTCAGTAAAAGTCCACAATACAGAATTGAAAATAAGATTATGCTATTCGTGCTTAGATATTGGTCATTATGTTTAATGATAATTTTGAAGAAAATATATAATAACGTACCTACTACTCCAAAAACCAAAGTAAAACCGCCATAATAAGGATTTACATAAGTTAATGTGGTTATAAGAGTAATTAATAAGACGTAATCTTTAAATCCATAGAAATTTAAATTCTTATGGAGTAAATTAATAACAAAAATGTACATAAAAATTAGATAGTTTAAGTAAGATATAAAAAGAAGAAAATTCATATTTATATCAAGTCTAATATGAGTAACTAAACTTAACATAGCTGGAATGAGACCATTACCTGGGTGATGCCCATATTCACGTGCATAATATGTATATCCAAGCGTGTCGATTTTGCCGAATTGTAATATCCACAACGAAAAAGAGTAATGCGCCATACTATCCCATGGTCCGTTAATATAAAAGATATTGATATATTTAAAAAGAGGCAAGAATAATACTATAAATGTATAGTAAATGGTAAATATTAATATGGCAATTGAACGTCCAAATATTGTGAATACTATTATCATAGCTATTGTAATAACTAAAGTAGTCTCGATTGCAACTCCATGCAAAGGCCATGGATCTATGAAAGCTGTAGAATTTAATTTACAATAATATTGATGTGCAACAAATATAAAAACTAATGAAAAAAACAATAGAATTTTTTGATACATTTAAGTAAGTTTTGATTGAAGTTGTAAAAACATGTCAGCAACAACTTTGCAATCAACAAATCTTCTATTTCTACAAGCATTAGGGATCGATTCGTCCATATTTTTAATAATGTTTAGTATTACATTTTTTATACAAGTTTTATCGTTTGATTCACATAAATATCCAACTCGGTATTTATCTATCAATCTTTCCAGATTACCGGAATAATTACGTAATGCTAACACAAGCAGACACGTGGCTGTAAATTCATAAAACTTTACAGGAACGGCATATGTATGTATCAATTTATACTTGTTTTCTGTAGAATACGGAATTAATCCTATGTCACAGGCTGAAAGAAGATCTACTACGTCCTCCTTATTAAGCACTCCAAGATAGATAACATCATTTGAGCTACGAATCATTGAATAGGCATACTTATCAATTATCGGACCAGCCAATACTAAATATATATCCTCATCTACTTCTCTTTTTATTTCTCTTAAAGTCTTGACAGAACTAATTATGTCATAGTAATGCGAAACTCCAATTTCACTTGTGTACGTATTAAGAGTTGCGTTAAGAGGTAATCCAAATTTTTTTCTGATGGTATCCTCATCGTTTTTCTTTACAAAGAGCTTAAGATCAGCACCGTTCGGCACAAGATAAACCTTTTTTCTTAATTTTTCTGCATAATGTTTTAATAAATATGGTGAAACAATAGTCACAGTATGTTCCTTTTTGTAGATAATGTGCATCAAGTTTCTATACATCTTCGCTATTAATCGAGAAAACCTATTGTATAGAAGTATCATGTTTTCCACCTGTGGATCCCTTATGTCAATTACTAATTTTATCTTCCCAATAATTGAGGCAAAGTATGTTGCCATAACAGGTTCTGCGTCAAGTAAACTCACAACTACTATTCGGGGACGGAGCAGTAAAAGTGCAACGATCAAAGACGGGAAGAGGATAAAAGTATTTACAATTGTGTTTATGACCTGGTTACGAGTAGATATACGTATTGGCAAATTGATACATTCTTGAGCATTTCCCTTAACAGGAAGAGTTATGAAACCTATGCAGGAAACATTATATCCATGCGTTTTCAAGTAATTCATCAAGTAGATCTGTCGCATATGAGATGCCCCAATTTCCCAATGAGTGGAAATTATTACTACTTCGGTTCCCATATGAGACGTCTTAGTTCTTTCAATAATGTATTTGGAATCAAAGTAATAAAGCACTTATTACCTCTGCACAGCTCTCTCAAAAACTGCCTCTCATTAACCGCAGATCCAGCACTACCAAGTATAGACGGCACAACTGCCAGTATCCTAAGCCCTGCCAGCTTCACACCTAACGCGTTTTGAACAGTTTATAAGCTAAGGCCCTGATTGTTCCGACTCCGCCCCCATACCTCTCCGCATCCCCGGAGGAAAGCCTACTCATGGGCTTCCCTTCCAACACGCTCTCAACCACACGGAACGACGCACATCTCTGTCATACCTCTCCGCAAGCAACAAAGTAGGAGAATACCTAGCCGCTCTAAATCTTGCTCACAGGTAGTCTCTCTTCTCAGCCCTTCCCAGAGCCTCTCAACGGCGTAAGCAACTCTTCCGCCACCCTTAGGGGCTATTAAGGCTATCGAGCCCATACAGTTACGTCGTTGCCAGAGTAAAAGACCAAGTTGCATGAATTCTCAGCTAATACAAACACGTCGGGACTGTACACCTCCAGCATGTTGGTAGATTCTTGACTTTGTGATCAATCCACTATAAGGTTAGCAATGCAATAACTAGGAGAAGCATAACTAGCCACTCTAACTTCGAATAGATTATAATGACCATTATCCGGCAAAAGACTTACGTTGCATGTTGGCAACGTAAAAAGCGTACTTCCTTAACGAAGATAAGAAGAAATAATGTTGTGTGCAACTAGCTCCCTTAATGTTGTGCAATTCCCAATGAAAGCCCGCCAGCGTGTTTCAGAAAGTCATAAATTAAAGCAATTTTCACATTGCACCCGTCTGCATTATTATAAAAGCAAAGGATAAAGAAATTCCAGCGAATAAAAAATTGACCCGTAATAACGCGATTCGTACAACAGAGCAGGAAATAAGCATACCATTAAATATCGGCAGAGGTGCAAGAAGATGTTTTAATTTCATAGATCCTTAAATAAAAATTTATATTTCATTAACAGTTTGACATAAGAGTATTTAAAACCGATCTTGTCGATTGTAGAGACTTTTTCAAATTGCTTTCTTGAGTTATTTATATAGTGTATTTTTTCTATTTTTTTCAAAACATAAGCTATTATTCGTGGTATTGCTGAAACTCCAAACATGCGAAAATCGAAAATTATCAAGTTGTAAACACTAGCAAAGTGATGTTTCAATGTGTTAACAGTACATCCTCCAGGGTTACCTGAGACATGAAATGCGACGGCATGTGGTTGATAAAACATAATAAATCCATGCTTTAATATACGGTAGTATAAATCGCTATCTTCATATAAGTAATTATATTTATACCCTGTATAATATGTTCCGATTATATTAAATATATCTCTTGGCATCAATGAAGTTGCTGGCGGATGCTCTGACAGTAATATACGAGAAGTCTCCACATCGTAATTTGCACAATGGTCGCCAGTTAGCTCATTAAAATATCCTATAATTTTAGCACATTCACGAAACGGAGAATATATTCTTGTCGAGGATACAAGAATCAATTTTGGCGCCACTGCTCCAACCTTGTATTTTTTAGAAAGTGCACCATAAGTTTTTACAAGGATCTCTATAGTATTTGGCATTAGTATTAAGTCGTCTTCTGAAAAAAATATAAGATTTCCTTTGGCATAACTAAGTCCTATGTTGCGCGATGCAGGTAATCCTCTGTGTATGTCATTTCTAATATATTTTATGTTATGATTGTCTTTAGCTATATTTTCTACTACTTTGCTTGTAGAATCGGTCGAATTGTCGTCAACTATAATTATTTCCAAATTTTTATGGGTTTGCCGCAAAATGCTCTGGATTGCACTTCTCAAAATGTAGGCTCTACTTCGTGTCGGAATGATTACAGAAACTAACTGTGCCTCGTTCGAACTCACTAGCTAGAAGAAAACCACGATATATAAGCCGTTACGATGGTCCTTAGGACGAGAAGAACTATGTATCGTCTCTAGGCCTTTGAGGACTATCAGGAGGGCAAAGTACTACTCGTTGCCGGGTGCCTCTTGAGGAGGGGGTGCTCCGGGGACCGCACATCGTGAATGTCGCTCGCCTTAAAGTTCATGTTGACGCCTCTAAATAGAAGGGAGAAGCACTCCCTGTCTGGGATGTAGGGGCCGTGGGCGATGTCTAGGTTTTTTTGTGAGGTATACGCCAAGTCGGTATTTCTTCAGTAGGGGATGCGGCCTCTCGAGCCACAACCTGACCGCCCATCTATAAAGCTTCGTTGGCGGCTTGTCGTCCGGGATTGGGA
>Ga0080007_1101069_pt1 | contig 10912 bp, 15 predicted proteins | sample OctOCTMetagenome_FD_69210 | JGI IMG/M metagenome (GOLD analysis project Ga0080007, IMG submission 69210) | Hot spring and microbial mat streamer communities from Octopus Spring Streamers, Yellowstone National Park, USA - OCT_B (SPADES... | ecosystem: Environmental > Aquatic > Thermal springs >...
GCGCACGGCGGCGCGCACGGCATGCGGGAGTTCTGCGCATGTTCTGCGCTCGGCGGTGCGCTCGCCGCCTGTGGTTCTTGCGCGCGGCGGCGTTCGATGAGGCCGCGCTTTCTTCGGGCGTAGCGCCGAGAGACGCTGAAAAAACGTAAAGAAGGATGAAAAGACGACGTTAGTCACTGGATTTTAGGGCCCTAAACGACGAACCTCTACAGCGCCGCCAATGAGTCTGGAAGTGTAAAGGGGACATTGTATAAATAAATAGAGTGTTGAAAAGACGGCGTTAGTCACTGGATTTTAGAGCTCTAAACGGCGGATTTCTACGCCGACGCCGAGGGTTTCGGCAATGTCCAGCGGCGGTTGTACAAACAAATAGGGGAGGGCAAGGCGCGCCGCGGGCCGGAGCGGAGGAGGCGCCTGCATGTATTTTCCGCCTCCGTCTCCGCCGCGGATATATATTTTCTCAGCGTGAATTTGTAGTCCCCGCCGGCTGTTGCTGGGGCGTTTGTTCCTGTTAAGCGTTTAAGCGGCGGGGCGAACGAACACAGCGCTTTGTTGAGCTGAACGAAGCGCTGTGATCGACTTTTAAGTGGTGTCGTCACTGATCAGCATGGGTACGCAAATCCCGAACACCACCCCAAGTGCGGGCATCAGTCCCAAAGTACCCAAATACACAATAGATATAACGTTATCCCGCGCCGCGGTTCCGGGGTATGCAATCAAACATGACAAGAACTCTGTGGTTATAGGTGGCGAGAAGCTCGGCGAGGTTCTGGAACAATTGTACGAGTCCGGCTTCCGCCGCGTTGAAGCTGTCGTAGAGGTCGCTGGCCGGCAGATTGTGGCCGACGCCACGATTTACAAAAAATACGACAAGAAGAGAAACCGCACCTACTATTGGCTCTATGTCTTGCAACCCGGACAGGCGGTGCTCCGCGCAATTTTCGACGAGTATCGCCGCGGCGCCGCGCCCCGCGCAAAGAAGCCACTTCCTGTGATAGTCCACCAGATCGCAGTGCCGTTGAAGACGAAATGAAGGGCCCTGGGCGGGCTCGCGGCTGGGGCATAAAAAGACGCTTTTTTTTTCAGCCGCCGCGCCCCCGGCGGCGGCTCTTGTCTTCTGTCAAGGGCATATGTATATTTGGCAAGGCTCGCCGATTTTTTCATTATTTTCAGTCCTCCACAGTTCACAGTTCTTCACTTCCACGATTCCACAGTTCTACGATTCCACGATTCCTCAATTCCACAGTTCCACGTTTTCAACTTTGTCTAGTCTGCGTGGGTGGGTTCTGGAGCGGCATAGAGCCGGTTCTAGCTATATGCAAAGCGGCGCTACGCCGACAACTTTGCCACAGTCCTCCGTCGTGCAACATATGTCTAACCGACTCCTCGGCGGAATTCTGACCACACTTCCACAGTTTTTTTTGTTCGCGAATTTTGAAGATCTGAAAAAAACCGTGGAAATTGACGAACTGTGGAAATGAGGAACTGTGGAATTGAGGAATCGTGGAAAACTGAAACTAATCTTCAGCGCACCGGGCAAACGTATAGAGCGGTATAGCATAAGCGCCAGGGCGGCTTTGAATAAAGCCGCGGCGGCGCGGGCCGAGTTTCTGTTCAGATAGGCTTTTGGACTGTTTTGGTTTTCTTTTGGTTGTTATTTGGTTTTGAAGCAAAATTCTCGGCTTCCATTTCCAGTTTCAAACCCAAAGTTGGCAAATATCAAAACAAAACAAAAGTTTATAAAGGAACAGTAAATTTTTAGCATGGCCCAACTCAAAAACTTGGAAACGACCGGCCTGCCTGGCGTTGCTTTACAGCAAATCGCGCCTGTGGCGAGAGGCGTGCCTGCAGTGCTTACCAGTAGCGGCGCGGCCGACAACCTCGTCTTGATCAAAAGCGCTGAGCTCGACCAGCAACTTCGGCAGTTCCTAAACGCCGGAATTCGCTACGTAGAGGTCACTGTTTTTGTCGAGGGCTTCCTACTTACCTTCAAGGCGTCAATTGTCAAGCGCGGGCCGCAATTGCCGCTACATCTACACCCCATAGGCGAGGCGGGGCGGTTCCTCACCGAGCTCTACAAGAGGCGCCGCGCCGCCTCTGGGCGGAAGCACAACCCAGTGCCGATGTTAATACTCAGCGTAACGCCGTTATTAGAAAAAAGCAGTAGCGGGAGGATATGAGCGCCAGTGGCACCCACGGCGGGGCGGAGCACGCGGCGCAACCTCCGGCGCTCTGCGAGTTTAAAACATCTGAGAATTTAAATGTTGCTCTAGCCGCGTCGGGGGTCGAGGTAAACTGCGTCCAAGTTACTTATGATCGTTGCTCCCCGGTGGGGATCACAGAACTTTTAATAGAGCGCGCGAAGAAGGAGCCTCCTGGGACCAGGTTGGCGTTATTGCAAATATGGAAGCTCCTGATGGCGAAGCTCGGCGCCAAGACGGAGCCACTGGAGACATTATGGGTCAAAGCTGATCTTGAGCCCCAAGCCATAGTGACGCCTGAAGACCGGGCTCGCGCCGAGACCGCCGCCGAGGAGGCCTTGGTGCCCTGCAGGCTCTGCGTCGTAGACTTACCGACCTTCCTGCGGCTTGTCCGCCGGACCGCGCTGGCGGCTAAGCCAAGCGGCGACTTGACCTTGGTGGTCGAGGTTGAATACAACGGCGACGTCGCCGTCGTTGCTACCAAGTTGGGCGCGTGGATTAAGCGGACAAAGGAGGGCATTGAGTACGTCATGCCGCTGGTTTTTCACGAAAACTTAAGGCGGCTGGGTCTAGAGGTAGATGCCAACCCGTACGACCTATATGTAGAGCTGACACGGCGGGCAGAATACTACGCCACGGTTGTGGACGCTTATCTTAGACCGATACTTCTGCAGGCGCTGGAGAGGCTGAGGGCGTCGCCCTACTCGGCCAAATGCGCTAGAGACGGCAAGGTGATTTATATTGCGAGCGAATTGTTCAGAGCCGCCAGCTGGTACTTTAACTCCTCTATAGGCTTGGGGCGCAACAGCTTGTATGAGACGTTTCGCCGCTATGGCCTTTTGGCGTCCCCTACCACTGTCTCCATCGCCTTGGTTGACGAGTTCGGAAATAGAGTAAAGAAACGGGCTTTGGCGTTTCTAATTGAGCGCCTGTCTGAATTCGTCGAGTACGACGTCAGCGTTATATGTCAGGCCAGCTGGCTGGAGGACGAAGCCGAAGAGGGCGGCCATGCTTAGGGCGCAGGTCAGGCTCAAGCCGAGTCTGCCAGTGCCGCGCCTGTCTGCGAAGCGTATCTCGCTGGCTGACGGCTGTGAATTATTATCTAATAATATTACTATTAAGCCTGAGGGTGCTGTAGACTTCGGCTGGCTTGTCAATAAGCGGGCGGCGGCGGTTGTGGGGCCGCCGGGCACCGGCAAAACGTCGGCGTTGCTCCGCCTCGCTTCCTCGGGAATCTTCGAGTGCTGTGGCGTTTCGATCTCCCTGGAGCTTAGGCCAGAGGTCTTGTATTTAGCATTCAATCGTTCCGCGGCGGAGGACGCAGAGGCGCGGGCAGGGAAGGACGCAGACCTCCACACAGCTACGATCCACGCCGCAGGTGCCAGGGCCCTTGCGGCGCGCTTGGGCTTAAAGGTGAGCGAGGTTTTAATCAACTTAAGAAGAGCGCCCGGCGGCCGCATCTGCGGTAGCTACGAGCTTTGTAGCGGCGGCGAGTGTCTCGGCGTGGAGGAGAGCATAGAGGTTCTGCGCAGGTGCGTGGCAAAGAATCGCGGCCTCATGTACAGCTCCGACCCCTTTATACCGGCCGCCGGAAACCGCCTCTTCGGTCTCCTCGATTACGCCCAGCACGCCGCGCCTAGGACGGGCGTCAAACAGCTGATGGAACAGCTCCCGGCCAGTTGCGCCGCCGCAGTCTCGGACTACCTCGCGCTACTGCGGGAGCTCGGGAGGCACGACTTCACCACGTCGCTGGCCGAGGCGGCGCGGCTCTGCATCCCCTACACCGTCTCGGACGGCGGCTCCGTGCTGAAGGTCGGAACCGCCTTCATAGACGAAAGTCAAGACCTATCGCCGCTGATGTGGAAGTTCTTGAGCTGTGCGCTGGCGGACGCGAGGGAGGTGGTTTTCGCTTTGGACTTCTACCAGACGGTCTACAACGCGCTTCACGGAGCGGACATGAGGTACGGAAGGGAGCTGTTGGACGCCGTCAGGAGCTACAGCGGCACTGTTGTGTACCTTGAGAGGAGCAAACGTGTGGTAAGCCGCGTCGCAGAAGTCGCCAAGAAGGTTCTGCCGGATCCAGACCCCAACTACGTCAAATGGCAAGGCCGCGCTGACGCGGAAGGCGACGTGTACGTACTCACCGCAGTTGAGATGTTCAGGCGGGTAAAGAGCCTCCTGTCGGAGGGCAAGGTGATATTCGTCCTGGCACCCACCAATGTAGACGTTCTCTGGACGGCGGCAGGGTTCTTGATGTGGGGGCTAATACCGCGGGGACTTAAAGATATGCCCTCCGCCGTGTGCAGGAGGATCTTGGCGGCGAGGGATTTGGCGTGCATCCGCGCGAGGCTTGTGCAGACGGCGAACCTGCCGCAGGGCGACGCGGTCGCGCTGAAGCTGATACAGGCCCTCAGGGATAAGTTCAAATATGCACAGCTTGGGGACTGGCCGGTAGACGTCTTGGTGTGCCACTACTTGAACAAAGCCGCGAGGGCGCTTAAATGCGGCGGTGTACTACAGCTCCCGGCGCCGGTCGGTGTTCCCGACCCGCCTCAGCTCTACGTAGACACCCCCTACACGGCGAAGGGGCTGGAGGCCGACGCAGTCTTTGTGGTCGACCGCCTGTCCTTCGACGTGAGGCCGTCCCCGCTGGCGCTGTACGTCGCCTTGACGCGGAGCAGGGGCAACGTCTACATCGTCAAGGCGCCGGGGAAGAAGAGCTGGGTCCCGCCGGAGGTCTACAAAGAGGCGAGGCGAACATGAGGATTAGGGAGTTCCTCAGGGGACCTCTGCCGGTCGACGCGTTGAAGGAGCTTGAGGCCAAGTTCGGCGGCCCCTTGACGCGGCTCTACATCGTCGGCTTCAAGAAGAGGCACATCAACCCCGACGGGAAGGCGGAGGAGGTGCTGAAGAGGTACGGCCTCCTCGCCCAAGGCGGCGCCGTCAGGCCGTGCACCGCCGGATACAACGTTGCGGAGGACAGGTGGATCGGGCCTCCGGTCCCAGCCGTCGGGAGGTACGTCGACGTAGCCTCAAGCGACGCCATCTTCGTGGGGGCGCCGAAGAGGTGCAAGGCGGCGGGGGCGGAGCCTAAGGCGATAGACATGATCAGGCTGGATGTGGATTTCAAGGCGCCGAGGTTCGTCGTAAGGAGGGCCGGCGGGAAGGTGCAGGTGGTGGACCGCGGATCCGGCGTCATCTTGAAGGAGTTCCCGGAGAAGGAGTACAGCGTGAAGGCGGCCGCGAAGGCCCTCGGCGTGCCGCCGGACGAGCTTAGCTGGGCTGAGCAGTGGGGCGAAGACGGCGGAGCCGTCCTGGCCGCGGCCGTCGAGACGCGCCTGCGGTTCATCGCCAGGAGGGCGGCGAAGAAGAATCTTGACTTCAGGATCATGCTAAGCGGGGCTAAGGGGTTCCACGTCCTCCTGACGCTTGAGCGGCCGGTTCCGGCGGAGTGGCGCCCGGCGATAGCCCAGAAGCTCGCCGAGTGGCTGGACATCGAGGCCGACCCCGCTACGTTTGACCCGTCGCGGAAGCTGAGGGTGCCGTGGACTGTCCACACCGAGACGGGCCGCCTGGCGGTCTTCGTGGATCCGAAAACCCTCGAGCCCGTCGAGTTCGACTGGCCAAGGCCCATCCCATACGCGCTGGTGAAGACCCTCGCGGCCTTTGCTGTGGCGGACAGCCTGAAGCTTGCGCCGCGGGGCAGGCCCAAGGCGGAGCGCCGCCGCGTCGGCTGGATGTCCTACCTCGAGGCCGTGGCCGCGGCGAACCCCGGCTTGAAGGAGGACTGCAGGAAGCGCTTCTCTGCGCTGTTTGGATGCGCATGCGCCGCCGACGCCGTCAGCGTGGAGACCTGCGCCGAGAGGCTGGCGGCGGCTCTAGGCACGGCCGAACTGCCGCATGCATACGCGGCGGCGATGGAGCGGGCGTACGAGACATGCGCCAGGAGGATCGCAGAGGGGCAGAAGCCCCTGTTCAGCATAAAGAGGGCGCTGACGCTCGACGTCGGCGAGGGGGAGGGCAAGGTTTGGTACTCGATTAGGGAGTGCATAACTGCGTTGCCGCGGTTCAGAGGGGAGCAGGGGGCCGCGGAGGCGCCGGCTCCGCCCGCCGCGGAGGAGGAGCAGGTGGGAGAGGAGGCTCTGCCTGTTGAGGGGCAGGAAGCCGCGCCGCCCAGTGGAGGGGAGGCCCAGCCGGAGCCTGAGGCCGGAGAACATGCCTCGGCAGATGAGCCGCAGGAGGAGGCCGCCGGCGGAGGGGAGGAGGCGTGGGAAGAGCTGGAGAGGTTCATCCGTGAGCGCCTGCTGGGGAGCCATGTCTAGCGGCGCGCCTCCCAAATACGTCTTCTACGTGGAGGCGGACAGCCAAGAAACGCTTGAAGCCGCCGCGGCGTACGTCTTAAGGCGTTTAGAGGGCGGATGCGCCTGCGGCCCGCAGGCATGCATTTGTGAGGTTGAAGCGGCGTGGGACGGCACAGTGCTCACGGTTAGGACGTGTGCAGAGCGCACCGCTTACGCCGTAGCCAAGTTGCTCGTTACGGCGTATACATGGCTCGGCGGAAAGTCGATACAGGTGGTTAGGCTATGAGCGGCGTCGACCCCCGCCTGGCTCTGGCGGCGGCTAAGCATCTCTGCCGTCACCGGAGCGTGGGGCTACTGCGGCTGACTTTAGACCTGCTCAAGGATCCTGGGCTCCGCGAGGTGTGGCTGAAGCTCGGCGTAGACCCCGCCCAGGCGTTGGCGGGCGGCCCTCTGCTGTTCAAGGCGGCGAGGGTCGTCCGGGAGCACGTCGAGTACCTGGAGTACAGAGGCGTCGCGGAGTTCGTCGAGACCGCCGCCTACGCATTTCCCAATTTAGTGAATGCGGTGTACCTGCCGGGCGTCAACGTGGCGAACTGGAAGGGGAAGCCGTGCCCATGACCTGCAGAGAGCTCCTCCGGCGGTTCAAAGAGGCACTTGAGAAGGACAAGCTGGACTTGGAGGCGTTTCGGGAGCTTATATACAGGTGCGACCCGGCCTCCGGCGAAGAGGCGCTGAGGGCCGCCGCGCGGAAGGTGGTGCAGTACGCAGTGACGTATGCCTGGGCCTACTTCAAAGGGGCAGTAATTACGGGGCGGGACCCACTCACCGCCTACGGCAGAGCCGTCCAGATCATCTGGGAGCTGGCCGACTGGTACGAAATGCATTGTGAGGTCTTGGCGGAGTACGCCGCCTACACAGCCGAAGCCGCCGCGAAATACAGATGGCCGGCTAGGTGGCCCTTCCTGGTGCCGGCGGCGGTGGCGGCTGAGGTAAACGCCTGCGAACTGCCAGATTCTGTGGCTGAAGCCTTGGGCGCTGACGAGTTCGCCAGGCTGGAGGTATTCCTTGAGCAGGACGAGGCCGTTGTGGAAATCGCCCCAGGGCTGAAGGTTGCGTTGATCAGAGACGACAGATACGTCATGATGGTGGTGTAGCGCGGCGGCTATGATCTGCGGCTCTTGGCGGTCCGCAGAGGCGTTAGATGACGCCGAGACTGACTTGGAACTGCTCCGGAGACTGTTGAGAAGATATGCCGCAAGGGGCTTCGGCTCGGAGACCCTTAGGGCCTTCATCCGCAGAGGGGTGGAGTTCGCAATGGAGCTTGCGTGGTGCTACTATCAAGATTCTGTGACCGCCCAGAGGGCCCCCGATGTTGTATACTGGAAGGCCGTCGACTTCTTCTGGAGCTTGCTGAACTGGCACGGCGCGCCTTGCAGAGTCCTCGCGGAGGCGGCTACCTACATAGCTGAGGCCGCCGCTAAGTACAGCTGGCCGGCAAGGTGGCCGTTTCTGGCGATGGCCGCTGTGGCGGCGATGAAGAAGAGATGCAAACTGCCCGAAGCCGCGGCCGAAGCACTCGGCCCGGAAGAATACAGAACGATCAAGGCGTTCTTAGAGCAGGTAGAGGGCGTCGTGGAGGCGGCGGGCAGAAGATTTGCCGTAGTTAAGAAGAAGCGGCACATCACCATCGTGGAGTACGAACACGGCGGCAGAAATTCGAAAAATCAAAAAGATTAGCTAAACCCACTTCCCTCATTGAGAAGCAAAATTTTCCCGTAGTCGTTTTTTCCGCCGCGAGGGCGCGTGTAATACGCGCAGATCCACTAAGTATTTAACCTCCCTGTCGATGTTGGCCAATGGAAAAGGCTGTGTCGGTGAAAAGGGAGGCAGAAGCGGTTCGCGTCGTGGTGGTCGACTCCCTTTCTCCAAGGATGTTCGCCCCCGCCGGGGCGTACGTGCTGAGGATGGTGCCGGCTAAGTCCCCGTCTGAACTGAGGACTCTCCTCAGCAAGCACGTCCAAGACGCCGGCGCGAGGATCGCCGGCTGGACTCACTTCATAAGGCACGAGCGGACGCTGGAGGTTCTGCGGACGGAGTTTAGGGAGCTTTCGCCGGCGCCGAACCCCGAGTCCTACACGTACACCCCTGGCGACGTCCTCCTGGTGGCTGTGCTGAGGCGCAGGCCCACCAGGGCCAACCCCTGCGTGCCGGCGTCGCCTAGCGACCTGTCGTATTGGCTGATAATTGTCAAGCCGGAGGCGGCGGTTAAACCATAATTCCTTGTTTTCCCCCCGCGGGTGGGGGCGCCTTTGTTTTTCCGGCGCCCCTGCCCTTTACAAACATGCGATGCAGCCTGTTGGCATAAGTAAAGTGCTCAGACTTTTAAGGCCGCGGGGCGCCTAACATTATGGAGCCCTGGCTGGTCTGTCGCGTCGTGCTGTACGCGTACAGGCGCAGAAGGGCGGTTGCGGCGGTGAGGACGTGGCTCCCGCTCGAGGCCGGCAGGCGCGCCGTTCTGCTCCTCCGAGGCGCGGGCGGCGAAGTGTTCCAAGTGGCGGGCTTCGTAAGAAGGTCGGCGGCCGGCAGGGGGCACTACCTCGTCGAGGTGCAGATGCCATGGAACGCCGCCGTTTCCCTCGCCGCGTGGGCCAAGAAGGCCGTCAGGGAGGGCGGCAGGACGGCGCTTCACGACTACGCGGCTCAGGTCAAAGGCGCACCCTTACCGCCTTTGAAGCTGGTGTTTGACGGCTATTTGACGGCGCGCGGCGCCTTTATCCGCAAAGTCCTCGGCGTGCCGGCTGGAGTCTACTTCTTGGAGCTCCTCCTCAGTAACGCCTCTCTGCTGATCCCTCTCAAATATTATAAGTACCCGAGGGAGGACAGGAGGGCCGGGGGCGACTCCGGGGTGTTCAACGTCCCCATCGACGTCCTGCGCACTTTACACGAGTGGGGGTTTTACGATTCGGGGGCAGACGCCGTCCAGCTGAGGGCGAGGGTCTGGGCGCCGGCCGCGTTTAGGTAGATAGATAAATAGTTCTTTTATAACAGCGCCGCAAATGCAACCGCCGCCGAGCAGTCGATAGATGTGCGTCAACTAGTCACCGGCGCCCCCGGCCTTCTGCGTGCCGCGCCTCCGCGGGGGGCTAGGCGTTTAAGGCGCCTCAAACGCCGAGCATACGTAAAGATTTTTAAACGACTGCGGCGTGCTTCCTCGTGGAGGAGGCTGGGGAGGGCTGGGCCCTCTGCAAGATAGAGCTGAACACGCAGAGGCGCAAGCCAAAGTGGGCATATGTCACTCTGCTCGACGTCGCGGGCGCGCTGAAGGAGGATATGTCTGTGGTGCTTTATTTTAGGAATAGGGACGGCACCGTCTTCGTGGCGCACGGAGACGTGGTGAGGGTGATGAGAGACGGCTCGGTGAAGGTAAGAATCCCGTGGTTCGCCGGAGCCGCTCTCGCCGAGAACGCAGGCGTAAGTATCGGCGAGGCCGCCGGCAAGGTTGTGATCTACAGCTACGCGGTTCAATACGCGCCGCTGGAAGAAGCGGAAGCGGCGCCGCGTCTCCGCGTAAGCCAAGCCTTGGAGGAGTAATGCAGGAGGTGTGGATTCCGTGTAAGATTCACATAAAGACGCAGAGGCAGAAGCTCAGGCGGGCGTGCATAGTGATGCCCGACGTCAGCGGCTTGCTCGAGCCTCGAACCCGCGCGGTGTTGCTGATCCGGCATAAAGACGGCGCGGTGTATCAAGTGCCGGGCGCAGTCCGCCGCAGGTTGCGCAGACGCTACGTGGAGGTGGACATCCCGCTGGACGCGGCCCTGTCGCTGGCCGCCTACGTGGGCATAAGCGTTGAGAAAAGCGCCACGATATACGGGTACTCCGCACAGATAAAAAGCATCAAGGTGCCGCCCGGCAAAATCGCCACGCGCTGAGGGAAACAGGCCCGTTTTTGTTCTTAAAGAAGCAGAACCTCTGCGCCGTGTGGCTCCCCAGCAAAGTCGTGCTGTCCGCTAAGCATGCCGGCCTGCTGATAGCGGCTGACGCTTCCCTCGAGCCGGCGCCCGCCTGACGTTGTTTCTTAGGCACAAAAGCGGCGTTGTGCATCTAGCCGCCGGCGTATGTAGACCAGCCGAACAAGTCGGCTGGGGCGTCCTTGTTATAGGCGGCGAAAGCTTCTTCGCCTGGTTCTGCTGGCGCGGCGGCTTATCCACATGCCGCCTGCCACGATAAATATAAACGCGGCTACGGCCACAAGGAGCCAGCCGTCTGCCCGCGGCTTGAACGCGGCATTTGGCGGCGGTATGTCTGGGGCGGGCGGCTCCTCGGCGAGGAGCTGGGGCTTGAACTTGCCTTTTGTGATCCTCACCGTGCCGTTGGCCAGCCGAGTCTCCACGTTCAGAGAGACGGTTTCGG
>Ga0080007_1037426_pt1 | contig 10905 bp, 9 predicted proteins | sample OctOCTMetagenome_FD_69210 | JGI IMG/M metagenome (GOLD analysis project Ga0080007, IMG submission 69210) | Hot spring and microbial mat streamer communities from Octopus Spring Streamers, Yellowstone National Park, USA - OCT_B (SPADES... | ecosystem: Environmental > Aquatic > Thermal springs >...
ACCTACAAGCTCCACCACACCAAAGAACCTTCCAAAGCTCCTCACAAATCCCAAGAATACGGAGAGTAAGCCTCCCGCCACCACAAAGGGAATGCCCAAGCCCATGGAGTAGGCAAACAAGAGTATGGCACCCTGCGTAGCAGTCTCCTGTTGGGATGCATAAAGTAGAATGCTTCCAAGAACTGGTCCAATGCAGGGAGACCAGCCAAAGGCAAAGAAAGTGCCCACCAAGAAGGCACCAAAGATGGGAATACCTCCGGCTTTTACCTCAAGCCTTTTTTGGGCGTATAGCTTTTCATGAACACCAAAGGCATACAAAAACAAAACTATCAGCACTATGCCAAGCAGGTCAAAGAGCAGTTTTTGGCTTATGGCGGAAAAAAGGTAAAGGGCTACCAAAAAGGCAGAAAAGCCGAGAATTTCCCTTAAAAAGTTCGGTCTCAAAAAGGCTCCCGCAAAGTGAAGACCAAAGAAAACCACCACACCACCACCTACCTTTGCTATGAGGTCCTGGTAGCTTCTAAGTGACTGTCCCACAGTGGTGGCGGACACCCCAAGGAGGGTAAAGACCAAAGAAAAACCAAGAACAAAAAGGATAGAAGCAAGAAAAACCTTGAAGTTAAAGCCCTTTGGTTGTTCCTGAGCACCCGCCACGCCGGAAATGTAAGAAAGATAGCCCGGGACAATAGGCAAAACGCAGGGAGACAAAAAGGACAAAACGCCTGCAGTAAAGGCTATAAATAAAGAAACTTCACCCATTGAGGTTAAATATAACCATCTTGATTTCCGTATAGTCCTCTATGGCGTACTTTGGACCTTCCCTTCCTACACCCGAGAACTTAACGCCACCGTAGGGCATATGGTCTGCCCGGAAGTTGGGACCTTCGTTTATGAGCACTCCGCCCGCCTTTATGCCCTTTATAAAAGCCCAAGCGGTGTCTATACTTTGAGTAAACACACCCACCTGCAAGCCGTAGTCGGAGTCATTGACTAAGTTGATGGCTTCCTCCACATCTTTGTAGGGATTGACTACCACCACCGGTGCAAAGGCTTCCTCTCTAAAAAGTTTAGCGTTTGGTGGGACAAGGCTAACCACCGTGGGCGCCAAAACACTAGAAACCTTACCACCGCAAGAAACACTCCCAGTTATGAGCTTTGAGCCCATCTGCAACGCCTCGTCTATCCAGCTTTGAATTCTTTCCACTTCAGCGGGAGAGATCATGGGACCCACATCGGTCTTCTCGTCCATCGGGTCTCCCACCTGGAGCTTTTCCACCTCAGAAGATAGCCTTTGCAAAAACTCTTCAAACAGGTCCTCATGGACAAAAACCCTTTGAACGGAGATGCAAACTTGCCCCGCTATAGCGTATCCCCCAAGGACAGTTTTCTGAACAGCCTTTTGGAGGTCTCCATCCTTGTGCAAAACTATGGCGGAGTTGGAGCCAAGCTCAAGTACAAGCTTTTTTATTCCGCACTGTCTGGCTATTATTTCACCTACCTTCCTACTACCCGTAAAGGAAACAACCCTTACATCCGGATGGGTGGTTATAACCTTGCCTACCTCTCCAAAGCCCGGTAGCACAGAAATGGCGGAGGGCGGAAAGCCTACCTCAAGGAGTATTTCTCCCAGCATCAAAGGAGTTAAAGGTGTCCTCTCGGATGGCTTTAGGATAACCGCATTGCCCGCCGCCAGGGCAGGAGCAACCTTGTGCATAGAAAGGTTCAACGGAAAGTTAAAGGGTGTGATGGCGCTTACTATGCCCACCGGCTCCCTTACATAAAAACCAAACTTTCCCCTTCCGTTGGGATGGGCATCTATGGGAATAACCTCACCACCTATTCTTCTAGCTTCCTCCGCAGAAAAGAGGAGGGTTTGGATAGCCCTCTGAACCTCTGTCCTTGCTTCTCTTATGGTCTTTCCCACCTCCAAGACTAAGGTCCTTGCAAACTCTTCAGCCCTCTCCTCCAAAAGCTTGGCAGCTTTCATAAGCAGGTTGTACCTTTCGTAGGGTGTAAGCTTTGCCATCTCCTTTGCACCCTCTTTGGCAACTTCCACCGCCCTGAGGGCTTCCTCCTCCGTAGCAGAGCACACCTTGGCAACAGTCTCCTGAGTGTAGGGATACTTTACTTCTACTAAGTTATCTGTTTTTACAAACTCTCCACCCAAAATAAGCCTTTTCTCAATCATAGTGCTAAATTTTAATCTAAATGCCCTCCATAAAGCTTCCCAAAGAGTATCTACAAAAAGCAGTGGAGCTTTTGCTCAAAAAGGGCTTTCAAAAAAGGGATGTTCCAAACGCCTACGCCAGCTTTACCAATGGCAAAGCCTACATTACCCTTTATCCTTCGGGCAGTGTGCTACTTCAGGGGGATTATCCTGAAAGCTTGAAGGATGAGATTTTGGCTTTGGTGCGAGCAGAGGGTGTTTTGGTTGGTTGCGACGAGGCGGGCAAGGGGGATGTTTTTGGTCCCTTGGTGGTCTGCTGTGCCCTAATTAGACCGGAGAACCTTCACAAGGTTCTTGAGTTGGCACCAAAGGACTCAAAAAAAGTCCGAGATGGAGAGCTTTTCAAAAAACTTCCCATGTTAGAAAGGTACGTAGAGTTTTACTGCAAGGTTTTGGAACCTCTTGAGCTAAACCGTCTCCACAGCGAGGGAAAAAACCTAAACAGGATTTTAGATTGGGCATACAGGGAGCTGATAAAAGAAATACTCTCCAAGGAGCCCTCCGCCAAGCTCACGGTGGATGCTTATTCCCACCGAAATCCCTTTGGCAGTTTGGTATCCTTTGAACACAAGGCGGAGGAAAAGGTGGAGGTTGCCTGTGCCAGCATGAAGGCAAGGGCTGAGTTTTTGAGGTGGCTGGAAAAACACAACCTACCAAAGGGGACAAGCAAAGAGGTAATGGAGCTTGCAAGGAAAATGAAGGATAAGGAAAGGTATCTAAAGGTTTTCTTTCTTTCTTAGCTGTATTCTATCAAAGGTCTCGTAAAGAACGGGCAGTAGGAACAAGCTAAGTGGAAGACCGGTAAAGATGCCACCTATAACCACCAAAGCTAAGGGCTTTCTTAGCTCTGCACCGGCGGTAAGCCCCAGGGCTACGGGCAACAGTGCAGAAACTATGGTTACGGTAGTCATCAAAATGGGTCTTAGCCTTTCCCTTCTTGCCTGAAGAATGGCTTCCCTTGTTTGTAGTCCCTCCTTCCTAAGTTGGATTATTCTCTCAATGAACAGCACCGCGTCCCTGACTATTATTCCCACCAAAAGTATTACGCCAAAGTAGGAAGGCACACTCAAAGATGTGTTGGTAAGTATCAAAAGACCAAAGGCACCCATAACCGCTAAGGGCACCATCACAAGCACCGTAAAGGGATGCCTGTAGCTTTCAAAGAGGGATGCCAAAACCATGTATACGCCCACCAGGGCAAAGATAAGGGCAAAGCCTAGCCCTTGGAAGGAACGGGCAAACTCCTTTGCCTGACCGGTTGCCTCAAAGGTATAACCGGGGGGAAGGTTAGCCCTGAGCCATCCTTCAAGCTCCACCACCGCATCCGCCAAAGACTTTTCGCCAGAAAGGTTGACAAAGAAGGAAAAAGAATACTGCCTGTTGTACCTGTTTAGCACCTGATAGCCGGTGGTTTCTTGCACCTCCACCACCTCTGTTAAGGGCACCAGCTCACCCCTGAAGTTCTTCAAATAGACCTTTTTTAGATTTTCTATGTTTTGAACAAACTCGGGGACCGCCTTTACGTAAAGTTTGTAGCTCTCAGAACCCAGTTCGAAGGTGCCGAGCTGGAATTTACCGAAGAGGACGTTAAGGGTGTTGGAAACCTGCTCCACGCTCAGCCCAAGGTCTGCCAGTTTTTCCCTCTTTACCTTCACATGCAGTTGAGGTTCGTTTAGCCTCAGGTCTGTATCTACGTCCCTGTAGCCTGCCTTTCCTCTGAACTCTGCTATTAATCTCTCAGAAATCCTCTGGAGCTCTTCTATGTCTGGACCCTTTATTACATACTGCAGGTCCACCTGCCTACCGCCCGCAGGACCTATAATGCCTGCAGGCTCCACGCTTACCCTGATGTCCTTTATCTTTGCCAGCTCCCTCCTCATCATCCCCATCACCTCCCTCTGGTGGGGTCTTTTACTCCTATCCACCAGATAGACAAAGACTAAACCACCATTGACGGTGGGCCTGCCAGCAACACCTTGTCCCATAGCCAAGCCAAAACGATCCACATAAGGATTTTTCCTGATGACTTCTTCTACTTCCTTGGTTTTTTGCTCCGTATATTCAAAAGAAGAACCTACGGGCGTTTCAAACCTTACCAAGAACCTCCCCTCATCCACAAGGGGGAAGAACTCCTTTTTTACAATCCTCAAAAACTGAAAGCCAATCAACACGCTTACAAGAGAAAGACCCACCACCACCAGCTTGTGCTCCAAGGACCACCTTAAAAGGTTGTCAAAGAAAGCCTCAAAGCGGGCATAAGCCCTCGTAAATGGGTTTTCCTCCCCTACCTTATCCACCAGACGGGCAACAGCCATAGGGGTAAAGCTTATGGCTACCAAGTAAGAGAGGGCTATGGCTACGATCAAGGTTAAAGCGAAGCTCCCAAAGAGTTTGCCCACCACTCCCTTCAGGAACACTATAGGAATGAACACGATCACCAAAGAGGCGGTGGATGCAAGAAGGGCAAACACCACCACACGGGTCCCCTTTATTGCGGACTCAATGGGAGATAGCCCTTCCTCCTTTCTCCTTCTGTATATGCTCTCTAACACCACTATGGCGTCGTCTATGACTATACCCACAGCTACTGCAAGGGCAAGTAACGTAAAGGTGTTCAAAGATTGTCCCGTTTGGTACAGGAAAAAGACCGTTCCCAAAAGGGTTATTGGTATGGCAAATATGGGTACAAGGGTTAGCCTTAGGCTTCCGAGGAAGAAATAGACTACCACCGCAGTTAAAAGGCTTCCTATGATGATCTCCTCTATGGCCGCCCTGACGCTTTCCTTGACGAAAACGCTTGAATCAAAGGTAATGTCCATGCGCATGCCGGGAGGAAGTTGCCTGTTCCAATACTCCATTCTTTGTTTGACCTTTTCTGCGGTCGCCACCGTGTTGGTTTTTGACTGCTTGTATATGATAAGGGCAACCGCCTGCTCTCCCATGAACCTTGCCATTCCCCTCTTTTCATCCTCCCCAAACTCCGCATAGCCCACATCCTTGAGTTTCAAGTTTGGAGTGATGGCGATCTCCTCAAGCTCCTTTGCATCCTTTGCCTTGCCGTAAAGCCTTATTATGTATTCTCTTTCTTTGCCGTAGATAGCGCCTGCGGGTGCGTCCAGATGGTTCTTGGCAATGGCTTCTAGGACCTCTTGGATGGAGAGATTCCTTGAGTATAGTTTCTGTGGGTCTATTCTAACCCACATTACATTGTCCCTAAATCCTCCCAAATCCACCTGTCCTACGCCATCTATCCGTTCAAAGTCCCTTTTTATGACCTTGTCCGCCCAATAGGCTAAGGTCTGATAGTCTGCAGTTTTTGAATGAAGCAGAATAGCTAATATTGGTGCTAAGGATGTATCCACCTTTCTGACCACGGGCGGGTCCACACCCTTCGGGAGATTTCTCATAGCCCTCTGAACCGCATCCCTAACTTCCTGTGCTGCCACGTCTATATTCTTCTCAAGGGAGAAGGTAATGATGATCCGAGATATACCAGAAAAACTCTGAGAAGTTATGGCTTCTATACCGCTTATGGTGGATATTTGATCCTCTATTACCCTCGTTACGTTCACATCCACCACGCTTGGGTCTGCCCCCGGGTAGGTGGTTACTATTGAAACTGTGGGAAAATCCACATCGGGCAGTCTGTCTATGGGAATGTTCCGCAGTGAATAAAAACCCAAGAGGATAAAAGAGATCATAAACATCCAGGAGGTGACGGGTCTAGTTATGAAAAATTTATACATAGGGCTATTATAACCAACCGACTAGTCGGTATATTAGAGTTCTATGAGCTTTAACACCTCCTCCAAAACTGGTGGTAAGCTTATGGGCTGTTGGCATACCTTCATGGCGGTGTCTGGGTCCTTTAGTCCATTGCCCGTCAGAGTGCATACCACCACCTCACCACCTTTAAAGAATCCTTCCCTGCAGAGCTTTATTAACCCCGCCACCGATGCGGCAGAAGCAGGTTCGCAGAAGATCCCCTCCTTTGAAGCCACCAACTTGTAGGCGTAGAGTATTTCGTCGTCGCTAACCGCATCAATGAGCCCTCCCGATTCTCTTGCAGCCTGCAGGGCGGATTGCCAGCTGTAGGGATTTCCGATCTTTATAGCGGTGGCTATGGTTTGTGGGTTTTTTATTGGGTAGCCCTTCACTATGGGTGCAGCACCCTCCGCTTGCCATCCCATCATCTTAGGCAGTTTTTCAATCTTTCCCCTTTGGTAATACTCCTTGTAGCCCTTCCAGTAGGCGGTGATGTTGCCTGCGTTGCCAACGGGTATAAAGTGATAATCGGGTGCAAATCCAAGGGCATCGCAGACCTCAAAGGCACCCGTTTTTTGTCCCTCAATACGGTAAGGATTTACAGAATTTACCACCTCCACCGGTAAAATTTCCCCAAGCTTCCGGACAATCTCCAAGGCGTCGTCAAAGGTCCCCTGTATGGCAATCACCTGCGCCCCATAGATCACCGCCTGGGAGAGCTTTCCTAATGCTACCGCACCCTTTGGCAAGAGCACATAAGCCTTAAGACCAGCCTTTGCAGCGTACGCAGCGGCAGAAGCGGAGGTGTTCCCTGTAGATGCGCAAATAACTGCCTTCTTTCCTACCTCTACCGCCTTGGAAATAGCCAAGGTCATGCCCCTGTCCTTAAAGGAACCCGTAGGGTTTAGCCCCTCATACTTTAAGAATATCTCCCCCTTAAAGCCGATCTCCCTTGCCAAGTTCTGGGCATGCACTAGGGGAGTGTTTCCCTCATAGAGGGTGATGATGGGAGTGTTCTCATTCACTGGCAGATATTCTCTGTAATGGTGTATGATACCTTTCCAATAATCCATGAGCAGGCTAGACAATAATTATAACCCGGAGGCTGTTCTAAAAATCCCTTGTTGGGACCGTCCCCCAGCCTATAAGGGAACTAACCTACTCCTCACCCTATCCCACGCCCCTTCCACCAACACGGGCTTCAGGGGAGAAAGGTCTCTTGGTAAGACCTTTCCAAGAATAGGGAAGGAGGGCTACCTTCAGAACTTGCCAAGCGGATTGAGAAACCTTTTTAGTCTCTCCCCGCTCGGGATTCCTTCCATTGGCTCCCTCACATCCGCTTGGCTCACTCTGAAGGCTTTGTATGAGATTAGTTAATAGCTTTTTTGAATTCTCTACACTCCTTAGTTCACTTTTTAGTGCGTTTCTTTTGGAGGATGTCAACTTTTTAGGTTCATGATCGTATAAATGACTGACAATAAAGGAGGCTAACCATCTATAGATGGTTTCATACTTAGCATTCCAAGAGAACCTTTTGTAGAACCTCTTTATTCTGTGCTTGATGTAGAAAAACCACCTCTCTACCACATTCCTCTTCCCAAAAGTCTCATGTAGCCATTCCATTGAAAGCTCTTTAACTGCACTCATATACCAAGGTCCCTTGTCAGTGGTGCATCCCTTTGCCTTTGTGTTGTAAAGAACCAATTTAGCAGTCCAGGTGTCCCTTCTTCTTGAAAGATGCACAAACACAGGCAAACCTTTCTCGTCCACCGCAAGCCACAGGTAGTAAGTCCTATACCTTGCTTTTATCTTTGTCTCATCCACATAGACCCAAATAGCAATCCGTATATATTGCCTGAAGGGCTCTTCCTACCGCATGGAACCATTCTCTGATGGTTTCTATGCTTACTTTATAACCTTTGTGAAGTAGGAACTCCCTTACTGCTCTAGAGGAGCACAGCTTCTGCTTTTAGGCTTACAGGAAACCTGTGCCACTTAAAAACTTTGCTTAGTATTTCTTCTATTACTTGTCTTGCCTCCATATTTCTAAGTCAAAATTGCTTCAGGTCCTAACCATCAACCACCCCAGTCTATGGACGCCAAAAGTTAACGTTTTCAAGGCAATGGTTTAGTTATAATTTAAAATCAAACTTGGAGGTAGAGCCATGAAAGTATCAGTCCTGTTAGTTCTTTTTTGTGCTGCACTTTCATTAGCAGAGTCTAGACTCAAATCATCCAAACAGCTTAAAGTCTTCCAAGAAAAAGGTTGCGCTAACTGCCACAAAATACACAACGTGTCAGAATATACAGATTACGGGAAGTGGGCAAGAGACAAAGGTTATGGATGCACAACCTTATTATCTCTCATAAAGCTACATAATGTAAAAGGTCCTGATATGGAAAGAGCAAGAGAGGTTTTTTTCAGAACAAATGCAGCGTGTGTCATAACGTAGATGGGAAAGGTATAGGTAAAGAGAACCTTTCCACTTATGGATTAAGGATGAAGAAAGAAAATCTCGGGTGCGTCGCTCTTTACAAATCACTTTTGGGAAAGTGATCATCTGAGAGAGCAGGGATGCCATGCACCTATCTGGAATATATCCCGATAAGGGATTTTAACTAAGTTTGTGGTTAGCTAAGTTCTAAGGTAGGAGTAAATCACTTGTTTAACTTGCTTGAAAGAATCTCCTTCTTAGCCCACTCATGTTATAAATAACGACGCATTTCAAGAAAACCTCATTCTAACCTTCAGTTTGTCATATAAATGCCAAAAGTTGACATCTTTTCAACCACCCCAGTTTATGGATGTCAAAAGTTGGCATCTTCCTAAAAGCATAGCCATAAAAGTTATCCACTTGTCTTTACTATTGCTTGGTTCTCTTAGCACTCTTGCGTAGATAAACTCTCTGTTTCCTGTGGTAATTCTAAGATGCAATTTTCCATCCAGTTCCATAAACCTGAGTAGTAGATTACCCTGTGCGGTTTTATGTTTTGAACCTATGGCAATCAATGTTCCCTGTCTTTGTTCTTTCCATTGTTTTTTAAGTTTTTCTCTTGATTTCCCTGTAAGGTGGTTTTTGCAGAGTTTTTCAAAAAGTCTTTTGCTTCCAAACACCACTGGTTTATCCGTGGGATACTGCTTAGCTTTGTATATGGCTGAGTCAATGTATTTAGTCGGCAACTCAGGAAATAGCTGTCTTAGTCTGTGATATATTTGGGCGTGCGGATTTTTTGTTTTCTCTTTTTCCAACTCCTTTAGCATATTGTATGCTACACGAATGGCAGAGGATTGCTTACGCATAAGCTTTATGAGTTTTTCTTTGTCTTCTTTTTTCAGTTCAAGCTTGAACTTTAGGCTAACAAACATTATGCTTAGATTTTAGCCTTAAAACTCTTGTGTGTCAATGGGTTCTGTAATAATATTGTCCTAATGGCTAAGCCCCTTTTGGTTTTAAGTAAAACCCACCCGCTGAAGGCCCTTCTAAGAAGGGCAAGCCTACATACCGTCTGCGAAGAATCCCGATGTCCCAACATCTCCCAATGCTTTGGCTCCGGCACCGCCACCTTTATGATCCTTGGAAATCAATGCACGAGGGCTTGCAGTTTTTGTAACTTAAAGAGAGGAAAACCAGAACCCGTGGACCCAGAGGAGCCCTACCGCCTTTTGGAGGCGGTTAAGACTTTAAACCTCAGGTATGTGGTGATCACCTCCCCCACCAGGGATGACCTGGAGGACGGTGGGGCGGGACAGTTTGCCAAATGCATAAGGGTCCTAAAGGAAAACATCCAAAACATCAAGGTAGAGGTTCTTGTGCCCGATTTTGGTGGCTCTTACCAAGCTTTAAAAACTGTCCTCTTGGCAGAGCCCGATGTGTTAGCCCACAACGTGGAAACGGTGCCAAGGCTGTATCATAAGGTCAGAAAGGGTGCGGATTATCAAAGAAGCTTAGAACTTTTAAAAAGGGCAAAGGAATTCACCCCAAACATCATAACCAAGTCTGCCCTTATCCTGGGCTTTGGAGAAAGGGAGGAAGAGATCGTGGAAGTTATGAAAGATCTAAGAAAGGTAGGGTGTGAGGTGCTAACCATTGGGCAGTATTACCAACCTTCTAAGAGGCATCACCCAGTGGTTAAGCTTTACACTCAAGAGGAGTTTGAAAGGTTAAAAGAGATTGCTCTCAGCATTGGCTTTAGCCATGTCTTCAGTGGTCCCAATGTTAGAAGCTCCTATATGGCAGAGAGAGTGTTTTATAATTAACTCTAATGGCAAGCTTAGAGATTGATTACATCTACTTCGCAGAGTTGGAAATGCTCCTGAACTATGGAGTGGGCTATCCCAACTTTATAATTTCCCTGAGGGAGAGGATCTATCAGGAAGGTTTGGAAGAAAGCCCATACGTGATCAAGGCAGACAGAAAGCTCTTTCAAAACGTACACAGGTTCATAGAGCTCATGGAATCCAGCGATGAGCCCTTGGAAGACGATGAAAGCCAGCCCATAGAAAAGTGGTGGTGGCATTTGCACAAGGTTGCGAAGGGCAAATATCCGAGCCTAAAACTGAAGGAATATCTAAGGGAAATCTATAGGAAGAGGAGAAAACACTGGAGACAAAAAAGCAGAGAAAACCACCTTCTGCTGGAGGGTCTAAAGAGCAAGCCCAAGTATCTTTCCTTCCTATGGAGGAGATAAAAAGGCTCAGGGCTGAAATTGATGTCATAGATGAAGAAATTCTAAAGCTACTCAACAAAAGGGCTAAGCTTGCCAAGTCCATCGGGGAAATAAAAAAACAGCTTAACTTGGAGATCCATTCGCCTGAAAGGGAGAGGGAGGTTATAGATAGACTGGTAAAACTAAACAAGGAACTCTATGGAGAAGAGTTTCCTTCAGAGGCGGTAAAGCATGTCTTTAGGGAG
>Ga0080007_1057798_pt1 | contig 10891 bp, 6 predicted proteins | sample OctOCTMetagenome_FD_69210 | JGI IMG/M metagenome (GOLD analysis project Ga0080007, IMG submission 69210) | Hot spring and microbial mat streamer communities from Octopus Spring Streamers, Yellowstone National Park, USA - OCT_B (SPADES... | ecosystem: Environmental > Aquatic > Thermal springs >...
AAGCGAGACCATCTTACCCGTGGGCACTCTAGGCACAGCCTTGGACTCACCAACGCCTCTCCTCCTCGGACCTGGCCAACGCCTTAAGCCTCTCCATCTCGAGGCGTCGCAGGGCCGCGAGGAGGGCTCTCCAGGCTTGAAAGGCTTTGCCGGCTGCGTTTCTCGTAAGACCTTCCTCAAGAAAGCGAAGCGCCAGACGGGCCTCCGCCAAAGCCTCAAGAAGCCTAGCCTCGACATAGCCCTCGTCGGAGGGCTTAGGAAGCGGCCTCTCTAAAACCTCAACGGCCACGGAACTACTGCGGAATAGGCTTAAATACCTTAGCGCCGCGGTAGCCGCTGTTGAGCCCATCTACAAGTTCCTAGCCAACGTCAGAAGAAACGTCAAGTACTCCCGCCACCAAGACATAGTAAGGATGGGGTGGCGCGAGCTGGCGAGATCGGCCATTTATAAAGCCGGCTGTCACGGGGGCTGACCTCTCGCGCAGGTGGTGTACCGTATACTTGGTCGGAAGACGCGGAGCTCGTGCTGAAGTGTATGCATATAAAACCCCACAGAGCTCTGCTCAAGTCAAGTTTAACAACCGCCTTGTTTCAGTCGGTTTAGCGCCGTAGGCGCTTGACCTGCTCACGGACCTCAAACACCTCCTGATGAGCGCCATGCCATGCTCCGGCGCTGACTCCTATGAGATTAAGAGGAGCCTTTGACCGCCTTTCATAGATTTCTTAAAGCCTTGGCATGTGAAGAACGTGGCCTTCAAGTCTTTCTGCCCAGTACTACGAGCATCCGGCCTCCTCGGTCTTAGCTTGCAGGTAGCGTATTACCTCCTCGGACGCGGTCAGACCGCGGCGCGTATCTCGGTCCTGGCCCGTTCCTCAGCATCCTCCATGGCCACCCCCGCCCTTGGCTAGTGACCGGATGTAACTATTTATAATATACAGCCATGAGAACGCGCCAGAATGTTGCGCACTTGCGAAGAAGCTTTGATAGAAGCCAAACGCGCAACCTGCTAAGTGCAGATCTCTGAGTTGCCACATAGCGATTCAAGCCAGGTCTGCTCAGAGATCCCCAAGTTGCCCAGGGCACTGGCTTAAGGCACTGGTCAATGCGAGCATCCCCCCTGGCGGCATATTTCCCGGAGGTCGGGACTTAATGTGTGGTCACCAGGGCCGCTCTTGTGACCGTTTGCCCTTTATCGCCGGGTCGCCTTCTAGCATCGCAATGGGCGTCTGTAGAAGTTGTGCTTAAGGAGGTCTCTGCAACGGCTTTCTCACCCTCTCTGTGAGTTCCGATATCTGTTTAAGCTTCTTCACATAAGCCGCGGCATGTCTCCTCCTCAACCCCTTTAGAGTCTCAACATGTAGCCCGCTTATAGCCAGCCGAGAAATAGGAGAAGGCGCCTGTAAACCCTGTTTGACCAAGCGAGAAGCTCTGCAAAGCCGCCAAGGAGACCATGAAGGTGCTTGCCGCATGTCTCAAATTTAGATTAGCTGTGAAGTGGGACACGTGGACGTTGAACCGCCACGGGCTTAACAAAGCGGCTAGAGAGACAGCTTCGGGCCCCCGCAAACGAGACGCGGATACTGTCAAAGACTGAGCCCCGGATATTAGGGTTGCTTATGAGACAAGGTTTGTTGCTAATGCTGAGCTGGATGTTGTTATAAAATGAACACCGCGGACTTATCTAAATAACATAAGCAGAACCATTAACACGGCTATAGTGGCCAATTCCGAGAAGATCAGTGAATATATCGTGAATATGACTGCGTTCTTCACGCCGAATAACCCGATACTATGGGGTAGCTGAATTCTGAAGTGTACAAGCAACGTCGAGATTAGCTGTCCCGCAAATAACGCAACCAGCGCCTCTTTTACCGCCACCTCCCCTCTGGCCAAGAAGGCACCTGCCATATACGTCGCCGAGAGAGAATTCACAGCAGCCGCCGTGAGAATTACAGCTCCAGCTCCGCTTAACGTAAAGAGGCTATTGAGAAAAACGCCCAAGACCTTAAACACACCGGCGCTATCCAGCACGGCTATAATTGCAGTAATTGCCGCCATTCTTATCGTGACTTTTGACCAGATTCGAATTGCGTTCCTAAAAACAGCGCGCCAAGAAACACGCTCAAGTCTTGTCTCAATTAAAAGAGGTGCATTCGACCTCAGATACAACTTAGCCGTCACAAAACACAGCGTTGTATATACAAAGAATTTCAACATCATAAGGGCTATATAGTACATTGCAACCGGCCCCAGAGCCGAAAGTGCAGTAGGGATAAAAAATCTTACTATGTCGTGCAAGAAGCCAAATGGTGCAATAAGAAAAAGCGCCGCCATATTTACCTGGCTTTGTTTTGCGAGCATGACATAAGCCCCCACGGGGCTCGCCATAGCAACTGCAATCAGTGGGGCTAATTCCTTCGGCAACCTAAAGAGCCGAACAATCGGCATACTTAGCACAGATATTTTCTTAAATACACCAAGCTTATCCAGAGCCCCAATAACTAATAACGAAATAAACATGAGTATGGAGGTATTAACCAAGAACCAGAAATAAAACCACATAGTTACCACCCGCAGAAGCAGGGCGGGCTCTGCAAGTTGACGCGTTCGCTAAATCTTCTCAACGGCATATGCATGTGCTACCAATAAGTCCATGTAGGAAATCCCTAGGTGAAAGAGTGGAGGTCTGGCGTCGTATATGATAAGTTTTGCGTATTTCGTTAACTCAGACGCGAGGGAAGATATTTCCTCTTTTATGTAGCCATACAGCGGGACGTTGGCTCTGCCGTCTGTAATTAGGTAGACCCAGTAGTCGCCTTTCAGCTTTAGCTTAGACCTTGAGATGAAGTCTACCGCGAACTTAAGCGCGGCCGAGAGAGGCGTGGAGCCGCCGTGTGGCAACGCCGAAAGCGCCTCCACAATTTTCTCGTAGTGCCGGGTGGGCGGGTGGAAGTAATCTATGCCGCCTCCGCGGAAAGCCGCAAACGCTATGTAGCTACGTTTAACATATGCCTCCTCCGCCAGCTTATAGACAAGACCCTTCGCGGCGCTTATCCGCCTGGCAACCCCCATGCTACCGCTTGTGTCCAGCAGTATCAACATGATACGTGGCGTCCTCACCCTCCTCACTCTGATCATAATATCATCATCTTCAATCTTCACCGGCAGTCCAGCTCTTTTCAAAACCGCGTTGACGAGCGTCGCCGCGACATCTACGTCATCTCCCCTACCCGGCACAGCCATATACGGAACCCCAACGCCGCCCCCCACCGACCTCCTCCAAGAAGACCTCGACCTCAGTCCCCTGGGGACCTCCGGCGTCTTGCTCCTCTCGTGTCTAGGCGTGTAAAACACCTCGCCTATTTCCCCCACGCCGGAGTCTTGCCTATGCGGAGCCACCCGATCCGGCGTAGCCCCCCCGCGCGGGGCCTGTCTCCCCTCTCCCCTATCCCCCTCCCCCCTATCCCCGCCCTGCTGTGGAGGGGGCGGAGGGGGTGGCGGCGGCAGAGGCGGTTTTTCCAACGGCTTGTGTCTCAGCCTGTGTTTCAACACAAGTTCCATAGCCTTCTTTAAGTCCTCCACCGTAACGCGGTTCCGCCCTTCGAGAGCGGCGACGGCCTTTGCGGCCCTTATTGTAATTATTTCTGCACGGCTCGTTCTGATATTCATCTCGACGACAGTCCTCGTCAGCAGTTTTAGCAGGTCCTCAGACACCTCCACTTTAGGCAGGTCCTCCCTCGCCTTTATAATAGTCTGCCTAAGTCTCTCTATCTCAGGTCGCCACTTTTCGTAAAAAGCAAAGGGGTCTGCCTCATATTCCTCCACACGTCTAACTATCTCCGCCCTCACCTCCGGATCCCTCGGCGCCTCTATATCTACCACAAGGCCGAATCTATCGAGAAGTTGCGGCCTAAGCTCCCCCTCCTCGGGGTTCATGGAGCCGACCAGGATAAAACGGCTTGGATGTTTCACGGAGACCCCCTCCCTCTCCACGACGTTCCAGCCGTAGGCCGCGGCGTCTAGCAATATATCTATGATGTAGTCGTCGAGTAGATTTACCTCGTCTATGTAGAGGATGTTGCGGTTGGCCTCCGCCAGCAGCCCAGGTTGCAACGCCCTTATGCCCTCCGTGAGGGCCCTCTTTATGTCCAGCGTGCCCACCAGCCGATCCACTGCGATAGAAAGCGGCAGATTCACCACCTTCATCTTCCTCCTCACCCGCGGCAATTGCTCCCCCCTGGACCATCTTTCAAAACAAACATCGCACATAAGACGGGGATCCTCCGGGTGGCAGTTGAAAGGACAGTCCGCGACGTAGTCCTCTTCAGGCAACACGTCGGCAAAGGAGCGGACAAGAGTCGTCTTGCCAGTCCCCTTGTCGCCTCTAAGCAAAACCCCACCTACCGCCGGATTCACAGCCGCGACCATCAACGCAAGCTTAGCGTCGTCAAGACCCACAATTGCTGGGAAAGGAAAGACAGGCCGCATCCGCCTTTGTATTACTGACGGATTAACGGAATCAAGGGGATACATAGCTATTCAAGCTCCCTCTCTAGCGACGTGACGACCTCCTCCAGAAGCTTCAGCTCTTCATCTGTCGGCTTCCAGTAGCCGCGCCTGTATGCCTCGTAGATCCGCGACGCGACAGAGTGCAGGGCGTAGGGGTTTACGCGCCTCAGCCATTCTCTGTATTTCTCCTCCGCGACGTAGCGCTGGAATACCCTCCTCCACATCCAGTCCTCAACCTTCCCCGTCGTTGCCGACAAGCCCATAAGGTTGTCTACTCTCTCGGCGATGTGTTGAGCGCCGTGATACCCGGCCTTGAGCATCTCCTCAACCCATTTGGGGTTTAGAAGACGCGTAATAAGTCCCCTCTTTATAGAGGCAGATATGTCCTCCACCTCGATGTACTCCCCAGTGGTGTCTGCCACTAAGATCTCCGGCTTCCTCCCCCTAACAACCTCCACAGACTTGGCGAGGCCGCCTAAAAATTCGTAGTAGTGGTCGAGGTCTACGATGTCGTGTAGGTGGGAGTCGCGCACCTGCGAAACTACCTCCACCTCTTTCAGCAAAGCCTCGAACTGCTCCCTCGCCTCTACGCCGTGTGCGCCTCTCCCGTATGCGTGAGACATGTGGAAGATGTAGGCCTTGGCCAGGTCGGCTTCTTCGTTCCAGGCGGAGCTTTCTATCAGCTGAGGCAGATGGGGGGCGTACTCCCCGGGCTTGGGCCCGAATATTCTGTAGCGGATGTGCCTCCTCTTCTTCACGAAGTTCAAATCTTCGGGCTCGTCTAACTCGGCGACTAGGCGGAAGGCTTCGTCTAGAAGCTCGATGAGGTGGGGAAAGATATCTCTAAACATTCCACTTATGGTCACGACAACGTCTATCCTCGGCCTTCCCAGTTGCTCCAGCGGGATTACCTCCAGATCCCACTGCCATCCGCCATATCTCCTCTTAAGCCTCACGCCTAGATAAGCCAGTATCTGCCCCACAGTCTCGCCGCGTGTCCTAATCGTCTCAAGACCCCAGAGGACGACGCCCGTGACCTCGGGATACCTCCCGTACCTCTCCCTGTAGCTCCTAAGAATGCTCTCCGCAATTTCGACCCCCCGCCTATATGCGACATCGCTTGGAATAAGCCGGGGGTCAAAGGCATATGTGTTGCGACCTGTCGGCAATATATCCGGAGTCCTTATCGGATCGCCAGCCAGCCCGGGCTCTACATACCCGCCGGCTATGGCGTTCATAAACGCCTCCACCTCCCCGTTGGCTAGAAGCGGCTGCGCCACCCTATCGATGAAGTCTTTATAGACCTTGTCAAACCGCCACCTCCCAGTTCTTAGGTATTCAGCCACGGCGTCTCTCACCTCTTCTTCTAACTGCTTGAGCTTTTCGGGGTCTCTCCTCAGAATTTCGTCGTAGTTCCACCCCCTCCTCTCTGCAAACGCTCTATGAAGCGACTTAAACTCCCTGTCGTAGCGCAGAAGAAGCGTGATGAACTCAACCACGTCGTCTAGAGCCCACGCCCTACCCAAGACGTGGAGACCCTTGGGGATTATCGTTCTGCGGTACTTGCCTAGGTTTACGTGTATCTCCACCACATCTCCGCCGTCTATATGCATCTCTTTCGCCTTTTTGAGGATCTCCTCCTTCAGAAGCCTCGCCCTATCTTCATCTACGAGCTGGGCTTCTTCATATTCTTGGATTAGGTCCTCAAGCTGTCTATACTCTTCGTACAGCTCGCTAATTGTAAACGGCGGCGTCATGTGGTTGACTAACACCGCGTAGCTCCTCCTCTTCGCGATGGTGGCCTCGGAGGGGTTGTTCACGTTATATATGTAGACATGCGGCGTGTCGCCTATTAAAAGATCGGGAAAACACTCGCCGGACAGAAGCACCTCCTTTCCCGGCGTAAACTCCAGCGTTCCGTGCGTACCAACATGCACTATCACGTCGGCCCTAAACGCCTCCCTCAGCCACCAATACATGGCGAGGTACTGGTGGTGCGGCGGAATGTCCTTCGAGTGGTATATCAAATCCGGCCTCTCGTGGAAGCCGCGGGCCGGCTGGAGGGCAATCACGACGTTGCCCAGCTGGACGGCCGGCAGAACTATGCGGCCGCCCTCGACCATGTAATCCCCGGGGGGCCCGCCCCAGAACTTAATCATTCTCTCTTTTACAGCTTGCGGGAGAGAGTTGAAATACTTGACGTAGTCCTCCGCCGGCACGAAGACGCCGGAGACCCCCCGCCACCTGGGACTGTTAACAACGCCGCCCTCTACGAAGATTTTTCTGAGCTCCTCGGCGGTTTTCACCTCAACGGAGTAGCCCGCCTCCTTCATTCTCCTCAGAAGAACCTCCAGAGTTCCAAACACATCGAGGTAGGAGGCCCTCCCCACGTTGTCTTCGCCAGGCGGGTAGTTGTACATCACAAACGCGATGCGCCTCTCCGCGTTGTTCTTCCTCCTCAGATGCGCCCAGTTCAGCGCTCTCTTCACCCTCCTCTCAAGCCTGTCCTCCACCACATCAAACGCCAGAAGATCTCCATCTACCTCCTCCGCGTACCCCGTCCTCCGCGGCGCCACAGACATCACAGGCTCCGCAACTCCATCCGCCTCAGGCAGGGCCACCGCGGCAATGAGCTCGATAGGAGTTGCCCCCTGCTCAAGCTCCCCCCACTTCTCTACGTCTGTGTGGTTGAGACGTACTGCGTTTAAGACAGGCACATTAAGCGTTTTTAACAGCTTGATAGTCTCCTCCGGTTCGAGCATAAAAGGCCCGCCGTTTATCCTAAACCACCGATTCCACAAAACCACATCGACCACCGGTCTGCCGTCCTTCACGAAGAAGCTCCTGATGGCCTCCAGGTTGTTTACGCTGGAGGAAGCCAGAGGGAGCAGGTTGAAGCCGTAATTCTGCGCAAGTTCTTTCAGTCTCTTCACAAGTCTCTCCACCGACGGTCTATGCCCCCTGGAGTATATCAAAACTCCTAAAGTCGGCTTCGCGGGGTCCAGCGGCGGGAGCTCATACAACGGCCCCATCTCTGGGTCGTATAGGTATGGGTCCTCGATTTTGACAGGGGGCTTATAATTCGTCTCTACGCCTCCATATTCCTTAAGCAAGAGGAGGAACATGTTTTCCAGATTCTCCACACCTCCGTAGTTCCAGTACTCCACAAGCAACGCCCAGTTCCTTGCGTGTCTCAACACGCCCACCGGCAACACGGAGCCCAAGCTCTTCACCACGTCGGACACAAAAGCAGGTGGCGGCTTCGCCCTGTCTCTTTCAAAAACATCCCTCGGCATCTTGAACTTGCCGACTCTAGTGAGGGCCATGCTCCAGCCACGCAAGCCGAACACCGGCTTGTCCACGTCTAGTAACGCCTCCAGAGGGCCTAACCCCCCATGTACATCAACTAAAACTACATCGGCCCAGTCGATGTCTTTCTTCAACGCTTCAGGCGTGGTAGATTCGTATCTAAGCTTGACAGAGACTACAGGTCCCAGCCTTTCTCTTATCCTCCTCACCGCGTGAGCCACGGATTCTGCGTAGTCTCTAGCAACCGTAATAACCAAGACCTTCACAATGTCTCAAGCAACACGACGTATGGAACAGGGTTTCTAACCACCTCGGCCTTCACGCCGAAGACGGCCTCTATGTTCTCCGGCGTTATCACCTCCTGCGGCCGGCCCACTGCGTATATCTTCCCGTCCCTCATTAAGACTGCGTTGTCGGCAAAGCGAAGCGCCATGTTTAAGTCGTGGAGCACAGCCACCGTCGTGAGGCCCTCCCTCTTTGTGAGCTCCCTCACAAGCCTAATGATCCACAGCTGGTACCTCGGGTCCAGATTGTTCAGAGGCTCGTCTAGCAGAATCACCCTCGGCCTCTGGGCAAGCACTCTGGCGAGCATGACCCTCTGCACCTCCCCGCCGCTGAGCTCGTAGAGGTAGCGGTCTGCAAACTGCTCAACGCCGGCGAGCTTCATGGCCTCTTTTATCATCTGCACGTCCGCGCCGGAGAGACTCCACGTCACGTAGGGCTTCCGCCCCAGCGCCACGGCCTCCCAGACGCGGAGCGGAAACTTGACGTCTATGCTCTGGGACATGTAGCCGACGAGCTTCGCTATGTCGCTCTCTCTTAGCGACTTTACGTCCCGCCCGCCGAGGTAGACAGCCCCGACCTGGGGCTTCACCACTTTTAGTATCGTCCGGAGGAGCGTCGTCTTGCCGGAGCCGTTGGGCCCGAGCACCGCAGTTACCTCCCCCGGCCTAAACTCTACAGTAACGCCGTCTAGCGCCTTACGCGCGCCGTAGTACACCGCCACGCCGTTTACTACAATTCTCACCGCCATATCTGCCTCCTCGTGCGGAGGAAGAGGGCTAGGAAAAACGGCGCGCCGAAAGCCGCCGTCACCACGCCGACTGGAATCTCGGCTGGCCGCATCAAAGTCCTTGCGCCTATGTCGGCCAGCGTGAGGAGGGAGGCGCCCACGACGGCTGCGGCCGGTAGGACGTATCTATTGTCGGCGCCCACCATTAACCGTGCTATGTGCGGCGACATGAGGCAGATAAAGCCGATAGGCCCCACCTGGCTCACTACCACAGCCGTGCTGAAGGCCGCGACAAAAATGCCGAAAAGCCTTATCCTCTGCGGGTTTGTGCCGAGGGAGACGGCGGTTTCGTCGCCTAGAGAGAGGGCGTTGAGGTGCCAGGCGATTAATAGGGCGAGGAGCAAGGAGACCGCGAAGACGGCTATTAGCAGATATACGCCGAGCCAGGTCACCCTCACGAAATCTCCCATAGTCCACAACACAAACACTCTGAGCTGGGTCTCGCCCGCTATGTACTCTAGGAAGGTGGTGGCGGCTGAGAACGTATACGCCACAGCTATGCCCCCCAGTATCAGCGACTCCGGCGTCGCGCCTCTGAGCCTCGCGAGCCCAAGCACGATCGCCACAGCCACCAGAGATGTAACAAACGCATTCACAGACGCCGCGGCTGTCAGCGCCAGCGGATCTCCCACGCCCAGTAGCTTTACCCCCAGCACGATGGCTAGCGCAGCGCCGAAGGCGGCAGCGGAGTTTAGGCCAAGGGTAAAGGGCGACGCCAGCGGGTTCCTGGTAAGCGCCTGCAGAACCACGCCGTTTACAGCCAAGGCGGCCCCGGCGGCGAGAGAAGCCAAGGCTCTGGGAATTCTGTAGCTCCAGACTATCACCCCCTCGGTGCCCTCCGTAGCTCCAAGCATCACCTCCAAAACTCTACCGAAGGGAATATGCACAGTGCCCACAGATACCGAAAGCAGGAAAAGGGACGGTAGTGCGGCTGTGGAGAAGATGAGGGCTCTGCCTAACTTGGATAGAGCCATACCCTTGCCCCCCTACAATACTTCTCTATACCCATATCCCTAAGCCACTCGGTCATGATCAAATTAGGGTCAAAGCCGCGGAATGTCTCTGGATAAAAGGCCTTTGCTAGATATCCAACCATCGCCACAGTTCCGAGGGCTTGGAGATATTCATTTGATAACACATACATTCTTCCCTGTCTGACAGCACGCATTTGATCCCAGCCCGGTCTACTTTCAATAATCTTTTTATAAAAACGCTCAAGAGACGTAGTGTCGTTTAGACAAGGGTTATAACGCGTGGTAACAAAACTAACCCTTCCTATCACAACATCGGGATCTAGAGCAATCACAGTCTCAGGCGACACGCTAATAGCCCGTTGCGGCACGTGTCCAAATATGTTTACACCGCCAGCCATCTCAATTATTTTATTGAAGGTGGGATGACCCCCTGCTAAAGCGTTTAAATTCGGATAAAAGAACTCAAAGTACACCCTAACCTTTTCTCGCGGCGTCCGCTGAAGCATGCTTTTTATCTGCTCCAGCAGTTTCTCATACTTTGAAATCAGCCTTTCCGCGGCGTCTGTCTTATTTATAATGAGACCTATTATTCTTACTTCTTTCATCACGGTCTCGGGATCGCCCACGAGCGAAAGCACCACCACCTTAACGTTCGGCGGTATCTTGCTCAGAAACGTCTCCACAGCAGGGACGTCGTGAAAGATTACCACGTCGGGATTTAACGCTAAAATCTTCTCCACCGAGGGCGCGTTCCATCGGCCTACTAATGGCACCTCACGCCCTATCACTTTCTCTGTAAGTGGATCTAGGGTGTCGCCAACGCCTACGATGAGATCCGTGGCGTTTAATGCGGCGAGCACCCATGCCGCGTAATTATTATGCGTTACAACTCTTTTTGCGGGTTTTTCCAATATAACGGTTCTATTCCATGCGTCTATAATAACAGCAGGATATGACGGCGCAGTTCGCAACGGCGGGGGCTTATGATCTAGTGGCGGGTACACCCATACCCTCGCCCCCGTGCAG
>Ga0080007_1066684_pt2 | contig 10888 bp, 9 predicted proteins | sample OctOCTMetagenome_FD_69210 | JGI IMG/M metagenome (GOLD analysis project Ga0080007, IMG submission 69210) | Hot spring and microbial mat streamer communities from Octopus Spring Streamers, Yellowstone National Park, USA - OCT_B (SPADES... | ecosystem: Environmental > Aquatic > Thermal springs >...
TTAAAAAAATTAATTAATTTAAGATTTATTCATGGAAACAACAAAATTATTGCAATCGAAAAAAAAGATTATGAAAAATTTATAGAAATTCTAGAAAATGAGACGGACATTATTATATAAAATTCATTATTTTTAATCCTTTATTTACCGGTACCCGCTAAAGGGTACCGGATTAAAAATAAAAATTTTTTTATTTTTTTTAATTTTTCTGTTTTTATTCATCAGATTTTACAAAATCAGTGGTTAATAAAATCCAACCTTTTTTATCAACAAGATCTTTAATAAATTCTTTTTCCGCTTTCTCTAAAAGTTTCATAAATTCATCATCATATTTTTTTACTCAAACATATACTATAGGATGATTATCATCAATTTCCGGATCAATATAAAAATCTAAAATAATTTTAGCATTCGGAATATGTTTTCTAACAGAAGTAATAATTTTAGGAATAATATCTATAATATCAGGAAATTCAATTAAATAATCAATAATGGCATTTATATTGTTTATTTCAATATTCAATTTTTCTAACATTTTTTTGATATTTTCTTTTTGTTGCATATTTTAAAATTTTAATATCCGAGAAAAATAATATAAAAAGAAAAGTATATATTTATATAATTTCCGGAATATTATATTATCTTATATATATTCCGGATCAATATAAAATTTTTAAACATTTTTTTTAAAAGTTGTAAAAACTAAAAACATAATTCGATTTTTTAGATTATAAAAACATAACATTTATCTACAAATTTGACATTTAGAAACTTATGCTTTAAAATTTTCACACTATGGAAAAATTCTTAATGAAAATGAAGAACAATAAAAATGCGGGAAAAAAGGAAAATACAAAAAAAGAAAGAAGAAAAAAGGGAATATCTTTCTTTCATAAGAGAAATGATGAATGGAAAAATATAGAAATACAACCCGGAAATGAATCCATATTTATAACCATAATGGATTCTAACAAAAATAAACTATCTGTATCTTTAAATTTACAAGAAATATCATTTTTAAAAGATTTTTTAGATTCATATTTAAATGAAATTATGAGGAATAAGATATATGACGAAGTAAAAGGAGGAAAAGACTATGAAAATAAGAAAAAACAACCATAACCTCCCCCATTTAAATGGGGAAAATAACATGGATGATATAACTAAAGAAGAATTAGAAAAAAATATAGGAAGAAAAATGGCAAGTTATGTCAAAAAACATGCTAATGGAATTGCATCATATATATCTTCCAAATATTCCAATGATGACTTTCTGGGAGATAAAGAAATGATAGAAGAAATACTTGAATCGCCTGTTTTCTTAAAATATATTAGAACGGAATTTCCAAAATCAGAAGAAATTCAAAAGCAAATTAATGAAATATTAAAAGTTGATTCCGGTAAAAATAAAATACAAGAAGTATTAAATCAATATCCTGAAATCAAATCTTTATTATCACTACCTCATCCATGGGGAGATATTGAAATAGAAAGAATACAAGAAAATCGCTCTCTTTCTAAAAGTGAAATATTTGATAAATTAATTTTAGCAATTAAAAAATATCACGATATTGTTTCAGTAGAATTTCCATCTTATTATTCTTATTCAAGTATTTTGGAAAGATTTGCAATTACATTTTCTTCAATTAAAGAAGCACTGGATAAAAGTAATTGGGTTGAAATTAATAACGGAAATATAACAACCATACCTTTACATAATATATGTGCATATTCAATTATTACCGTTAAAGAATATTTAAAAAGATTAGGAAAACCGGAATTATTTGATTTACTAAAAGAAATATCTTATTTATATTCACTTTATTCTGGAATTAAAGTATCACCATTTGAAGTTTGTATTTCTTCTCTAAATATTCCATTATTGGTATTTATTGGATTTATTACTGTTAATGATACCAATGTTAAAATTAATGAAATAAGTGAGGGAAAAAATTTAAAACTTATTATTAATATTCCATTAGTTGAAAACTTAATTAAAAACGATTTTTCATTTATAAGGAAAATGATTGATTATAATGTTGATGAATACAAAGTAAGATTGTCATTAAATTCTAATCATACATTTACTTTTAGAGTATTAGAAAGACAAGATGAAATAATTAGAGTTTATACGGATTTAAGTTATTTGTCTGTCCTTGTAGATGATGTATTGCTCAATCCTATTAAGAAAGATCCAAAAGAATATTCAAAAATTTTAAATGAAGAAGTTCTTAAAGAGACTATACAAATTCCTGAATATATACCCTATGCATTTTCGTTAATACCATATTTATATATTGATTTCAATTTATCACCCAGTGATGAATATACTATTGAAGAGATTGAAGAAATAAGACACAATTTAAGAGAAATGAGTAAGTTAATTGATCGTGTAAATTATCAAAGTATCAAAACTAAATTTGATAATGTTAGAACAGTTAATTCATATTTAAAAGTTAAATTAAATAACGATCAAATAATTGTTGATTTAGAAAATGTTAATTTAGAAACAAGAAGATTAATTTATTACATGTTCAAAACCGTATATCCAAATTCTGTTTTTATTGTAAGAGATAAACTATATACCGTAGAAGATGCATATGATGTAAAACAAGATATTAAGGAAATTTTAGAAAAATCTTTTATATCACTTATTATATTTAGAAGTAAAGAAGTTAAACCATATTTACATTATTTTGAAGTATTTGTAAAATTCTTATTCAATTCTCCTTCTCAATATATTTTCGAAAAAATATACAAATCAAATGAAGAAATAAAATCACCTTATACATTCATTCTTGATTTAAGTAATGATGAAAAATTCTTGGGAACAATTATGGATACCGGAATAGATCAAAACTTTCATGAATATCTTTATGAATATTATGAAAAATCTTACAAAAATGTATTAAAATCATTAGAAAACGCAACACTTGAAGATTACTTACTTTATATTTACAATCAATTTGTAGATATATTCAAAGAACATATTTTAGGATTACAAAATTATGATTTAATTAAAAAATATGAGGAATACTTTAATAAAAAACAATCCTTTGGAGAAGAAAAGTATTTAATAACAACTGAAGAAATATTACAAAAATCATTAAGTGATTTATTTATGTATCGTTCTCATTTTAGAGATTTGGATGATTTAATGGAAATAAAATCAGGTAATTTAATTGTTATAGGTGCAAGACCATCTATCGGAAAAACATCTTTCGCATTAAATTATGTTTTATCTTTATTAACACTACATCCCGACATTAAAATCGGATTTATTTCTCTAGAAACACAAAAAGAATATCTTGGATTAAGAATATTACAAATACTTTTAGGATTAGATAAAAAAGCATTAATTGATAAATATATGAAAAAAGATGAAGAATTTGAAAAAACATTAGAAATGATAAACGATTATTATTTATCAAGACTAATTATTGTAAGTAATACTTACGAATTAAGTGAAATAGAAAATATTGTGGAACAAATGGTCAAAGAAAACAAAGTAAATTTAATATTTGTGGATTACTTACAAAGAATGAATGTTATTGTTGATAAAAAGAATGTATCTAATACTTATATAGGAATAACATTATCCATTAAATCATTTTCAACTTTATCTAAAAAATTCAATATACCAATTTTTGTATTATCGCAATTAAATCGTGAAATAGAAAAAAGAAAGAAAAATGATGTATTATTAACTGATTTAAAAGGATCGGGAGATATTGAACAAGAAGCGGATATAGTTATATTGATGAATAGAAATCGTGTATCTGTTGATGTTAATGATGTTGAATTTAACTTAATTAAAAATCGTGACGGCAAAATTGGAACTATTAATATGTTATTTAAAGGAAGTTATTTCAGATTTGCTCCTCTTGATAGCAAAAATATGTTAGAACCCGATTTTTATCTCAATATATTAAAAGAAAAATATGAAGAATATGTTAATTTAAAGAAACAGGAAACAATTAACATAAATAACTATGAAAATTATTCTGATAAAGTTGTATATTATTGTCCTGTTTGTAAAAATTACGAAAGAGAAATAAAGGATGGTGATGTAATAGTAGAAAGTTTATGTGATAATTGCCAAAGTAAAGGATATAAATCATATATTTGTGTTAATTGTTCAAATACAACTTATAATAATACTGGCGATGTATTATGTGAAAATTGTAAAAAATTTAAGGATACTATTGTATCTGAATTTAATACAAGACACGAAATTAAAATAAGTAATCCAAAAGAGTTGGAAGATGGTTATTATACGGGATTAACTATACAATGTAAGATTTGTGGCAATGAAACTTTATATTTCTATAAAAAATATGATTTGTGTCCAACTTGTTATCGCCACTTGGATAAAATTTATTTAACATATGGTATATTAAATATTGTTGATCCTAAAAATCAAACAATTTCTGAGGTATTTGATAAAATTAGTAACTATATTAACAACCGTAAAATTGATAATGATAATTTAATAAAAGCAAGTAAATTAATCGAACTTATAAAAGATATTGACAATATCGGAAAGGAAATTGAAACATTGTATAAAAATAAGAAATTTAAAGATTTATACTACTTATACATTAAAAGAATTTATCCATCTTTAATTAACGGAAATATATCTGAAATTTACAATTACTTTAAGAAAACCGTTGACTACTTAAATAACAACAACATTAAAATCAATTTTGATCATATAACTTATTTTGGACCAATATTTATGTTACCATCTAAAATTATTATGAGTATGGATAGCATTATTGAAAATGTAAAAGAAATTAATGAAATATTCTACGACAAAGAAAAATCCTCTGAAAACAAAGTTTATATTAAATTCTTAAACGATGATGATATTAATAAAATCGGAGAAATTATATCCAATATTAAAGATAAATTAAACACTATTTCAAAATTTACAAAATTTATACAAATCAATAAGGAACAAATAACTGATTATTACAACTTATTAAAAGAACAAATTCTTAATGAAGGAAATGAATTTTACAATCGTTATATGTTATTAAATGACAGAATGTTAAAATTAACAAATAATATTAAACACAAAATTGCACTTAACAATATCCTTTTTGCGTTATATTATCAGTATATAAAAGATAAAGAATTTAGAGAAATGATAAATAATTTGACCGACGAGGAATTATTAAATACAATAAATATACTCTTAATGGCAAGATATCCATACAAAATGAAAAATCCTGATGAAATTACATTTTATAACTTATCTGATAAAATAACACTTGAAGTATTGAATATAAATCAAATTCCTGAATATGTCATTAATATATACGAAAAAATCAAATATTTCCTTAATCATATAGGATACAATATTAGTTTATTTGAAAATTTAAAAAAAGAAACTGAAAAAGAAGAAAATAAAAGTGTAAAAGTATATGATATAAAAACTTCAAAGGAGGGGACCATGACGACGAAAGACTTAAAAGAGATAGAAAAAACACATAATATAGTAGAAGGCAACAAAATAAAATTCATAAGAGGTGTTATAAAAACATTCATATTTGAGGAATTAGGAATTGAGGAATTTATGCCTAAATTCTATGTTTCCACCTGGTTTAATCAATTCTACAAAACATCTCAAAAAATAATTGATTTATGGGATAATGCAATTAAAAATAAAAATTGGGATGAATTTAATAATTTCCTTAAAGAAGTAAGAAATTATGATTTACCTGAATATTTACATGATTTTCAATTATATATCAATAGTTATCATTCTGAAATAAATTATAATGATATCGATGAACCTCTTGATCAATTATATATACAACATTATATCCGTTATTTAAGGTCCGTAAAAGAAGTATTGAATTTAATCAAAAATAATAAATTTATTAATAAGGGAATAATGGAAAAAATTAAACTTGAAACCGAAAATATGAATTATATTATTAAATCGCTTAAAGAACATATATTAAATGACTTATCATTAAAAAAATCTCAAAAGGAAAATAAAAATAATGACAATAATACCAATAACAATAATGATAATAATAACGGCAACGAAGAAAATAATATTGTAAATATTGATACAATAACCGAAATAACCGAAGATAAAAATATTATTAAAATTGAAGAACCGAATTATGATATTTCTCAAATAGAAGAATTTGAAAAAGAAAGTTATTATATATTAAAAGAAATTCCTTTATCAGAAGAAGAAAAAATAAAAGTTAATGTTATATCAAATTATCTCAAAGAAATCATACAATGCGCATATGAATATTCTTATGTTATTACCGGATTGTTAAACAATTATTATGATAAATTTTTAATTCATTTTGATATTGATATTAACAATGCAGCAGATGAATACAAATATCGTTCAACATTTTTATATCAATCATTTCAGTCCGCAATAAAATATGTCAATAGAATTTATTCAACAAAACAAAAAGTTTTAAATAAAAGAAAAATTTCCGAAGAACATATACTAACATTTTATAATAATGTTCACGATTATTCAAAGAAAGTTGTCATAGATGACTCTATTATTCCTTATCGCAAAGAAGTATTAGATATTGTAAGAAATAATAAAGAACTTTATTTAAGAAGTTATAAACTTGTATTGGAAAAAATTAAAGATATTGAAAAGTATCAACCATGGTATAATATATTATCCGTAATGCATAAATTCCTAAATGATTCATACGATATATTTCTCAGTATCGGTTCAATATTACACAATGCTTATATTGATATTGTAAAACTAAACTCAATATTAGCAAAAGAATATGATACTAAACAATTAAACAAATCATTTCTTGATGAAATTATGTCCATAATATCTCGTATTTACGAAAATAATAAAATATTTAAATCAAATGTATATGATTTACAATTATCACTTTCCAAATACATTAAAACATTTACCGAATCCTTAAAATTATTTGAAAATATATTTTTCATATTAGAAAAGAATCAAAATAATAATGAATACGAATATCATCCCGTATTGTTAAAATTGGTAAAAGAATTAGATTTGAAACGCATCGATCAAAATCATTTGGATGTTATTAAACGATTTGTAGACGCACATATTAAAGACGGATATCAAGATATAATTCTTTCCATATCTTCATTGAATATACTAAGAATATTTGATTCATTAACAGAAAGTAATGAAATTAAAAATATACAAACAATAATTGATGTATTTTTCAGAGAAGTTAATTCAAGATTGTATGTTCCCAAATGGTTAGAAATTTACAAATATTTATTTAACTATTACAAAGATGAAATTGTTAATTATGTAAAAGATAGATATGATATTGAAAATACCGAAGAATTTTTAAACATATTTTCAGATATTTTCAATTCATATGAAAAATCCATAGATTATATAAGAGTTCATAAAATATCTAATACTAACTTATTAGAATATACTCAAAATGAATTCTTTACATCTTTATTTAAAAATATTGAAAGATTGAAAAAATTAGTAAAGGAAAGGAAAAATGTTATTGAATTTGAAGTATAATTTGGGACCCTTTCGGGGTCCCTTTCTTTATTTTTAAAAAACCATTTATTTTTTTAAAAATCACATTTGAAAATGATGTATAATTGCGGAAAATTTAATCAATATATTGATGAAGTTAGAAAATATCTTCAAGATATTCCTTCTAAAAGATATTTACATTATAATCCTGATGGAACCGAATTTTCTAATGATGAAATATGCGATGCATTAAGAGAAGCATCAACAAGATGGGAATCTTTATACGAAACAACATATTTTCTTCCCGTCATACCACTTCCAGCAATTAAATGGTCATTTTTGAAGTTAACTGTTGGTATTCTTTTAAAAAAGAAAGGATTATATTATATGCAAAATGCCGCAAGTATAGGCGATGCCATAGAAGTTAATGATTTTGAAATGAAAATGCAACTTTATATTTCCATAGGTGAACAATTGCAACAAGAAGCAGAACAAGAACTTTATCAACATAAATGGTATCTTTTAAATAATATTAGACTTGTCCGTTAAAATTTTAGTAGTATGTTAGATTTCTTTTGCGAAGTTTGTAATCAAGATTTTAAAAATAAAATAACTGATAAAAACATACTTGAATATATTGACAAAATCGTATACCGTATCGTTCAATTTTATACAAAAAAACATTACAAGAAAACCGGAAATAAATATATTCAAAAATTTCTAAGCGAACTTCCTTATAAAGATATAATTTGCAATGATATTAAAGAAATCATTGATAATTTTGATATATTTATAGGAAAAAACGGAATAATTAAAAGTAAAGTTAATATGTTTTTAAGAAAGAAATATGCTCTCTTGAAATTACAAAGAGATCAATTCAATTCTATAACATTAAAATCTAAATTAGAAAACGGAAAAATCATAATTGATTTGAATGAGTTATCTAAAGTTTTAAAAATTGATAGTAGTATTCTTTCTCAATATTTTCTTCTTGAAAATAATGTAAAAACCAAATTTTTATCAACAGACGATAAATTATCTATTATACTTGATTTGAGAATAGAGTTATATAATATAAATGAGAAAGATGTATTATTATCGGTTTTAGAAGAAATAAAATAAGACATTTAATAGTGTTATAATGCTTTTAGAATTAAAAAATATATTGAAAAATATAAAAATATCAAGTATTAATAAATTTGTAAAAGAAATAACAAAAACTAGATCTTTGAGTTATATGTCTACTTTATCTTATCCAAGTATTCATGAAAGAATTTCTGAAATAATCAATAATATAAAAAATAAAAAAGATCTTTATAAAATAAAAGAAAAATTGCAATATACAGAAAAAAGAAAACAAGAGTTAATTCCGAAATACAAAGAAAGAATGATTAAAGTTATTGAATCAATGTATCCAGAAAAAAAGCAAAAATCACCCACACAAAAAATATTAGAAAAATTAAAAATTAAATAATGTTAATTAAATACTCCCAAAATAATTTTAATGCAATATATGAAGGAGAACCCGATAAAATACTTAATAAAAAAGAATTTAACAAAAAAGATAAAATACATATCGTATTTACTCCTATACAAGAAGGAAATAAAATTAAATATCGTTTATTCGTTATAGGTGAAACATATATGCCAGATGAAAAATTTCCCAATCATTATGTTCAAAAAATATTTACATTATCACAAGGAGAATTTAATGATTTAAATGGTATTATTGAACATCTAGATAAATACAAAGAAATAATGGATATTAATAAAGTAATGAATAATATTATGCAATCATTAGAAGAAAATAAATCTCACGCACATCATATTGCAGTATATAATACTTCGGCATTAAATTCTTTTCTTCCATATGTAAACGAAAGAGAAAAATTAGAAATACCAAAATTACATATTATATAATGTTATGAAATTTTTAGAACTTACATATACATTAGAAAATATATTAAAAGTAATAAACAAAAAACTTCTTAAAAATGAAAAAAGAACATATGTTTCAACCGAAAAACTTTTATCTAATTTTTCAAAATCATTATTATTAATAAAAGAAATAGTTAAAGATTTGCAAAGAAATACAGAAAAAGAAAAAAAGATAATAACATTTTATAAAACAAAAAATAATTAAAAATATAAAAGTGATAATAGACATTTAATAGTGTTATGGTACTTTTAGAACTTAAAAAAATCCTTGATAATTATAAGAGAGCAGAAGAATTTGATCTCAAAAGTGTAGTTAAAAAAATTACAGGAAAAGAGAGAAAAGAAATAGAATCCGACGAGGACGCCAGAGGAATAAAAAGAATAGTAGACGACATGTTCGCAATATCAAAATATCAATTAGGAGATTCTCATAAACATTTTAATCTTGTCGACCATGTAGATACATATGCTTATTTTAATAGATATAAAAAAGAAAAATTAAATCATATTAGAGATTATATTGTTAATCATGAAGGAAGGAAAAGAACGGAAAAAAGAGTTAAATACTTTGATGCAGATTGGAAAACAGATGAAGAAGATTTAAGAAATTTTCTTATTACTAATGAAGCAATAAAAATACTTAATAAGACACTAAATCTACCAGAGTATAAAGATATCGATAAGGAATTACACTATAAAGCATTCAAAGAATATTGCAAGCGTTTTTGGGAAAGCGATGATGAAGAATGGCATGTTCCTCCAAAAGATAAAGAACAATTTTTAAAAAATATAGTGGGCAATGACCCAGAAAAAATAAGGATACTTAAAGATACATTTCTTGATATTTCTCCTGATTATCTGCATAAAGATATAAGAAAATCAATATATGATAAATATGTTGCAAGACATTTATACCGTCAGGGTTATAGAAATGTAGATTGGAAAGAAGAATTACCTTAGATTATCGTAAACAAAAGGTATTAATTTTTATAATTAAAAGAAAAAAATAATGTATTTAACAATGTTATAATATTTTTAGAATTTAAATATTTACTAGGAAATATAAAAAGATTAAAAGATAAAAAGAATTTAAAAAAGAAAAATAAGAATAAAATAAAATAACGACATTTTATGTTGTATGAAACTTTATCTTAATTCTGACTTATCCTTTTCACTTTTTGATAAAATACTTTTAAATAAGGAAGGATTTTGTAAAAAGATTGATACCACTAACGAAGTTATAGAAAAATTTCCTATAACAGATGTAAGATTAATTATCGAAAATCAAAAAACATCTTCCTTGATCAATAATACACTCAATTTTCAATATGGAATACTACTTTTTGATAAAAATGGATATTTAGTAAAATATGCAGAAAAATTTATAGATAATAAAGGAAGTATAAAAATTGCAGAAGACAAATACTATCTTGATAAATACTTCTTTTTACCAGTATA
>Ga0080007_1075622_pt1 | contig 10864 bp, 10 predicted proteins | sample OctOCTMetagenome_FD_69210 | JGI IMG/M metagenome (GOLD analysis project Ga0080007, IMG submission 69210) | Hot spring and microbial mat streamer communities from Octopus Spring Streamers, Yellowstone National Park, USA - OCT_B (SPADES... | ecosystem: Environmental > Aquatic > Thermal springs >...
CGCCGCCCGCCGCCTCCGCCGTTTCTTTATACACGGCCTCGCCCTCCGGGTCGTCGTGGGCGGGGCTGCCGAGGTACACAAGCTGGAGGCCAGGCACGCGGCGTCTGGCGAGCCGGTACGCCTCCACGACGCCCAGGGGGTCCTTAGCTCTGTCGAACCGCGACACCTGCAGAAGGATAGGCCGCTCTGGGTCTACGTCGAATTTCCGCATCACCCGCTCCACCGCCGTGGGGGGTAGCTCCATGTTTTTGGGGCTCAGGGGGTCTATAGACGGCGGGATGAGCAACTGCGGTATTTCGAGGTCGTCTCGGGCGAACTCCGGTATGTGGAAGATGGCGGCGTCGTACTGCGACACGTACCTCCGGAGGAAGCCCCACACCTCTGGATTCGGCGTGGAGACGTCGATGTGGCAACGCCAGATCCAAAGACCTCTTTTTCTGTACTTCACAAGGCCGGCGGGCTGGGGGTCGTGGATGAAGACCACGTCGTAGTCGAGGTCTAGCTCGTTGGCGTTTATCTCCTGCCACCTGTCGTATATTTCGTAGAAGCGTCTAGGCACCTCCACGGCGCCGACCTGCAGGGCGTTGTGGAAGGTCTTCGTCACTGTGAAGAACTCTTGGTCGCCTCTGATCACCCTCCAGTCCACCCTGAGGCCTAGCTCCCGCATGAGCGGAACTAGGCGGTTGAGGATCTCGGCCACGCCGCCCCCCGCCGCGGTGGAGTTGACGTGGAGTATGGAGAGGTCTTGTAGCCGCTCTGCCAACTTGAGGATGGCGTCGACCTCGCCCTCCCCCACGAACTGAATATACCGCTCGATCATAACAGCCTCTTCTTAAGCACCGTCAATATTGCCTCTCTCAGCGCCTCCTCGCTGTTGAACGCCAGGGGGTCTATTCTCGACAGTTCGTCGGCCACCTCCGCGAGGCCGAAGTTTTTGTCCAGCCACGTGGAGAAGTCGTTCCGCGCCGCGCCGCACAGCACCCTCCTGGTGACGAAGTGGTAGAGTATAGACTCGCCGGGCACCACCTCGACTAGGTCGAGAAACTCGGCGAGGGTGTGGGCCACGTATTTAGTCTCCACCACAACCGGCTCCATCCCCACGAAGACGAACTCAGACCTGCCGCGCCTCTCGTCGGCGGCGGGCTCAAGTATCGCCACAATCTCCTTCCTTATGTCTTCGATCGTGGCCGGCTCGGCGCCGGAGATGTCCGACAAAGCCGCCGCCAGCTCCTCGTCGCCCACCTCCTCCCCAACCCACTGGGCGAAGTCGTTGCTGTACATCGGCGGCAGTAGATGCTTCGCCCTCACGGCGTGGAAGACGTGGTGAAACAACGTGTTTTTGTCGGCTGTCTTGACGCCCTCAAGAAGCTCTCTGAGCGTGTACGCCTCCCTGCGGCTGTAGGTAGAGACGTAGTACGCGGTGTAGAACTTAAAGGGGATGCCTCTGCCCTTGGTGTCCAGAGATTTTGCACCAAATTTCACGTGTTGCAGTACGCAACGAGGTTAAATATCTTTGAAATACGCCGAGAGGGGGACAGCCTTCACTTCGCCCCTCTTTGGCGCGAGGCTGTAGCACTCGTGTCCCGTGTAGGGCGACGCCGCCGAGGCTGTGCACAAGGTGATTTGGTAGTTTCGTCGCTATATAATAAATGTCGACGAAAAGATGTTGATTCTGTGATATTCTGAACCCTTCTCCATGAAGCGTTCTAATTGATTATAATGTAATGAACCGTCCTCACGGTGATCCCTTCCTTCCCCTTGGGAAAGAAGATATCTAAAAGATGCCTCGTATTTCTACAATGGTCTTGTCTTCAATAACTCCCCTTCTCTTACAGGGCTAAGTTTATAGGCCCAACTGGGTCTGTCAGCCTAGACCTGCAGGTACTGCTTACTGTACCGGCTCAGGTTTATCAAAAAATTCTGGAAAAGTATAAGATCTACCTGAGGGTAAAGGATGTTGATATAGAAATAAGGCCCTACAAGACTAGGACTGCCTTCACAAACATATCAAGCCCGCGTCCTATCATCTATCTCAACAAATACTTACGAAGAAGTTGATGAGTACTTAATCCCCGCGAGCTTATACACTTAAAGCTTAACATGTACCGTTCGAGGTACACCGGCGGCTTGTCATATGCAGAGAAGTTCGACAACATTCCGCACTTCTTCATGCCAAAGGAGAAGGTCGAGGAGATTAGGGAGAAGAGGGAAAAAGGCTGATAGAGACGAACAGGAAACTTCAACGATCTCTTTTTTCTCTAGGGGTCGCCCCGCGCCGCGGCTGGGGCGGAGAGCTCTCCGGAGGGGGCCGCCGTAGTCTCTGTCGCGGACAAGAGGAAGAGGAAAAAAGACTTATCCGTCCTCTTCCTTTGCATCCTCCTCCTCATCTGTATTGAACCGATGTCTGCAGGTTCAGACTTACAAGTCTAAAAACCTGTTAAGACGCCTGGGGGAAGTACCTGCAGGCTACTTACGCGTCTAGCACCACTCGCCGGCTCTCCTTATTCAGCAGAAGTCTTGTCGTCTCTCGCCTTTCTGTCTGTGTTGCCACGCCGCCGCCCCCAAGGTCGACCTCCACATCTATAGACGCACCCGCGGCCGCGAACATGTTGACAGTCCTTAATCGTACCAGCCGCGGAGGCTTCACCAAAGACGGCGCGGGCTTTGTAAAACCTTTGGGGAGGAAAGGAATTACAAACACTTCACCTCGATGTACTTTAGCTGACGCCTAAAGCGCGTATTGAGTCGTCTACGTTTTTTGGCACAGATCTACTCTTCAAACTCAAACACAGCGCCTTCTAAGTCCATTCCAACCGGCGTAAGTCCGTACGCTGCCGAAACGTAACTTGCCATCATCTTCGTGATGCAGTACGTTTTCTATTAGCCCGTCTCGTATTGCGACTCTTAACTCTATGCGCCATTCGGCGTGGGTTGCTTTGTTGAACTGATTAGACGCCCATAGTACAGAACGAAGGATAGTCCGAGGCGCAGGTCTACGCTTACAGCATTACAAAAACGATGAACCACGTCTACAGATGCGCGTCTGCACTTCCCCACAGCTACACCTGTAAGTCTGCACCTGTGGAGAAGCACTTTTAAAAGAGTAGAGAGGTATGTAAGGTGAAGAGGTTTATGACATAGGCTTTATTTTCAGGCCATCAACAAAATCGTTGATTCAACCCGCGGCAAGCAGAAGTAGACATATTGGTAGATTTGTAGATGCTGAAAACAAATTCACAGCCGAGCAGGCAGAAGAGCCGGAGCACGCTTTTGAGTCAGACTACGACGACTACGACGACTGCGCCGATCCGCCGATCTACAACGCCACCGTCGACGACTACTAACGGACAGCTACAGAAAATAGCGGAGTTTAGATCGTGAATCTGAAGCCTACTCTTTTCTCAACCTTCTAGTCAAAAAAGCGCCGCTCCAGACCTGCGTCCACCACCGCGGAGCCGCACCGCATGCACGCCACCTCCCCCGGCCGGCTATAGCAGACCCCACAGACCGCCTCGTTGCAGAAAAACACTTCTAAAATTCAAATGGTAAAGAAGAAAAGCTACAAATAGTTAAGCCACCTGATGCCGACTCTTGAACACAACAAAAAAGAAAAGACGTTTAAGACGGCTGACGTGTCCATCTTTCCTTCAGCTTCTGAAACACCGGCGAGGCGGCGAGGGCGGCGGCCGTGATCAGCGCCACGTCTTTTGGTTCTGCTTGGAAGAGGTCGAGGGCGAGGAAGACGACGGCGGCCAAAAACCCCGGCGTGACGAGGAGCAGAGGCCGCGGCAGGTTGGTCCTAGGCTCAAGAAACCACCACAGAAGCGCAGTGAGGAGCCACGAAATAAACATGCCAAAGCCAACCCCCACGGCAATTCCAAACAACAACGCTCTGTAGAGGACGCGGGCCTCCTCCACCGACACCTCCAACTCCCTGGCGATCTCCGGCACAGCCTCAGCCTCAGGCGCAGCCGTAACAACAACTACAACCGCCAGCAACGCCCCAGCCAACAAGCCCGCCACGGCGCCGGCGGCTAGATAAGCCTTCACCGAAGCCACGGCCACACCTCCACCACGGCGCCCGCTATGATAAGCAATACAAACCACCGCCGCTTGAAAAACGCCGCCACGTAACCCCCAGCCTCAAAAGGCAAAAACAACCAATACTTCGGCTCGGCATGCGCAACAAGAAGAAAGCCGAAGAGAACCACCTGCACCAAAGCCACAGCCAACACCACGGCAGAATACCCACGCGGAAGAACCCAGATCAAAAAGGCAAAAAGCATATTGTTTAGCGCAATTAAAGCAATAGTGCCGACATCCATACCAGCCCCGGAAGCATTACGGCGAATAGAGAAAGCGCCACTATCGCTGTGGCCGCCGCGGCGTCTTTCGCTTTGCCGAACAGGGCCCAGGAATAGAGGAAGGTGGAGAGAAGGCCTAGCAACGGGTGGAAGAGGGCGCCTACGACGAAGGTGGCGAAGAGGAACTTGCCTAACGCCTCTCCGAAGAGCCTCCGGGTGAAGACGTCTAAAGCCCAGCCTACAACCACAGCCAACACAACAGGCGTCGCCATAGCGACGGCGAAAACAACAATGAAGTGATAAAAGCTGACCAGAGAGTTTTCGAAAACTATAGCTACATTTAACCCCCAGTACACCGCCAACGTCGAGATGGCGAATTGAAACACCGTATTTCCAAACTTCTTTTCATCTGCATACAGCGTCAGTTTCTGTAGTGTTTCTTTAAACGAGAGACCGTCGGCGTATCTATAAGCCCTGAATTCAAACAAAAGCCAGACCAGAAGAAACCAGAGAATAGCCCAGGGAAACAACGCTATAGAGAGGGGAAAGGCGTCAGGAGGATATACGTCATCCTTTATGCCCTTCAACACGAGAACGACGAAAGGAAACACGGAGACGCCGACGCTGATCAACAGAGAGGCGACAACGCCGTCTTTTACATGTTGCATCTCGTGGCGATACGCCTCAGGCCGCCAGATAGCCACTGGCGTGAAGAAAATGCTGAAGAATGCCGTGCCGCCGAGACCCTCAAGCCCGGCTTTCGGCGCCTCGAAGATACACACCAGCCGCAGAAACCGTCTCGTGCAACGTCTTTTTTCAAAAATAAAAGAAAAAATAAACATACGCAAAATATTCGAAAATTCATGTATTAATACAGTTAGATATAAAAAGAATAAATAAATTAAAACCAGAGACCAACCATACAAAAAATCAAAAAACCCCTTGTGAATTAGAATAATAATAGGTACATAGAGCAGAGAAAACGGAATATAGCCGAGAACCATCAAAAAAAGTATAATCTTTTTGATAGTTGAACTAATTGACTTCACGCCACAGCACCCCTCAGCTGAAAACTGCAGAAAGCGAAGGCCTGTCTTTATAAGACGCCAACTGCCCAGTATCTCGCCCGCTTTTATACGAGCAACGCCAATGGCGGCCGCCGTGCCTAAAATGGTACCCGTAGGAATCCAGAATTCCCTCATACAGCCCAGGAATGAACCACCTGTGGCGGCTATGTAACTGCAGTACGCGGCAGAGACTTGCGTAACGACGTTGGGGACTTGTCTAGCGTCTGTGAGTGCGGAGCCCGCAATCATGCCAGGTGTTATCGCGAGCATGTCCAGCGCCAGTAACGTAGCCACCGCCGTTATTTCTTTCTTTATTTGGAGTTTTTACGTGCTTTTTTTTCGTGGGTTTTTAAGTGTTTTCTTCGTTTTTTGTTGTGTTTTTCTTGTTTTCTTGGCGGTGGGTTTTTGTTTTCTGCCATAGTTATCTGCTGACGTTAGGCGTCTCTGGCGGCGCCGCACGCCGGCGGCCGCGGCTTGTAAAACGCCTCCTGGGGGCCTTTGGTGGGGTGGAGAGGTGGTCTCCGAGGACTACGTAAAGGCCGGCGTCTGTCGTCGAGACTGCGTTTGACATCGTGGAGAGGAAGGAGCTTCCGCCTGGCAAAAACCCGCGGGTTGCGGCGTTTGGGAGGCTGGGTCTTTTGGCTAGGCTGGCTGAGGTGGCTAGTCGACTCCGACGAGTGTGAGAAATGCCGTCCACAAGTTGACGGTATAAACATCCCCCTTCCCCGTTTGTTCTGGCGGCGTGTAGATGCCGTCTATGGCTGTCCGTTAGCAAAACGCCTTGCCAGAGCGCGGAGTTGGGTGCATTACCCTCTGCAGGTGCTTCTCCACAGGTGTATTCACACCTATAAGGAAACACCTGTAGGCAGCAAAGCCGGCTGTAATTAAGCATAATACAACATTCTACTTATGGATGTGAATAAATAAAAGAACGGCTGGAGCTCGCGCTGAGGCCGGCAAACCAAAGCTGGAGGAGGTTCTGGCTGCCGTTGAGAGGAACGGCAAGCTCGGGGGGCCTGTGGACTGGGTATTCCCGGCGTGGATGCTGTACGTTGAATACGCGATGCGGAAGATCGCCGAGACGTTTCCGTTATCGGAGGAAGAGAGGAATCAGCTCTTCCACTTCAGAGACACAATGAAGCGGCTTCTGCGGGAGGCGTGGATACAGGCGAAAGAGAAGCTGACGACGCTGTACAAAGCCGTCGCCGAGGACACGTACAGGTTGGAGGGCAACAAGCTGTACACGCCGGACGGAACGTGGATTTACATAGGCGGAACTACATCACGTCTCAAAATCCACGGCGTAAGCGCTTCGGCGTGTTTTCCCGACTTGCTGAAGCTTCCGCTCGAGAGGCTTGAGCTACTCCAGCTGGGCTGGAGGGCAAGCAATGAGAGCGAGATGAAGAACCGGCCCTATACGGACACCACACAACCTTGGCAAGTGTTTGCTTGGACTGCGACGAGATATGGAGAGCTTTACATATACGTCGATTCAGCCAACTTGACGCGCGAAGGGGTAAGCGTATCGGTACGTCTTAGTGCAAATAGCTGGAGACAGAGGTGGAGTAAGGACGAAGCGATAAGTCTCGTTGCGGAGTACCTCAGGCGCGGGGAGTGGGCGCCTTTGCTCACCATGTGGCTGGGAGATGGGGATGCCAGGCGAGGAAGTGTTCTACGTGGGAAGTATGAGCTGGTGATTACAAGTAAGGAACCCTGGAGAATAGGCATAAAAATAGGCAAATACACGGCACTAGTCGCCACAAGCAAGTAGGCGTTTGTAAAGCTTAGGGAGTCGGCAGGCGCATACGGCGAGTTGCTTGATCTGCTGAGGGCCCACAAGTGGATCGTCGTGATGTTGGCCACAGACAACGCCCTTAGAGTGGCTCACAAATTGAAGACTGAGAAGAGGAGTATAGACATCCTTAGGGAGACGTATAGTGGACACAACAACGATGAAATCCCTACGCTTCCACATGTTGAGGCAGATAAACCCTCCCTTATGAAGAAGACTCTTACAGTCCGCCCGCCGTTCCAACCTCGATTAGACTTGCAGTAGGGGGCGGCGGATAAAGCGAGATGTCTGGCTAGTGAAGTGGGTGAGAGAGTAACAACGTGAATCCCCGGTCGTATTTTGGTGATGCTGATGCCGTTCGTGAACCTCGTCTGGAGGGGCCGCCTTGGCGGCAGCCGGCGGAGCTACCTCAGCCGCACGGAGGAGATAGGTCTCGACGAGTCTGATCTGCCGCACGTTGGGAAGGTGTTGCACGTCCTCTCGGCTGTGTGGGGTCTACGTCGTACAGACGCGTCCTCAAGCCTGCGGCGGTTAACCGCGCTACAGCTTCAAGGCGCTTCTGAGCTCCGCGAGCGCCTTATCCAGCTCGTCAAGCCGCTTGACCCTGTCCCTAAGAGCCTCAGCGCGTCTCGCCACCTCGTTCACCAGCCTCAAGACGTACTCCCTCGCCTCCTCCGTGCTCTTAAACTTCGAGAGGGCCATGTCTGGATCAGGGCCGTTGTACTGATAGTCGTGGAGGTCAAGAGCCACGGCGGTCCAGGCTATCACACCCTCGTGGCCAGCTCCCCCCAGCAGACGGGCCAGCTCTCTCATCTTACTTGTGGGCACCCTAGGCACTGCGGTAGATTCAAGCCAGCGGCGCTCTTCTTCGGTCTTCACTAGAGACTTAAGTCTCTCCAGCTCAAGCCGGAGGAGGGCCGCCAGGAGGGCTCTCCAGGCTTGAAAGGCTTTGCCAGCCGCGTTTCTCGTAAGACCTTCCTCAAGAAAGCGAAGCGCCAGACGGGCCTCCGCCAAAGCCTCAAGAAGCCTAGCCGCTACATAGCCCTCGTCGGAGGGCTTAGGAAGCGGCCTCTCTAAAACCTCAACAGCCATGGAGGTAGCAAGGTTCCAACTTACTTATCTATGTTACCCACAACGCCAAGGCTTTTCTCAGCTCTCCTAGCGCTCTATCGAGCTCCTCTACTCCCTTGAAGCGCCCTCTTAACGCCTCCACGCGCTTTGCGAGCTCCCGCAGAAGCTCGACAACGTCAGCCGCGGCGGATTCCCGCGACGTGTATTTAGACAAGGCCAAGTCTGGATCAAGGCCGTGGTACTGATAGTCGTGGAGGTCAAGAGCCACGGCGGTCCAGGCTATCACACCCTCGTGGCCAGCCCTCTCAAGCATGAGCGAAAGCGAGACCATCTTACCCGTGGGCACTCTAGGCACAGCCTTGGACTCAAGCCAACGCCTTTCCTTCTCGGACCTGGCCAGGGCCTTGAGCTTGTCCAGCTCAAGCCGCAACAACGCGGCCACAAACGCCTTCCAGGCCTGGAATGCCTTACCGGCGGCGTTTCGGGTGAGGCCTCTCTCCAAAAACTCCAACGCAAGCCGAGCCTCGCCCAGAGCCTCAAGAAGCCTAGCCTCGATATAGCCATCGTCGGAGGGCTTAGGAAGCGGTCTCTCTAAAACCTCAACAGCCACAGAACTACTGTGGAAAAGGCTTAAATAATTTAGCGACGATATGCCGCGGCAACGGCTGACCGACGCCCATTCTGGGCAACGCGCCGAATAGCCACCGAAGTCCAGCCGACCCCGAGGCTGGCGCGCCGGCCGCCAGGACGCCGCCCCGAGGCGTTGGCGAGAGACGTAGGCATCTCCACTGCGGCCGCTTGTCCCTGCCGCCTGCCTTCAAGCATCGCGATGGTTAAGTACTAGAGGAGGTCTCTGCGGCGCGTCTCCGGTTCCTTCTTTTCTAAGGTTTGTTCATGCTCCTTCACGTCGGTAGCGGCGTGTCTGCCTTCCTTAACGGCCTTCCAGATCTCGATAAGCCACCGGCGCATCTGGGTCGGAGCACACAAGACTGCGATTCATAGGATAATGCGATGACTTAGCTATAGGTCTCCGTCCCTCCCCAGGGGCAGGCCTTCGCCTTGTAAAAGCTTGCCGATAGCCACTGCGGCTTTTCGCTGTACCCACCACGTCGGCGAACTTCCGCCTCCCCGACCCAGGCGCTGTTAACGACGCCGAGGTTCCCAGCAAGCCTATCGCCTAAGCACCTCTGTCTCAGCAGTCGATATCACGACGTCGGCGGAGGGCCAACCTCTCTCACCTACATACACCATCCACCTCATGAGGAAGACTCTCGCAGAGCCGGCTTCGACCAGCTCGCAGTAGGGCGGCGGATGAGGCGAGGGCCAGCCGGCGTGCACCACGTTTCTCGTGGCGTCCACGGCGCCGCCGAGAGGCTTGGCGAGCTCCACGGCGTACGCCACGTTCTCACGCCTCTTGAGCCCCATGCCGACGCCAACCACTACCTCAGCCTCCCTAGGATCAGGTAGCTCCCACCTAGCCGCCTCCCTAGCCGCGAAGCGCAACCGCGGCTCGATGCGCATTTCAATCACCTCCCCCCGCCTTCCGTGGTCAAGGGAATGGGGGGGGGACGTGCCGGGACGCGCCGTGGCCATGTACGGAGTTGTCTTGGAGTATATCACTGAGACGACTGCTCCTCCGAAGGCGGGCTTAAACTGCGCCAATCTGCCGCCCACAACGTCAAGATTCACGCAATCCGCCGCGAGCCCCAGCCCCGGCCTGGCCGCCGCCCGGGCCAAAACATCCCTCCCGTAGCTCGTCGAGGGCGCCAGCACGGCCCAAGGTCTCCTCTCCGTCACGAGTCTCATCAGCGCGTCGGCATGGGCCATGTAGTCCCGCGGATCAGCCACCTGCAACAAGCCCTCCCTATCGGCTCCGCGGGCCACCAGCTCCTCCGGCTTTTCGCCGCCGTATATTGCCGTTACGTATCCGCCGACCTTGGCCGCCAGCTCCGAGGCCTTCGCCAGCATCTCGCAGGAGGCCTTGGTCACGCCGCCGCTTAATCCCTCCTCAGTAACCACAAATATCTCGCTTCCGCCAGCCGCGCCCGAGGACGGGTTGAGCCTCTCTGCGGAGGGCCCGCCCTCCCCAAGCGCCTTCTTGATGAAGTCCAGTATTGCACAGGCCCCCTCCTCCGGGGACTACCTGGCGTCTACCACGACTCTGTTTTCCCTCTCGATTCTTTCCTCGACCAGATCCGCGACGTAGGTGGGTGATCCAGCCTCCCCAAAGATATCCAGCCTATTGGAGATCTCGGCGGCGCCGACGACTCTGTAGTTGCCCGCCGCTCTCCCCGGCGTCCTCGGCTTATTCGTTCTATCCGTCACCGTGAAGACGGCGGGCAGGTCGACCTCCACCCGCTCCACGGCGTCCTCCACCTCCCGTACTGCGGTTGCCCTAGGCGGGTCCGCCTCCAGAGAGACCACCCCAGACACGTGGGGGATGCCCAACAGCTCGGCCACCTGAGGCCCAACGTGTCCGGTCTCCCCATCCAACGAATACTTCCCGGCAAACACAGCCCCCAGCTCCGCGCCGGCGAACTTTTTAATTGCAAGCGCCAAGGCCCTAGAGGTGGCGAGCGTGTCCGACCCCGCGAAGGCCCGGTCCGAGAGGTGAATCACCTCGTCTACGC
>Ga0080007_1115158_pt1 | contig 10852 bp, 8 predicted proteins | sample OctOCTMetagenome_FD_69210 | JGI IMG/M metagenome (GOLD analysis project Ga0080007, IMG submission 69210) | Hot spring and microbial mat streamer communities from Octopus Spring Streamers, Yellowstone National Park, USA - OCT_B (SPADES... | ecosystem: Environmental > Aquatic > Thermal springs >...
CCCTAAAAAGAATGTGATATATCCTAATATTTCTACTGAGGAGTTTATGAAGTTTTATTTATCTTTGGGAATATACAGGTTGAAGATTAATTTAGAGGAGTTGGAGAAGTTGCGCCTTAAAGTTGAGGAAAAAGAGATTTAAGGAAAAGTTATTAAATTGAAATTGAAATGAAAGGCGTTTTGAAAATTTTCAGATTGATATTTTTTATACTTGTTGCCTTGTTAGCAATCAGAGGATTTTTTACCTTTTTTGGAAAAGAAAAATTTAAAGAAGCAATATATGTTTTAAAACTTGAAGATACAATTTTATCATCAGAGAAAATAGTAAGTGAGCTGAGAAAATTAGAGAAAACTGATTTTATAAAAGCAATTATTTTGAGAGTAAATTCACCTGGCGGAACAATAGGAGCATCGCAAGAGATATATCTTGAACTCAAAAAATTTAAAGAGAAAACAGGAAAAAAACTTATATGTTCAATAGAAAATATCGGAGCTTCGGGAGCGTATTATGTTTCTCTTGCATGCGACAAAGTAATTGCTCTCCCAGGTTCAATTGTTGGTTCAATTGGAGTCATATCTTTCTTTTTCACAGTAGAAGACCTCCTGAAATATTTGAAGGTGAAACCTTACATAGTAAAATCTGGGAAGTTCAAAGATACAGGTTCTCCGTTCAGGCAACCTAACGAGCAGGATTTAAAATATCTTGAAGACATTGTTATGAAACTTTTTGATGAATTCAAAAAAGATGTAGTTCAAGTGAGACCAGCTCTTAAAGACAAAATAGATGAAATAGCAGATGGAAGAGTATTTACAGGAAAGGAAGCATTTGAACTTGGACTTATAGATTATATAGGAACTTTTTCTGACGCTGTAACGATTGCGAAAGAACTTGCTGGAATAAAAGAAGAACCAAAAATAATATTCCCAGAAAAAAGAAAAATTCCTTTCTTAGAGGATATATTGAAATCAGCGGTAAAAGAAATAATCTCTAAATTTCTTTTCCCAGAAATAATGTGAGACTGCAAATTAAAATAGGACTTGAAGATAACTCAGCATATACTACTTTCTCTTTGAAGATAATAAAATGGGAAATTTTAAAAAGAAAGTTTGTTTTAGACCAGCTCATTTCAGAAAATCTTCCTTATCTGTTTCTCAGGCTACTTGAAGAAAAAAAGGAGATGGTGGGAACTGATGAGAAGGCAAGGAAAATTAGAAAAATAAAAGTTAGAAAAATAGATTACTTTTCTTTTTTGAAAAATCTTATCAGAAAAAAACCCGGAAAAATATCAAAAATAATTTTCTTCGTTCATAAAGATAGTATCTCAGACCCTGATTTTATTAGTGCATTATCTTACATTCAAGCCTTGTTTGATAAAAAAATAAAAATTATACCATCTGAAAGGTATGAATTGCAGGTGGAATTTAAGGTGAAATTTTTTTCTTTAATTTTATCTATTATACCAGTTCTTTTCAAAGTAAAACCAAGATAGAAGGTCAAGACAGAAGGTTAGAGTTGTAACGGTTAGAGACTTGTAGCAGGTGGTGGGCAAACTTGTGTTGCACCTTCTGGAAATGTTGTTGAACCCGGATACACATCTTTGTTTTCATCGTTGCAATCTCCATATGTAGAGCAGAGTTCATCTGCACGATAAAATCCGGGTTTCTGTTCGCAGGATGTTATGCCGTCAGAGAATTTATCTCCATCAAAATCTTTGTAGTAAACTGTGGGACATGATGGGAAAGTATTTTGGTCGCTTTTATTTTCAGGCAAAACTATAGGACATACTGGTTTGGTGGTTTGATTTTTATTTTCCTCAACAGCGATTTTATCACAGCTTGTAAGTATTGAGGAAATTGAATGGAATAAAAACAAGGAAAAAATAAACCCTGAAAAAAAACAAAATTTATTTTTTGTAGTTTTAAAATTATCCATATGAAAATTTTATCTAATTTGAAGTTAGAGAAGTTTTTCTTTTTTTGTGTTTATTTGATTTTCTCTATTTTCCTTTTCTCCTCTTCTCTTATTTTATGTTCAAGGAAAAAGGAAGGGGAAAGATACAGACTGCAAAACCCTGTGCATGTTGTAATAGATAAGTGTGGAGTTCCTCATATATTTGCAGAGTCAGATTCAGATGCTTTTTTTGTTCTCGGGTATATTCAGGCTCATTTTAGATTGTTCCAGATGGATATGTCAAGAAGAGCTTCTACCGGTAGGCTTGCGGAGCTCTTTCCTGAAATGCTCACGCAAGATATCATTCAAAGGATGCTTGGTTTCAAATTTATATCTGAAAAAACTCTTGAATCTTTCAAAGATATAGGAATGTTAAAAAAGGTTCAGGCATTTGTAGACGGTATAAACCAGTATATAGATGACGCTAAGGAAGGAAGAGAATTCGGTGGTATAAAGGCACGAGTGCCTCTGCAATATCAGATTATTAAAGCAGAACCTCAATATTTTAGCGTTGTAGATGTTATTGCAGTAGGTAAAAATAGGTCTTTTGATTTGTCAGGGGGTGGATTGATAGATCTTGCATCAAAACTTATGCAACTTATTTTTGGAGATAAATTTGAAAAAATTTTTTCCATATCTCCTATTGAGAAAGTTAAGGTGGTAGATGATTTCCCAAGATTGAGAATAACTCCATTTTCATCTTCTGGTCAAAATATAAATAGAAAAGAAATTGAAAATTTAGTTGATGCTATATCTCAAAAGCTGAGAAATTTAAAGTTTCCGATACCACTTGCTTCAAATAATTTTGTTGTTTCAGGTAAAATAACAAAAACGGGGTATCCTATTTTAGAAAATGATCCTCACCTTGATGTTATCTCTCCATCTACATTCTTCCCTGTTCAGATAAATTCTCCTGAATATTCTGTGAAAGGATTCACTTTTCCGGGAATACCGGTTGTTCTTGTAGGAGCTTCAGATAATGTATGCTGGGGAGTTACAACTACCCTCATAGATACCATGGATATAGTTTTTTCTGAGGTGGTAAAAGATGGTGATAAATTTTTTGTTTGGTGGGGCGAAAAAAAAATACAAGCTGAACCGATTGAGGAAGAAGTAAAATATAAGGATGGGAATAATTTCAGGTCAGTAAAAATAAAAATACTTTATGTTCCAAATATTGGAGTTGTTCTTGACGCAGGGAATATAGAGGGTTTTTCTTCAATTTTGTCTTTTCTTTTCAACATAGTGGGGATTGAATCGGGAGGAGAAAATGAATTTGTAAATAATATAAGAAAATTATTGAAATATGTTTTTACTGTTGGTATTGTAAGTGATGAGCAAAAGGACAAAGTTCCTAATCTTGGAATAATTCTTGCCTGGCCGGGATACAAACCTACAAGTGAGGTTGCAGCTTTCTATGGTCTAGGGCATGTAAAAGATATATTTGAAGCTATGACACAGGTCAAGTTCTTTCAAGTTGGAATTCAAAACTTTATAGTTGCAGATATAAAAGGAAATATAGGTTACTTCCCTCATGGTGAAATTCCGATCAGACCCCAAGGTGTGAAACCATATCTCCCAGATCTTTCAGAAAGGCTTTTCTGGGTTGGATTTTTAAGTCCGGATTTTATTCCGCGTGCAATAAATCCAACTTCCGGCTACATAGTTACAGCAAACAACGATATCGTGGGAACATCTTTTGATAATGACCCTTTGAATGAAAGATTTTATTTGGGACCAGCCTATGACTTTGGATTCAGAGCAAAAAACATTTCAAGCCTGATAGAAAAAAACAGACAAAACATTGACAAAATCACTGCTGCTCACATACTAAATTCTGCTGAATCAGAACTTGCAAAATTGTTTTTGAATGTTTTTTTCAAATTTATATCAGATGAAGATATTCAAGCTATATCAGAGAACGAAGAAAAAAAAGAGTTTATAAGGTTCATGTTAGAAAGACTCAAAAGCTGGGATTTCCAGAACGATGTGAATTCTCCTGAACCTCTTTACTATGAGATGATAATGAGAATGAGTTTTGCTTCTTTTGCGTGGGAAAATTTCATAAAAAGATTTTTCCCTGCAAGATTGTCAGACATTCTAATTTCAGCTCTAAAAGGCACAGAGTTTGAGGGTATTGCAAAAGCAATTTACGAGGTTGGATTAGTACCTTTGAGTACGGCTCTTTTTGATCTAATTTCTGATCCTCAAGTTATTATAAGATCTGCTTTTCCTGTTATTTCGGGAGAGAAAGGGGAAGTTTGTCCAAAAGAAACAAGCAAGGTTTCAAACCTAGATATGAGAAAAATCTATCTTGGTGATGATTTGTGTCCAAAAGATGAGTTTCTGAAAGCTATTTCTAAAACAGCCGATTTTTTAATTCAGAATGCAAAAAAATGTAAAAAGGAGTTAAATGGAACTTGTGCAGAGTTTATTTGCAAAGAAGGAAATCCTAAAAACTGTGTTCTCGGAGACTTTGTTGGTAAAAAATTTAACTATTTAATAAATATACCTCAGAAAGAGCTTTTTGAACCGACATATTATGGAAATAAGTATTTCAGAAAAAGTGCGGGAACTGGTCTTGTTTATGCTGCGGATTTTGATCCAGTAAAATTGAGTGGCAAAGTTGAAACAAAAGAAGATCTTTCATCAGTTTCTCTTGATTTCAAGGAACCATCAGCGGAAAAAGAGTTCGTTGCTTTTGAAGTAAGTAGTAGTGGTCAGACTCTGAAATATATATGCGAGGCTAAACCAACGGGAACTGAGGTTTGGTTTGCAATTCCTGGGGGCGTCGCAGATGATCCTGCTTCTCCTTATTTTGCAAATATGATAACAGCTTGGGCTTGTCAGCGAGAGTGGCTCAGAGGCGTCACGCAAGGATACTGTGCTATACCGAAAGAGATTTTACCTAAAAATTTCAGTCAAGAAGAGCTCTTTAAAATAAGTTTTTCAAAATTTGAGACAGATTTCTCTTCTTTAATAAGTGGGAATTATCATACATCACCCGTTTGCAACGGAAAAGAAATTTATCTTGTTTTTACTCCACAGTAAAACAAAAAATAAAAAGTCGCAAAAATTGAAAATCTAATTTTTTGAGTTAATAGATAGTGAGCGATGAAGGTGAGAGAAAAAGATATAGCTTTTCTTGACAGTTTAATAAGGAGAGTGCCTGACTTTCCAAAAAAAGGAATACTGTTTTATGATATAAGCACTCTTTTGAAAGACGGAAGAGGTTTTTCTCTTGCGGTTGATCTTATAGCAGAAAAGCTAGAAGAAAATATAAATTTAGATAAAATAACGAAGTTTTTAAGTATTGAATCTCGTGGTTTTATTTTTGGTGCAGCTCTTGCGTACAAGTTCAAAAAAGGTCTGGTTATAGTCAGAAAAGAGGGAAAACTTCCAGCAGAAACAATATCTTACTCTTATGGTCTTGAATATGGTGTTGCAACCGTTGAGATGCATGTTGACGCGGTAGAAAGTGGAGATAATTTTGTAATTGTTGATGATCTTCTTGCAACGGGAGGAACGGCTCTCGCAACTTTAAAATTAGCCGAAGATTTGGGCGGTCATGTTTTGGCGAGCGCATTCCTTGTTGAACTTGAAAAGCTTGAAGGAAGAAAGAAGTTAGAGGAAAAAGGCATAAAGGTAATTTCTATCTTAACATATTAAATGTTTCAGTGCGCACGATAGTATCAATTATATTTTTTAAGCACCGACCTTTGTTTTTGTTAAGGTCTGTATGTTATATATGCTTTGTATGGGCAAAGAAAACTTGGATCAAATTGTATAATATTTAGGTTTTTGAGATAGTAAGAATAATCTCATAGCTGAAAAACTGAAAGTAAAAATCCTGAGAATAAAAAGAGCAGAAAGCAAAAATGTGTTTAAGGTAATGTAAATATTATCTGAACAAAAAAACAGTTTGTTTTGAAAGTAATGGAAAAGTTAAAATAAGATGTCTAAAATAGAAAGGAAGAAATAAGAAAAGTTTTAATTTAAAAAATAAAAGGGAGGTGTAAAAAGTATGATAAACATTCCAGAAGAAACTTTAAGGTGGTTTCAAGGGGATGAGCTAAGGGCGAGGGTCTTTTATGAAAAGTACGCTCTGCGTGATATGGAGGGAAGGATAATAGAGAAAACTCCACCTGAGATGTGGAAGAGAGTTTCAAGGGAAATCGCATCAAAAGAAAAGACTCATGAGCTTCAAAGTGAGTGGCAAAGGAAATTCTATGAAATTCTTGAGGATTTCAAGTTTGTTCCTGGTGGAAGAATCCTTTTTGGTGCGGGAAATCCTCGCAAATCCACACTGCTAAACTGCTACTATATACCTATAAAGGAAGATTCAATAGAGGGAATATTCGATTGTGCAAAGGAGATGGCAAGAACATATTCTTATGGCGGAGGAGTAGGAATAGATATAACAATCCTAAGACCGAAGGGTAGCCCTGTTAATAACTCTGCTATTTTCTCAACGGGTGCTGTATCTTTTATGGACCTTTTCTCAAAAGTTACAGGAACGATAGGTCAAGCCGGCAGACGTGGTGCCCTCATGATTACATTAGAAGTTCGTCATCCAGATGTTTTTGATTTCATAGATGTAAAGGATGATCCTCTGAGAATAAATGTTAGGTATGCGAATATATCACTAAAAATATCAGACGAGTTCATGAGAGCTGTTAAAGAGGATGGTTTGTTTACTTTATGGTTTGAAAGCGAGAAAGTAAAAAGAATTGAACATAAAGTTAGAGCTCGTGATATTTGGGAAAGGCTTGTAAAAAGAGCTTGGAGCTCAGCCGAACCAGGAGTTATATTCTGGGATACAGCAAAAAGATATTCACCAACAGAGTATGATGAAAAAATGGCAATAAAAGGATGTAACCCGTGTTCAGAACAGATGCTTGAGGACTATGGTTGTTGCAATCTTGGAAACATAAATCTTTCAAAGTTCGTGAAGAATCCGTTCAAGAAAAAACCAGATGTTGAGAAGTTCTGGAAGCTTGTTTATGAAAAATCTCCAGATGAGGCTATGGATTATGCGGAAAAGAAAGGTTGGGCTTATCCAGATATTAGAGAACTTGAGAAAGTTGTAAGGTATGGAATGAGATTTTTAGATAATGTTTTAGATTATTCCGCATCGCGTCATCCGCTTCAGCAGCAAAGGGAGGCAAGCCTTTACACAAGAAGAACAGGACTCGGTGCCACTGGGCTTGCCGACTTTCTCGCTATGATGAGAATAAAATATGACACAGATGAAGCAGTCTTTATGATGGATAAGCTCTTTGAGTTCATAAAAAATATAGCTTATGACGAAAGTGCAGAGCTGGCAAAAGAAAAAGGACCTTTTCCTGCTTTTCAAAGAGAAAAACATCTGGAGAGACCATTCCTAAAACCTAACGGTTGCGGCCACGGTATAAGAGAAGATATTCTTGAAAAAATTTGGAACTATGGACTTCGGAACGCTTGTCTCCTCACAATACCGCCTGTTGGTTCGGGAGCAATACTTGCGGGAACAACAGGGGGAATTGAACCTATATTTGCCCTCTCATACATAAGAAGGTCTGAATCTTTGTCTCGTGGAACATATAAAGTTTATCATCCGCTCGTTGCTGTTTACCTTGCGGAGTTTGGAGGAGATGAAAGAAATCTACCTGACTTTTTTGTCACGGCTCATCAAATAGATCCAAAAATGCGAGTCAAAATTCAGGGAACAATTCAAAAGCATATCGACTCATCTATATCGTCAACCGTAAATCTACCAAATAATACTACTCCGGAAGAAGTAGGGAAAATATACGAGTTAGCTTGGGAACTTGGATGCAAAGGAATAACGGTTTATAGAGAAGGTTCAAGAGAGGGCGTTCTTATAACAGAGGAACAAGCCTCAAAATCTAAATCTGAGTCAGAGGATGTAGCTTCAGTTTTAGTTAGTGAATGTCCAGAATGTGGGGGAGTGCTCAAAAAAGTGAATTCGCATCATATATGTAAATCTTGTGGAATAACTATATAAGTAAGATAGAATATAGGATAGAAAACTCATAGTATTAGAAAACTAATAGTATAGAAAACCAGATGATTATTTGAATTATTCGGCTCAAATTTTGTTTTTCAGTTCAAATTTTGTTTTTTTAGTCTATTCTGTTTTTTGATCTATCAAGTTTAAAATTTCTTTTTATATGTGTGGGATTGTAGGGTATGTTGGAGAAACTAATGTTCTTTATGTTCTTATACCAGCACTCCAAAGGCTTGAATATAGGGGCTATGATTCTGCTGGAATTGCTGTTATAAAAGATGGAAAAATAAAGATTGCCAAGAAAAAAGGAAAGATTTCTCAGCTTATATCCTATCTTTCGGAGATAGATTTTCCAACTTATGCAAATATAGGTATAGGACATACAAGATGGGCAACGCACGGGGAACCATCGGATAATAACGCTCATCCACATTTAGATTGCACAGGGAAAATCACAGTTGTTCATAATGGAATAATAGAAAACTTTGCTGAGATAAAATCTGAACTTCTTTCAAGTCATTCTTTTTCTTCTGAAACAGACACAGAAGTTATAGCTCATCTTATAGAGGAGGAAATTAAAACTGGTAAAGTTGATTTTGAAACAGCATTTGAGAGAGCAATATCAAAGATTGACGGAACTTGGGCGATAGCTTCTTTTTACTCTGACGAGCCAGATAAAATAATTTGTGCAAGAAAAGGCGCACCACTGGTCATAGGAATTTGGGATAAAGGTTTCATAATTTCTTCTGATATCCCTTCCTTGCTCCCATTTACAAGAAAAATTATTCCCCTTGATGATGGAGATATTGCAGTTGTTTCTTCAAAATCAATAAAAATAAAAAATAATGGTGTCCCTATTGAAAAGAAATATATTGAGATAAAGTGGGATATATCTCAAGCAGAAAAAGGTGGTTATAGACATTTTATGCTCAAGGAAATTTTTGAGCAACCTCATGTTGTTGAAGATACTATAAAGGAGTTTATATCTATATGGGACGAAGTAAGATCTAAATTTCTTCAAGATAAAAGGTTTATAATTACTGCATGTGGAACATCTTATCATGCTGGACTTTTAGGGAAGTTATGGTTAGAGCATATTGCTCGTGTTAGAGTTGATGTTGAGTATGCCTCTGAGCTCAGATACAAAGATTTTGATTTTAGAGATTCCGTTTTGATCGCAATAAGTCAATCGGGAGAGACTGCTGATACACTTGAAGCTGCAAGAAAAGCAAAAGCCGAAGGAAGTGAAATTATATCTTTGGTAAATATACTTGGTTCAACTCTCGCTCGTGAATCAGATATTGTTCTTCACACTAATGCAGGTCCGGAAATAGGTGTTGCAGCAACTAAAACTTTTTTATCTCAAATTACGAGTTTATATCTCCTTGCTGTTATGCTCTCAGGTGAAAATAAAAATTCTGAATTCATAAAAAACTTAAGAAGAATTCCCGATAAAATTAATCAGGTTTTAAGTCAGAATGAGTTCATAGAAAGTATAGCAGAAGATGTTTCAAACTTCAAGCACGCATTTTATCTTGGTAGATGGTTATCTTATCCAGTTGCTATGGAGGGTGCTTTAAAGCTCAAAGAAATTTCTTATATCCACGCAGAAGCTTATCCGGCTGGTGAGATGAAGCATGGTCCTATTGCTCTGATTTCCCCAGAGTTTTTAAGCGTTTTTATAGCTCCGCAAGATAGAGTTTTCAAAAAAGCAATTTCAAATCTTATGGAGGTTAGAGCAAGACACGGAAAGATAATCCTCTTATCTGATTCTCAGATCCAGGTTCCGGAAGTTACGACAATAACTATTCCGTCTGTTCCGGAGCTTCTTTCTCCTTTTGTTTCAACGCCTGTTTTGCAACTTCTTGCATACTACACAGCTGTGATCTTGGGGCACGATGTAGATCAGCCAAGGAATCTTGCGAAAAGCGTCACAGTGGAGTAAAAAAATTCAAAGTAGAAAGAGAAATTCAAAAGACACCTTTTATTTTCCTTTTTATTTTTTCTAATATTCCTTCTTTTTTGCTGTCTTCAAATTGAGCTACAAAGATTAAATCAACATCTTTTCCAACATACTCTTCCGCTGGAATTATCCACAGAACTTTTCTCGATGATAAAATTTTTCCGTTTGTGCTTATAACTTTTCCGGGGAATTCAACTTCAATGGTTGAGTTAAGATCTTTAAAAATGGATTTTAGCACTTCTCTCCGGTGTAGTTCTCCTCTTATTCTGTAATAACCTCTGAATTCTTTTTTACCGTTTCCTAAATCTTCCAAAGTGTATTTTGAGAATGCATCTGAAAGTTTTGATATATCTTTGAACTCAAATTCAACCCATACTCTCATCATGTTCTCATTCTCGTATGCGCTACCTGTTCTTATGACTTTGAAACCTTCTTTTTTTGCTACAATTTCAGCGAGTTTATCTTCGTTTATTGCTAATTTCTCTTCATCGGGGGCTGAATATATGCCTTTGGCTACTACATAATCAATTCTACCGTATCCAGAACCATCTCCGTTTAATTTGAATTTTGCGTGAATTTCTATGCATGAAATCAAATGAAGAAGTGACAATATTAAGATCAAGAAAGAGAGTTTTTTTCTATAAGGAGAGTTTTTTTCTATTAAATTTGCTTTTATTTTGTTCCCTCTTGTTTTGGACATATTCATATTGTAAATTTATATTAGGGTTAAAAGTTTATATTTTCTACTACATTATTGATCTATTTATTTCAAGTATTGGGACTATTACAGAGAGCATTATGAAGAAAATCATAGCTCCTATTGAGAGAATAAGAATGGGCTCTATAAGAGATGTGACACCTGAAAGGAATGTTTCAAGTTCGGAAGAAGTTATTTGAGAGATATTCCAGAACATTTTTTCAATCTCTC
>Ga0080007_1062017_pt1 | contig 10843 bp, 10 predicted proteins | sample OctOCTMetagenome_FD_69210 | JGI IMG/M metagenome (GOLD analysis project Ga0080007, IMG submission 69210) | Hot spring and microbial mat streamer communities from Octopus Spring Streamers, Yellowstone National Park, USA - OCT_B (SPADES... | ecosystem: Environmental > Aquatic > Thermal springs >...
CAGCCTGGCCAACACCTCCCTACCGCCGCAGATCAGCCTAATGTAGTCAGGCATCTCCGCGCCGAAGCGCTCCGTCATGTATGAAATCGGAAATTGGAGAAAGACGCCGTTTTTTCGGACTTTAACATAAACCACCTTAGGAGGCGTCTCCATAGTCAGTCAATATGGAGGCAGTCGCTCCTCGGCATTACGATTATTTTGTTCCACCTGCCGCCGCCAGGCTCCACTACCCTAACCCAAGCTGGCGCCTGCGGACTCAGGACTTTCATGATCCACTTAACGTCCTTCTGGCTGTCCTCTGGAGATAGGAATACAGCTACGCTGTAGTTCGCCCCTCTGGGAGAGAACCTTACTTTCATGTAAATAAGAAAAACACAGATTTATAAATATTTCGAATGAAAAAGAGGAGATTAAGGCGGCTCTCCCATGACTGCAGTTACGGCCTTTGCAACCTCTTCTATGCCTGCGCCTTCCAGCGCCCACCAAGCCAATACGGAGAGCACAACTCTGCGCCTAATCTCCTGGGCGTCGAAACAGCGGTAACCAGTAGCACATATTTGATCCACCTGCGCGCCGTTGAGCGTCATGACATCGCCATCCAAGCGGAGCAACTGTCCATCGTCGGCCTCCACTATGATAGCGGAAAACGAGACGTCGGCAACGGCCCGCCACCTCCCGCCGTGGTGCTCAACTATGTAGCCGCCGTACGAGCTCCGTACGCTGAAGTGAGGCCCCGACGTCTTCGACACCCTGGCGGCTTCGAAGAGGAAGCTGTGCAGGCTACCCTTCACGATCATTGTTGCCGCACCACTACGGCATTCCAGGCACTCAGTTCGTGCGCAAACACCTGAGGGTCGTCCAGCCTTTCTATGCGTCTCAGCCGCGCGAGCGGCTCTACGTAGTATAACGCCAAGCCGTATCTCTGAGCCGCCTTCAACACGAGACCGCTGTGTGTCTCTAATATCACCGCAACGTTTGATTCGGCTATCTGTTTGACGAGGTCGATTACTGCGTCAACGTGGAGCCCCGCTTCGAAGTTTTCGATCAGCACGACGTTGGCGGCGCTCAGAGCCACTTCAATCGCCAACTGTCTCCTCTGACCGTACGACAGATACGACAGCGGAACCCAGCCTCCGTCTGGGTCGTAGTACTTGTCGTAGTAGACCTCTAGGTACAGCCGCTTCGCAACGGCGGGGTCAACAACGGCAACGCCGCTCCAGTCGGCGAAGGTGAACTCATTTAGGCTGAATGTGCTTGCGCTGAACTGCTTCACGCCGCTTTCGTTGATTGCAACAACAGACGCTGGCCCGTTAAGTTCAACATCAACTGGCACCACGTCTATGCTTCTCCTTGAGAGTATAGCCGACAGTATCGACTTAACGATTAACGACTTCCCTGCCCCGTTTGGCCCATACAACACGACTTTATTTTCGATTTGTGTGTCTCTTATTTTGATTTTGATTGGGATTGGGTTTTGAGTTTTGGTGTTCATGTGTGTTAGGAAAACACAAATATATAAACTTTTCGCCACTATCCCGTGGTGATCGTCACGGGGAGGTGCGGCCATGGAATCATCTGACTAGGCGGCGATGTACACGGCGTATTGGGCAACGGCTTGATTTTCAACAGCTTCTCGGCGACCGCTTCAGCCAGCCTGTCCAAGTCCATGGGCGGGCATACCATGTTTTAATTTTCTAATTATTATTAGTAATATACAACGCGCCAGTGAGGCTCCGTCTTGTAGAGCTTGAGCCGCTCTTGTAGGTGCACCCTGGCGAAGCCGACGGGATCCTCCAGCTCGTACGCCACGGCGATCTTCTTGCCGGGGTAGGGCCGCACGAGCCTTCCGATGCGCTGGAGGGTGCGGGTCTTGGAGCGGCCCCCGACGGCGATTGTGAGCGTCCTCAGGGGCGGCAGGTCGAGCCCCTCGTCGGCGAGGGTGGTTGCGGCCAAGACTTCGACGCGCCCCGCCTTCAAGTCGTCGTATATCTTCTTCCGCACCTCGCCCTTCACCGCTCCTGTAACGACGGCGACGCGCAGGCCGACCTCTTTCAGCATCTTGCCCAACAGCTCGGCATGCTTCACCCTGTTTGTAATCACCAAAACCGGCTTCTCGGCCTTGAGCACGAGGTCGACTATGAGTCTGTTCCTCGCCTCGCACTCGATCAACGCCTTCAGCTCCTTGGCCCAGCCAGCTGTGCCGCTCATCTTCTCCGACAGACACCTAGGCGCCTTAACCACACGTATCTCCACCGGCATGGCGAAGTCGTGCTCTATGAGGAACGACGAAGTTATCCTCGGCTCCACCACAGCTCCAGCGTAGGCGTAGATTTCGAGGTCGCGTCCATCGTTGCGCCACGGAGTAGCGCTTAATCCAACCCTCAGCGCCCACCCCCCGCCCGCCGCCGACATCACCTCCTTGACGGTGCGGGCGGGGACGTGGTGGGCCTCGTCCACGATTACGGCCACCTTCTTCTCGCTAGTAAAGATATTGAACTCGTCCTCCGCCATTTCGCTCTCGTCTGCGTAAGCCGAGACGACTTCCTTGTCCTCTTCGTCCTCGGCGTCTTCAGCCGCAGAGCGCCCCGTCAGCCTTCTGTACAGCGTCTGGACGGTCACGGTGTGTATCTTGTCTGCGGGGGCGCCCCACCTCTCTGCAAACTCCTTAAGCTGATACACCAAGTCTAACTGCATCGCCGTTAGGTAGACGTGGTAGCCCCTCTCCGCCAGCAGTTTCGCCAGGTACCCCGCAGTGTATGACTTGCCCGCGCCGGTGGCCATCTGGATCGTCGCGGCTCCGACGCCCTCCAGCCTGTACCAGGCGCTGTAGATGACGTCCACTTGGTAGAAGCGCAGGTCTGGGTGCATCTCGGCAGAGCCCAGCTCTGCGAACTTCGGCATAGGCCTGTGAAACAGCGGAACCAGCCCCCTCGGCACCTGCCAAGAGCCGTCTTCAGTCTTCTTTGCAAGGCAGACCTCCTGCTTGACCTTCAGCGCGGGGCGCCACCCCTCCTCCTCGCACCTCTCTGTGCAACGCTCTTCGCACCTGTCGCTGTCCCACGCGTCTGCACACTTCTTCCCGCAGTATTCGTCACATGTCGTCCTCTGCCACCTCTCCACCGTGAAGCAGGCCTTCTCCTTCACCTCCCCCTCTCCCAGTCCCCAGATGTACGCCATGCCGCGCCACCACCTGCCCTGCGGCGCATCGCGGACGCAGTCTTGCACGCCGAGCTTGAACAAGTTCGCAAACCAGCACGGCACCTCCACGTCGGAGACCCATATCTTCGAACTCGGGTCGAACTTGGCGAACGCCTTAAGCGCCGACACTATATTTGCGCTGTATGACAGCCTGTACTGGCCCCGGGGGGTCTTGAGCAGAATCATGCGCCGCCCTCCTCAGGCACGTCCTCTGGGAACAAAACATCTTCCACCTTCAAACCATCTACGATGCAAGCGCCGTAGAGGTTCTTCTTGTGGCCTTTCGTGTACAGCTCGCCTCCGAGTTCTTCGCATAGGCTTCTCAGCGAGAGCTCTCCGTTGTAGAGCTCTATGTTTCTTAGAATCATGATCCTGGTTTCGTCGCCGCTGTACTTCCGCATGAAGGGTATTCTGCCTTTGTCGAGCAGGATGTTGAAGGCGTGCTTCGCACTTATTGCGTCGGTGCCGTCTCTTATCGCCGCCATCTGTTGCTTCAGCTCGCGCCAAACCAAGTCGCGGAATATGTCGGAAGGAGTCACTGCGGCCGACACGGCAGTTATGTCGGACACGGGCACCAGCTCTATCGACACGCCCAGCTCATCGGCAACGATTCTGGCGTACCTCTCAGCCGCCTCTGCCTGGGTCGGCGCCAATATTGCGTCCTTCACCGTAGCCCAGCTCCGCTCGGCGTAGTGGAGGTAGTAGCCGCCGAAGTCCCCGACGATGTTGAACACCTTGGCCATGGCTGTGGCGAACTCGGGGCGCTTGGCGGGATCCACGGCGCCAGAGAACTGTATCTTGTAGAGCTTGTCCGCCACGTCGGGATCGGTCACGATGAACTTGTTCGCAGTCAGCACAAACCCGGCGACGGCGGGCCACTTCTCGCCCCACGCCGTCTTCCACGCCACCTTAGACGTAACCATGGACTTAAACACCTCCATCACTTCACGCCTGTCGAGGATGCCCTTCTGCTCGTCGATTACGGCGACCCCCGCGGCGATTTCGTCCTGAAGTCTGCCCAGCCTTGCCGCGGTCATTGTGCCCGACGCCGAGACGAAGAGGTCATCGGCACGTTCGGGGAACAATGTGTGGAGCGTCAACAAACCAATTGTGGACTTGCCGAGGCCCTTGGGCCCCTCCAGCGTCACAAACGAAGGCCTGACGCCCCACGCCTTCCGCGTCAAGAAGAACACCTGGGCGAGACCGTGCATCCACGAAGTAGCCGCCGTCTTATACCACGTATTATCTGGTGCGAATCTGTCCAGCACAGACAGCGCCGTCTCAAAGGCGGCTCTGGCCGTGGGCTTGTCGGGGTCTCGTATGCCGGTGTGGAAGTAGTCCCTGACGCCGCACACCAGCTTCCCGAGGTGCGGGTTGTCGGGGTTGGGGCAGAAGAATCCGCTGATTATGACGTCGTACACATGGGGGTAGTAGTTCAGTATGGGGCGCCACTTCGGCGACGTCCGCGTGAGCGCCACCTCCTCCACCTCGCGGACGAAGTTGCTACGCGGCTTCATCCTCCACCTGGCAAGCCCAATCTTGCCTACTAGCACGTCTGCGTTTACGTACTCGCGCCCTGTCAGTATGTCTGAATACACTGTAAGCGAGGAGATCGACATATCGACCAACAAGACGTCATCAAACAAGCTCTTCTCATTGCCCTCTTCCTCCTCGCCTTCTTCCTTTTCGCTGTCCTTCTTCCTCCTCTTTTTCTTGTTCTTCTTGAACTTACGAACTATGACGCCGCCTTTGGTGTTGCAGAGCCACTCAGCGGCGACGGCGTTGCCCTGCCCATCTGTGGCCCACCGCAGAGTGATGCAGAGCACGCCATTTGCTACGTCTTCCGGGCGCCTCTCCTTCACACCGAGCGTCTCGAAAATGGTGCTGAGCACGCTCTCCACATCAAGCTCCGTCGGCGGGGCGGCCTCCTCTGCGGTGCTCTCGGCCTTCAGCACCTCAGCGATGACTTCCCTCAGCTTCTTCCCGCCCCACCTCCGCCTCTCCGCGGAGGCGGAGTAGACCCACTCTATGACGCCCTTATGGTGCGCGACGTCGCGCTCAGTGTCTAGCCCCTGCTCCACCGCCCACTTAAACAACTTTTCGAACACTGCCATAATCGACTCCTTCTTGACGCCGTAGCGCCACGCCAGAGATGCAACGCCGAAGGTCAAGGCGTCGTGGAAGTGGCTACCGTCTTCTCTCGTCAGCGGCCACCACCGCTTCAGCAGGGCCAGCAGGACGTCTGGCTTAGCCACCTCCCTGTCCCACGCCCTAGGCGGTTCATACGTCTTCTCCTCAGCCTCCTCCTTCTTCTCCTCCCTGTGCCTAACCGTGCCAACCATGCGCCAGAACTCTTCGCATGACAGCACCACGCCAGCCCCTGGCGCGTCGACGGGCACCCACTGCCCGTCTGACCACCGCACCGGCTGGTAGAAGACGCCAGAGGGGTGCCTTCCGTATACTACTTGATAATTACTATAGATTATTTCAACCTCGGGGTTCCGCATTGTGCCCAAGTTGCCTTTTACACATTTAGAGGGTATACGCACCACAACGGCGATCCCCCGCTCCAGCTCCGACAGCTTTACCTGCCTTATCGGCTTAGTGTGCTCCTTGTCCTCATATATTGTACAAGTATCGCCTACGCATTCGACTAAGTGCTTCGGGCGGGGGCCGGTCAATACGCAGAACGACCACGGCGCGCCGCATAGGTAGCTCCGCCAGTCGGATCCAAACACCTCATTCATGATCTTAGCGTTGGGGTCGTCGACGTCGAATATAACAACCTTGTACTGCTCATCTGCGAAGAAGTTGCCCGTGACAGCGACCGCTTCTCTGCAACTTGGCGGCTTACCCAGACGCTTCGACGCGTCCCAACTGCCCAAAGGCTTCTTGTCGCCGCTGACGCAGACCGCGTTGAAGCCCTGCTCGTACAGGTATATAGCGAATTCCTCGACTGTCGGCATAACTATGCAGTAGGCGTCAGCGAGTACTCAGCCCTACACCTCACACAGATCACGTTCTGCGGCGACATGTACTTCGCGGTGATCGGCCCTCCACACGCCGGACACCTAGGCCACGCCAACGCAATTATGTCTTTGACGTCAATACGGCTCCACAGCGGATCGCTTTTCTGTATCTCGCTGAGAACCATGCGGCTTTCTTTGGTGATCTTCATCGTCACGTAACTACTGCCTTTGGGCTGTTGCTCGGAGGCTGTATCTGCTTTTTGCATAAGCTACAAAACATGCATGTTTATAACTTTACTCACACATTCTTTCCACAAGATGCAGACATACGTCATTGATACAAGTCAAAAACGCGTTGACATTGTCCCATTTTCTGTTTTTATAAACATTGGAAGGAATGCTACACATATGTCGTGTGAAAAACCATGTGAGTTGACAAATGTCTTCACAAAAGGACAGCGGACACGTCGTGTGAAGAAAAGCGTGTGAAGAAAAGCGTGTGAATGATGAAAAGGGGTAAACGAACGAATGAACGAACTAACGAAAAAACGCATAGGGGATCATTTTTCTTTCACACGACGTTTTTCACAGGATTTTTTCACATGCTGTGCACAGCATGCTTTCACACGACGTAGAAGCTCGGCGGCGCCGCCCTATTATTATTATTATTTCTTTCTTTATTTTTTAAAAAAGAAAAGAAGAAAAATATTAATTAAAGCGCACGGCGCGCCGTCCAACGTCCTGTGAAAAAATCCTGTGAACGGGCACGTCAAACGTAAAGCGGAACCTTTACCGAAAATACTTGACAAACGTCAATAATAAATAGACTATATAGACCCTTCGCTGTTAACACCAGGCGCAAAGTTCTCGCCGTTAGTTAACACTTCGGCGAATTTGTTCACAGAGAGGAGAAGTGGTGGAAACGTAGTGGAGTTAACGTGGTGGAAGCGGAAAACAAAATTCCTCCAAAAAGATTTTTTTTTCGCGCCCGAAAGTCTATATAGACTATATAGATATAGGTCTATGTGGACTATATAGCATTTTGCAATTCTTCGATAGGTCTATATAGATCTATATAGGCTGTATAGTTTTTGCAGAATCTATATAGATTATGCAGTGTTTAGCAGTTCTTCGGCTGGCATTTCGGAGCATTCAACGTGGTAGTGCAGTCCGCGGCACAGGGCATCTCTAAGCCGCGGCACGACTGCGATGCGGGTGTCGAGGAGGTACAGCGTTGCCGAGTCCTGGGGCCCGCGTATGGCTCGTCCTATTATCTGTCTCAGCGCGGTTTCGGCAAGCGTGTGTCCCCACTCAAACATTTTGGCCTTACACTCCTTCGGCGCGTCGGCGAAGTCAGGGGCGCGGTGGAGCTCCTCTGCGCATCTGCGGTCTAAGTAGCCGAAGTGCCTGGCGACGTCTACGTAGTGGTCGCTGAAGATTTTTGGCACAGGTATGCCAGCAACCACCACAGTCCCTATGGCAGACCTGCCGTTATCGAGCTTGAACTCTATGCCCTCGACGAAGCTACCATGCGCCACGACGTGGAGAACCACCTGCTTCCCCTCTCTCAAAAGCTCTTCAATTTCCGACTTCTCTGGCTTCTCCCTCGGGTTCTTCTTCTCCCAGTACTCTTCTGCATTGCCTGGCGTGGTGTAGTACTTCTTCACTGCATTCATAAGTTCGTAGTTTGGATACACCACAAGCTTGAGGGGGCCCTTCGACGCCTTCAGAACCTGGCGAATGGCGGTTGCATACCGCTGGTACATCTCTTCATTTCTGCCTATGCCGTACCTCGTCGTCAGGAGGTTCACGTCGCGGCTGACGGCGAAGCGCACAGACAGCTGACCAAACTTGACCGACACTTGGTAAAAATGCACCCCTCTGCCCATCAGATCTTCCACCTCCTTCTTATTCATCGTCCCGCTGAGGAGTATCCAAGGGCCGCAGAACAGCTCTCTGCCCGCTATGCCTCTCAAATCAATCGGCAGAAGGACGAACGACTTCTGTTTTTTATCTATTATAGAATATATTCCCCACCTCGTCTCCTCCCCCCTTAGAACCTTTAGGAACCTCTTCGAAGTCCTCATAAGCGTATATGCGCGGGCTATCCTCAAGTCGTTTATAGCAAGGTTGCCAGCTTCGTCTAAGTAGGGTCTGCACACCCACTCTAAATCTGCAGACAGCCCCTCCACCGTCTTGACAAGTTCGTCTGGCGGTTCCAGCACCTTCACCTCGACGCCGCGTTCCAGCTTCCTGCTGGAGTTCAGCTCGGCAAGCTTGCCGAGCGTCTCCGCAAAGCCGCGGAGGGCGCTGTCAATTTTGCTGAACTCTACGCAAAAGCCCTCTCTAGGTCTCTTTCTGCAGAACGCCGCAAGGCCTTCTGCCACTTTATAAATCCTCGCGTCGGAAATCGAGTATTTGTTGAGGTCTATGATAGTTTTCCACAGGTTGTGCACCTCATCGACCACCACGACGGCCGGACAGCCCGGCTCCTCCTCATCTTTACCGCCTTCTGCGGGGACTGGGTTGCAGATGTTCAGCAACAAGACGCGGGCCGGGGAGAAAACGTGGTAGTGCGTTCCAACCACAAGCGCTGGCTCCCCCCTAGCCGCCATATACGCCGCCGCGTTTTTAACCGCGCTGTATGCACAGACGTTTCCGCGCTCCGCTTCGAGGAGGCCCCGCTCCTTCTGGATCTCCTCCCGTAGCCTGTATTCAAGCTCCTTTACGTACAGCTCGTCGCTTGAGCCCCGCATTTTGACTGTAGCATCGACAACGGTGTGCTTCAGCGCATCCAGCCTTATGGAGGCCGTGAAGGAATTCAGCGGGCAGTCGCCGCAATTCGCCCTGCGTGCAAGCATGGCTAAATACTCTCTCTTCTCCTCCTCATCCCAGTCCTCCGGCGGAGGTGGAGCCATATGTATCTGCTCACATGCCGCGTCCTTACTCGGAATCCTAACTGGCATAAGGCCTATGCCGAACTGTTCGTTGTCGCGGATAAACGCCTCCTGCTGAGTCTTAGTCCTCCCTGCCGACACAACCAGCGAAGCCAGCTTCCTGTCCACGGCATTTTTTGACACCTCAAGCGCCGCTTTTGTCTTCCCGCTACCCGTCGGCGCGCTCAGCGCGATGACAGGCGCTTCTTCTCTGACAAGCGCTTCATCTACGAAATCGAAGAAGTCGCGTTGCCAGTCGTGTAGGTCGCCTGGAGCTGGCGGTTGGCTGTATGCGGCAGGCGGTTGATGTGTAGCCGCTGGCCGTGACGCCAACATCTTCGCCAAGCACTTATCTATGCCTTTAAGCGCCAGGTTGTCCCTCTCGTCTACGTACTTCACCTCGACTCCGTCTCCAAGCTCCATCCTGAAGATGCCCTTGGGGATGTGGCTGAAGTGAGTCCTAAGCTCCACTTCGCCGTACTTAGGCCTGACGTCCTCCAGCGCCTTCGAGATGCCTATGTACCACACCTTATCCCCGCCGCATCCGCTACACACTACGCCGCAACCCTCCTCCCTGACCGGCGATGCGACTACGTATCTGTATACGTAGAACCTGCCTGTCGGATCACCCCTTATGGCTACGTACACAACGGCCTTCCTCATGACGAACACTTCTTATACGTCTCGATGAGCCTCCTGACGACGTCGTCGTACGTCTCTCTGGGGTGTATTTTCAGCTTCTTCAGCTCCTCCTTGACGTCTTTGCCTACCCGGATCGGCTCCGTAGCTGGCATGTTACAGCAGTAGCAAACATTTAAAAACTTGTAGTTCTGGAGACACGTGCAGGGCATATCGATCGAAAGAGTCGACGTCGTCGAGCTCGACAAGCTGTGCAAGAGGGTTGCCGACGACGTCCGGCGGCTCTTCGAAATGTTCGACGCAGAGAAGTCCATCCATGTAGAGCCAGATGGCGTTGTCGTGGTGAAGTCCGTCCCCGTGCTCATAGGGCCAGAGGGCAAAGGCGTTATGCTTAAGCTCGACAGCTACGACTGGGCAAGCGTCAATCCGAACGGCCTGCTGTTAGACGCGCTTATATGCTCTCTGCACGTCAGTAACGACGTACAGCTGTACAAGCCTTTCAAGCGGCTACTGATAGTCGGCGGTAGCGTCGTGTGGGAAGGCGCCGAGAGGCCCTACACAGCCAAAGAGTTCGTACAGGCCGTGACGAAGAATCTCACAGATCTGATGCTCAAGGCCGCCGAGAGGCTCAGAGCCCAACCCTAACTTTTTCCTAGAAAGAATTGAAGTAGCTCAGCTCTGGATTTATGTGTATGCCGTGTGCGGTTGCGCACCGCATCTTGTGGAGCATGTAGCGGAAGTAGGCGTCGGCCGCTTCGTTGGCCACGTCATGTGCGGCGGCGTTTAGCTCGACCGCCTTGGCGAGCGTGGCGCGGTCTGCCTTGAAGTCTGCGCATACCGCATAGGCGCCGTACTGCAGGCAGAGCCACCCGTCTGCCGTTTCCGGCACCCTGCCGGTTTTGATCACGGCAATGTTCCTTCTGCAGGGCCGCGCCGGCAGTCCGTCGATGACACACGTGTGGGGGGAATAGGCCTCCAGCACGGCGAGCTCGTAGTCTCTGGTAGACGCCGTGCTGAGCGTCGTGAGCGGGCCTACTATGCTGACGCCGCCGTTGCTCTTCACAACGGCTATGGCCGCCGCGGCGACCCTCGCCACGGACT
>Ga0080007_1047722_pt1 | contig 10826 bp, 11 predicted proteins | sample OctOCTMetagenome_FD_69210 | JGI IMG/M metagenome (GOLD analysis project Ga0080007, IMG submission 69210) | Hot spring and microbial mat streamer communities from Octopus Spring Streamers, Yellowstone National Park, USA - OCT_B (SPADES... | ecosystem: Environmental > Aquatic > Thermal springs >...
ACAATTATACCTGATAGCGGCAATGTTGAGGAACCTCCTAACAAAGGATATAGCCTGGGAGAAGCAGGTTAAAGGTTAGCAGCCCTTAGATGAACATAGCCTTCGTAGCCCCCCAATACCACCCACACATAGGAGGGGTAGAGTACGTTGTGAAGTCGGTAGCGGAAAGACTCGGTAGGATGGGTCACGATGTGACGGCCTTAGCTGGGGAGCCTGAGGTTGAGAGGCCGAGGGAGGAGGTTGTAGGGGATGTCAAGACTGTAAGCGAATTTAATGAGTGTCTAGGCGTCATAGAGATCATGGGTGGAAAAGCTTATTCACATATGCTTGTTTCAGATGAGACAGTTTATACAAGGTTTTAGAGATCATATTATTAAGAGATTAAGTAAATACTGGTGTTAAGCTGATGAGCCGAGAATTTTCTTTTGAAAGATCATTTGGTGAAGCCAGAAGACCTCTTGAGCTTGCTGAAAAATTTTGATTAAAGGTGAGAAGCTTATTAACAAAGATCCTGTGCAGGCTTCTAAGAAACTTTATAAAGCAGCTGAAGAGGCTGTGAAAACTATTGCCATAGCTCTTAAACTCTCAGAGGCTGAGGAGGCAGTTTAAAAAAAGATGGACTACAGAACTTCTTGAGAGCGCTGTGGTAAATATTATGAGAAGACTTAAATTAGATAAGCTTTATTACTGGTGGGACTCAGCATATAAACTACATGTAGACGGCTTCCACGATGCAAAACTTAAAAGCGATGATGTGAGACTGAGACTTAAAGATGTAGAGGCTCTGGTTAATCTGGCAAGGAAGATAATGAAGACATAAGATATTCTCGATACAGTCTAATGTCTCAAAACCTTATCTCGCGATCTTAAACAATGCTCATATTACATATATCACCATCTTATTATCCGCACATTCGCGGAGTAGAATATGTTGTTAAATATGTTGTTAAAAGACTTGCTAAAATAGGACACGAGATCACTATAATTGTTAAAAACTAGGTGTAGTATGTAATCTATAGAGTATGAATGTCAAAAGGGTGTCACTAATTTCTATAAAGTATTGATTGATGATGAGATATAAGGAATATTCCGGGTTAAGATTCCTTAGAAGGGTGTTTTATGATTTACTTTTTTAAAAGACTGCTTGCTAGGGCTGAGAGATTTTTAGATGTAGGTTGCGGTAGAGGGGAGTTCTTATTAAGCTGTATTAATAATGAGAAGATCTGTATAGGTGTAGACATAGAACATGTTTAAACCCAAAAAGACAATAATAATTCCTAACCCCTCTCCTATATGCTACGAGAGCATAAACGAGTACAGAGAGCTTAGAGCCAGGCGGAGAAACTTGGATAAACCATACTTCATACTACTAGCAGCGGAAGAAGCAAAGGCAACGAAGAAGCAGTAAGAGTAACTATTGAAATATTCAACAGGCTACCACCAGAGAAATTCAAACTTTTAATAACGGGGCCTTGGCAAGACATGAAGAAGTATGTAAAAAACCCGAGCATAGAGCTACTAGGAGTAGTACCAGAAGAGAAACTCAAAGAACTACTAGCGATATCAGATTATGGGCTCTCACCTATATTTGAGTGCATAGCAGGTACATTTAGCAAAGTTTTGGCATATTTCTCTGCAGGTTAAGAGAAGCAGGCTAAAACCATAACAAGAAGAAGGTGACAAATACTTAGCGTAATACGATGAGGACTTAAATCATGTATACCGTCATTATTGTAACGAAAAATAATGCACCTACTGTAAGACACGTGCTTTCCTCTACGCTGATTTTAACAGACGAATACGATGTCGAGCTAATTATGGTCGATGGCAATTCGAGAGATGATACACCGAAAATTCTTGGCGATTTTGCTAAAAAACATAGAGGTTACTTCATCTCAGTAAAAATCCTGAGGGATCCCGGGATTTCATCGTCCTATGCTAGACACTTAGGCTTTAAGAATTCTCTAGGAGACGTACTGATTTACCTAGATGGGGATACCCCGCTTTCAAGTAGCTTTAAGTACCACTTAGAACGAGAACTAGAAGACAGCGACTTGATAGCACCAATCCACGAGTGCGTCCCCATAGACGAAGCTACCAGGGTCTTCAATTTGTTTATGAAGACCGTGAGCTATATTCAAACCGAGACTACTATCGTGGGCAAAGTTGTCATTGATCCATCGATCCTCCCTCCTGCTAGAATATTCAAGCGCAGAGTATTAGAGAGAATGAAGGGTTACCCACTTAGCTCCAGGTTTTTCGGGGAGGACAGAATAGCCACAGCGATAGCCGTTAGACTGGGGTTCCGTTATAAGTTTTCAATACAGCTGAAACTCTTCAAAATAGATGAATCAGGATACTATTCTTACTGGAAAAAACACTACAGATATGCGATCGGCATCCACAAAGATCTCTCACTACTCGGTAAAAATATTTTAAGAGGATACATCATCATGCGTCGACTTAACCACATCAACGTTCTATTTCCCCTCTTATCACTTCTCTATGCTGGTAGATCACTTGCTGTGTCACGAAATATAAGAAATGCCGCTGAGGTTTTATTAATGAAATACCTGATAGATTTCGCCATGTTTACAGGGGATCTAAAGGGCTTTATACATGGTGATAAATAAGGCATTAATCATCGCCTTCTATGGGATTGATGGAAGTGGAAAAACAACGCTAGCAAACCTCTTAGTGAAAATACTTAGAAACAAGCAATTGAGAGTGTATTCTATTAGATTAAGAGCACACCATACTTTCACGTATCTACTGATACGTCTCTTCTTCTTGCTCAAAGGCTATGACTACAAGTCGATTCAGGGAATGCCCGCTCTTCTCAACTACATTATAAAACAATATATTGGGAACTGGAAATTATACATTGTACTAGAAGTAGCTAGTGTAATAGCCTGGTATATAATAGAGGTTTTTCCTAGGAGGATACTTGGAGAAAAACACGTGGTATTCGTCGCGGACAGATTTCTCCCAGATTTTATAGTAATGTTACATTATACTAGCAATATCGACGAGAGCAGATTAGCGAAGCTATATAGGTTTCTTGAGAAATTGATGTCTATCAACATTGTCTACTTCAATGTATATGTTGACCCCTACATTGCCGTATCTAGAAAGAAAGAGGAGAAGTTATATCCACAATTTATGTTATACCTAGCCAGTAGATATGAATGGATAAATAGATATCTACGACACTACGCGATTGATACAACTAATAGAACACCCTACGAGGCAATAGTGCAGGTACTCGTACATCTCAAAGACTTGGTGATTGAGAGGCCGGACATTGGAGCACATGCTTCTTCCATATAGGATAATAATGGATTTTGCAACTGGCATTAGAATTACTGTTCCCGGCGAGTCTGCTTCCTTAGTCTTCAAAGTGGCAAAGGAGGGAAAATTACTCTCACTCTTCTGCGATTACATGGACGTATTTACAGGATTTAACAGACGATACTTGGAGAAAAGATGCTTATTAACAAAGCTATATACTGAGCACTTAGATATTGTAGGAGAGAAATTGAATGCAAGTGGGATAGAGTGCTACGTGTTCAAGACTTTCAAACCTTTTGCATATGACATGACAGATCTGGATTTATTATTCATGAATAGGAAGGATATGCTACTGGCTTCTAAGATGTTAATGGAGATATGTGGTTTTAAGCCTATTGCCAGGGGCACTTACTCAATTGCCCTCCGTAAAACCATCGAGGGTCTTGATATAGACCTAGATCTTCAAACAAGAATAGCCGCCGGCACATTTGAGTACATAGAAGTATCCAATATCAAAAACATCATGCGTGAAATAGGGTATACTAGTAGAAAGTTGAGCTTTCTTAAACCTGAGCTAGAGCTAGTCGTGATAACAGGACATACTTTCTATAAAGACTTCTCAATCTCTTTAGCAAACATCTTGTACTTCGACTACTTACGGAGAACCATTAATAGAAGCATCCTTAACACTATTTTTGAGCATTACCCATACCTACTTAAGCCCTTTAAGCTACTTGATTACTTCGTTAATTCTCTACAAGACACTATACATATAGGCAAGTACCCCATAACTAGCGATTCAATGAAGTGCTTGGAATGCTTACTCATGAGAAAGAGCATTTGTGAGGTGCTTAAAAAAGAACAAGGAACCTTTCCATTACCATTGCCTATCGTAGCGCGAAACTACGTAGAGACTGCTAATATGCTCGTAAAGAACCATAAATATAATCAATTATACGAGCTCCTTAATCTACCGCGCTCGCGAGGGGTAGGGCTACTATTTAGGAGAATAGGTGTTCTACCCCCGGAAGAAACACTCAGAGTGTGAAAAATGTACCAAATAGTATACTCTTATAGGGCTGGAAAAGGGGAAAAGACTACACTGGCACTTCTAACGAGTCATTACTTTAATGATCGAATCGCTGAGGGGCATAAAATACTCTCGGACAGAGTAATAGATACAGTAAGTGAATCAGTAGATTGGAACGTTCTCATAATTTCTCTGGAGAGATACGATTTAAAGGAAAAAAACGCTATATCTTACCATGAGATTAGCCCGCAATATATGGACTGGTTGGCTAATGCAATAAGGAGTTCCAGCATTCTTAAATCTGTCGATATAATTCACTTATTAGCATATAATAAAATATTTTCGGTACTACTTGATAGGTTTACCTCTATGAAAAAACACAAAATAATAGCTCACTTGTATTACCATCCATTAGCGTTTAGAGACCCTAAGTATTTACCCATAAAGCTACTCTCGAAGCTCCGAATGTTCGATGCAATTATTACCACGTCTAAAGCCCTTAGAGAACGGCTTGTTACCTATTCTCCCTCATTATATGACCGTGCTTATTTCATTCCTCCCTTAGTTCCAGAGGACTTTTTCCGGTTTGATTACATTCCTTCGAGAGAGTTAACACCTCAAATAAAGAAAAAGTATGGATTAAACGAGAACGACTTTGTAGTATCATATGTGGGTCATATTATTCCTCAGAGAGGTATATTCGAGCTTGTGACAGCATTTAAGGAAGCATCCAGATGTAATTCTTCATTAAAACTCGTTATTTCACATAGTGGCATAGTTTTCAAAGACTTCTCAATCGACTATCTGACACTACTTAGAAGACTCATTACAAAATATAACTTAGAAAAGAGGGTCGTTGTACTGGGTAAACAAGACCTTAGAACTTTCTATACATTATCCGATTTACTGTTCTTTGGGTTCAAAGACAGTTTTTACTTTACATATCCCCCTCTCGTGGTATGCGAAGCCATGGCTTCAGGTGTACCATTTATATTAAAATCTTCCTCAATTATAAAAGAACTATTTATAGATAGAGCACCGATTTATGTCTATCAGCGTACTAACGAGCTAGTTGATATGTTATGCGAAATTGCAGAAAATCGACAAAGACTTTATACAATTTCAAAAATCTTAAAAAATAATGCAAGAATGTTTTCGCCGGAAGTTGTTATGAGAAAACTGATAAAGGTATATTACCTGACTTTAATGCATTAATCACAGTAAATAACAGGTGTTGCTCCTCCTAGGGTGCCTATAGTTGGAATCAAAGCTTGAAAAAAACCTAAAAGTGCTTATTATAACACCAGGTCGTCTGCCTCTACCTGCAAAACTAGGTGGCGCTATAGAAGAATATATATTGAACCTAGGTAAAGAGCTTACCGCGTTAGGCGTCGACGTAACAATATTGGATATTCTTTCAAATTCTCAAGATAGCGACTCAACACATAAATTTGAAAGAATATCTAATTTAAAAATAGTGCGAATACGCAAGCCCAAGATTCCATTTATTCTCTCAGGATTGAAGCACCCTACAATTATCAAAGGTAAAAGATTAGTTGATGAGTTTTTGTGGGGTCTTGCCGTGAAAGAGTTCTTAAGCTTTCATATAAGAAGCAAGAGAGAGCTTCCTTGGTCAATAATACATTTTAACTCACCTATACCACTAGCCATATGCTCAAGATTACTTAAGAAGACTAACATACACATCGTGTATACGGAACATACATATTTTGCTAGCGAAAGAGCTGGAACTTTTTTCTTTCGCAAAATCCTAGAGCCTAAAATCATGAAGACCGTTTTATCCTCTTCGACAGCCATAATAGCCTTAAGTAGCAAAACAGCTAGCGCGTTAGCTACATTTGGAATTAGTAGTGATAAAATCCATGTTATAGCTTTGGGTATTGATGAACGATACTTCCATACATTAAATATTGAAAAAAGTAAATCGTTTGAACTACTACTAGGCTCTAACAGAGCTTCTTTTATAATAACATTTTTGGGTAGAGTTCATCCCCAAAAAGGGATAGAAACGCTCATAGAAGTTGCAAAGATGTTAAAGGAGTATGGCATAACTGACTTTGTGATACTAATTGGAGGGCCGCTATCAGGAGATTTCTCAGTAAATAAAGACACGCCTTCACCCTATGCTCTAAAGTTGATGAAGTATGTAAAGAAAGAAAGATTAGAGCATCATGTGATATTTTTGGGTCGTTTAACACAAGAACAAAAAATGGCGTTACTTAATACATCCTCAGTATTTGTTCTCCCTTCTTACTATGAGACATTTGGATTAGTAGCTTTAGAAGCAATGGCCTCAGGCGTACCTGTAATCGGAAGTAAAGTTGGGGCTTTGTGCGATATAATTAGAAATGGATACAATGGATATTTATTCAAACCTGGAAGTTCTGAAGAGCTATTTTCCATATTAATATCTCTTTATAGAAACAAGGAGCACCTAAAAGAACTTGGAAAAAACGCGAGAGAAACTGCTAGAAAATATTTGTGGAGCAATATAGCAAAGCGTACTTATGAACTTTACAAAAAGCTATCCTAGGTGAAAATTGCAGTGATATTGGCAATAGTAATGGCAATCTTGCTAGTCTTTAACAGTATTTATATACTTATGTTAAAAAACCTGCTACAAACAACCCCTATCATATCGTTCGCAATTAGTATGTCACCTGCTATTATCATTGCATATTCCGTGACTTTCAAGAAAGAAAAAGCCTGGCTTAATGTTACTATGGCAATATTATATTTTTGTACAGGTTTAATAGCGTTCACGCTTACTGTGATGAATGATGTAGATCTCTTTCCTATAGATTACCAGATTTATGGAGCGATCGCCTCAGTGATTGCAAAAGGACATCTAGAATCAAAAACTGTTGGGATGTTCCTACCTACTTTAAGTGATTATAATTTTCCACTATATTTATATGCAATTATTGAAATGATTTTAAATTCTAGTTATAGAAGCATAGGTCCTTTCGTGAATATATTTTTCGTCTTGGTAAAAGTGGTAATTGTATTCAAAACGTTTAAGTTTTTACTAAATAATGAGGAAAAAGCGTTATATGCAACACTATTCTCAATATTTCTTCCAGGTGCTTTTCAGTCGCCAATTCCATTCGGTTCGGAGTATGCTAATTTGATGTTTTACATAGCATTTTACTTTTTCGTTAAAGCATTCAGAAAAGGGGCATCATTAGCTGACATACTGCTCTATGTTTTGATAGTAACTTCAATGGTAGAAAGTCATCCTGTAGCGAGCGTTTCCCTAATAGTTTTTGCAATTTCTATAGTTATTACCAGTAGCTTGCGGGTCAGATCTCGTCTCTGGTTTTTGGCAATAATTCTCGTGTTAATTTTCTTTCTTGAAACATACACCCATACAGGGTTCGTATTAGAGAATACGATTAAAAATTTAAGACTTTCTGTACTACAGGAAAGTGTGGAGGTTGTGCGATATAAAACAGAGCAAATAGATTCAACTAGGGCTTTCTTGAACTACCTTGTGTACATCGGTTTAGCTTTGTTAGTATTCTTTGCAATTGTATCCTTTATCAAGAGCCTGCGTGAAAACAATGTTTATCAGCATCTTCCCATGATATTTAGCGGACTAGCATTTCTTGCTCTTACAATTATCATATCCGGATCTTTCACAGGAATAACTGATTTTGTGCTTAGATTTGTTCCGTACATCTTCCTCGCCATTTCACCCTTATCTTCACAAGGATTTTCAATAATAAGCATGCGTCTCATTAGGTACTCGAGTCAAAGCCTTGTTAAGATAGCTATGTTTATATCTTTGCTTTTTATAATTTCGCTGCCTCTAAACAGCATGCCAACATATGTATATTATAGGACGTATCCTTTGAGATCTGATGAGCCAATCGCTGTTCCCGAGGAATGGTATAGTGTAGGCCTTTTCTTTAGGGAACACGGCACTTTCCCAGCCTCTATTTACGGTGCTTACAATGCATATTATGTGTACGCTTTATGCTCTGAGAAAGGTGTAAATTTCTATTTCGGACATCCACTAAACTTTCCTCACCTTTATATATCTTATAATTCCTTTTTACTCTTTTCAAGACTGCATCTATCATTGCCTGATTATAGATTTATTACTGACAGAACAATATCCAAAGCGGTCTTCAATGATATATTAACTTGCTCAAACATGTTTTATAATAGTGGAAACGTCTTTGCGTTTCAGGTGATATGCTCCTTTGGATAAACCATCAGTTTGGTTCATAACGTATACAATAGCTGATGGCAAAAAGAGTGGGGCGAGCGTTTATCTTTTTGAATTTGCAAAACGACTACAACAAAGTAATTTTGTCAAGATGATATTCATAACCAATGAACTTGGCAAGCGGGCTCTCAATGAGGCAGGTATTAATAAAGGTCATTTCATGCTAGTTCCAACTATTAGAGGTTTTCTTTACAAGAATTACTGGATTAAACAGATCTTGCAATGTTTACAAGCTTATAAAGCTTATAAAGCAAAAACCGGTGCTAGTGAACAGCCGCACACGAAATGTATCATATTTTCTCACTCAGATAGACTAGCGGATGTGGCCTGGGCTTATGCACTAAAACGAAAACTTAAAGAATGTTATTGGATTGCAAGTTTCTTTCATGTAGTCCCACCACCACTTTTATACTTCAGGCATCCCCCAACTCTGGTCATAAATGATATTATTAGATGGCTTGAAAATCAATTGGTCATAAAAATTATAAATCAAGGTGCAGACGCCATATTCACCGAGTCTACTTACATAAAATCATATTTCATCAACGAAGGCTATAAAGGAAAATTTGTTATTCTTCAGGGCGGATATGAGAAAGATTTATTTAATCGCCAGGCACTGGAAACAAAAGAGAAAAAATATGATGCCTGTTTTATTGGGCGTTTCTTCGAGTATAAAGGAATATACGATCTTTTAAAAGCATGGATGCTAGTTAAAAAAGATATCACTAATGCTAAGCTACTATTAATCGGTGATGGACCAAATTATGCCCTAAAAAGAATATGGGAATTGGTATTGGAATCCGATCTTTTAAATAATGTCGTCATAGTTAGAAACCCCACGGATGCCCAAAAAATCAAATTGTTGACACAATGTAAGGTGCTGGGGTTTCCCAGCTACGCTGAGGGAATACCATTGGTTTTTTACGAGGCCATGTATTTAGGGATACCTGTCGTCACTTACTTTTTACCTTCATATGCAGACATAAAACCTTGCATAATAGGTGTGAAGATCGGACATATAAAAGAACTGGCCAAGGCTCTCGAAGTGCTGATAAAAAACGATGAACTCAGAACGTTAATGTCCCGAAGGGCGGAGCTATGTGCATCTGGACATGATTGGGACAATCTTTTTCTATCATTTATCAATCAGCTAGATAGTATAGGAATAATATAAGAGTGATTTCACATGAGCATTAAAGTGGCTTATTTCACAGCTGGTGCTACAGAATATCGTGGTGGACCTCTTTTAATTCTTAACTTTGCAAAAGCTGTAAAACTATCTGGCTTAGGAAACGCAGACATAAAGGTTTTCACCTTCGAAGACATAGAACTCTATTCATCGAGGCTCTCCAAATTGGCGAATCTTCTGGTCGATTATAAAAACATGATAAATATAGTACCAATAAAAATAAAATACTGGAATACAAGAAAAGATCTTAGCTTAATCCCTAAACTTTTTCTCGGTAATCTAGACTCTGGTGTTGAAGGCGCAATAGACCTATTTTATTTTCTTGTATCTCACAGATACATGGCGGATCCGTTTCATTTAACATATTACATTAAAGAAGTACTTAATGACAGCGATGTAGTTCATATAGGCCACTGGATTTCCGACTACTCACTTATGATTCGTACCCTTCGCGTTAGGAACAAAATACCTGCAAACACTAGAATATTGTGCCATGCCCTTATTCATCCGCTAAGTATAAAGAGCGAGGTCAGATATTTGAACAAGGATACTGTTGTTTACAGTAAAATTAATGCTATACGTCACATTTTATCCAGCTATGATGCTATTACTGTATCCACGCCTTATGAATTGCAGCTTTTAAAGTTGCTTGGTTTAAATAATGTATACCTCGTTGGCGAAACAATTGACACGTATTTTCTAAGGAAAAACGAATCTGCAATAAACGAGCTTGCTAATAAAATTCGCTCTGAAATCGGTGGGGACTTGATTGTGTTTATTGGCCCCCGTAGCAGAAGAAAAGGTTATTTGAACCTTTTAAGGGCCTTCGTAAAATTCGTAAAGCAATTTCCCTATACAACGTTAGCAAGCATAGGTGAAGCCTCATCTAGTGAAAAAGAACTTATAGAGAAATATGAGAATGCTTTATTGCAGAGTAAAAGACTCAAAATTTATCGGTTCCTGCCATCTTTACATAAGTATGCATTCATTAAAGCTTCGGATCTTTTGGTTTTGCCTTCGAAGGAAGAAACCATTCCCTTAGTTTTCCTGGAGGCATGGAG
>Ga0080007_1061938_pt1 | contig 10818 bp, 10 predicted proteins | sample OctOCTMetagenome_FD_69210 | JGI IMG/M metagenome (GOLD analysis project Ga0080007, IMG submission 69210) | Hot spring and microbial mat streamer communities from Octopus Spring Streamers, Yellowstone National Park, USA - OCT_B (SPADES... | ecosystem: Environmental > Aquatic > Thermal springs >...
GTTCTTGATAATTTTTCTGCATCTTCTGAATTTATTGTCCTGTATTCCTTTCCTAGATATGGAACTTCTTCAATTACATAACCACATTTTGCACATACTAGCTCTGCTGTTTTTTCATTGTATATAAATTCCGTACTTCCACATGCTGGACACTTCAATTCTGGATTTTTTATAAGCTTCTGGACCATAATAAATTTTTAAATATTATGTTTATAAAGTTAACCTTTTAAGCATTATCAATTTTTTACTATTGATTAATGAATATAATCTTTAAATAATTTTTATATCATTTTGTTAGAACATCAAATTGCTTCCTTATCCATATTATAGAAAATATAGCTAGAGAAAATATTATTACTTCTAATGGAGTAAATATTATTGAAAATATTGGTAATAGAGCAATAGTTACGATAGATGCAATATAAAATGGTGTGTTTGATAATATTAATATATCTCCAATAAATTTATTGGAATATACATACCCACTTCTAATTGATAAATATGGAGACAATAATATTCCTATTGGTATTATTGATGTATATGTAAAGAAGAATAAGAAATTAAAGAAGTAATAAACAAAACCATATAGTAGTGTTGAATAATATGATATATATTTTATTGATGAATATATTATCCATAATAATATTGTAGAAAGTATAAATATCCTTAATAATTCATCATTTCTTACTTCTATATTTTTACTTCTTCCAAGTCTTTTATATTCTATTATTGTTGGTTTCATAGAAAGTACCACCGGAACAAATAATCCTAGTGTAAGTATTGATATTATAATTGTAATTATATAACTCAGATTATGTCTCTTTATATATGTAAAACTTAGTTGTTCATTCTTCGAACTCTTTATTTTCAGTTGTTTTATATAGTTATAAAAGAACAATATTACAAAAATAGATATCATGACGTATAAAAATAAGTTATGTCTAAATATAAAAAACAAAATTATTTCTAAAATAATTAATAGATAATAAAAAAATGTATAAGATTCCTTTTTATAAAATGATATTTTTAATTCTGCAATTACATTATCTAGATAAATATATAAACCATAAAATGATGAAACTAAATTAAATACAAATAAAAATATAAAATATGAAATTATTGTATAAATTGTTGAGAAAAACAAATTACTCAATCCAATAAATAAATTATCCCAATGATTAAAAGATAGGAAAAAACCTACAATTATTAAATAATATATTATTCTTCTATCTATTTTTATATATTCAAACATATTTCATCTTTTTATTTTTTAACTTTATAAAATATATTATGTCTGAAAATAGAGTAATATCTATAAAGGACCTGTATAATATATTCAAATTTAAAACTACAGAAGAAATAAGTGTACCTGAAAAAATATCAGAACAAATTATTGGACAAGATAAAGCATTGGACATAATTAGAAAAGCTGCTAAACAGAGAAGACATGTTTTATTGATAGGAGATCCTGGTACTGGTAAATCTATGTTAGCACAGGCGTTAGCAGAGATATTATCGGAAGATAAAGAACAAGTTAAAAATCTAGATGATATACTTGTATTTCCAAATCCAAATGATGAATATCAACCAATAATAAAAACAGTTCCAATGGGAACTGGTAAAAAGATTGTAGAAGAAATGAGAAAGAGAGTATTAGAGCAAACAAAAATGTTTAGATATTTTTATATTTTATTATTACTTATATCAGCATTTACTCCAATGTACTTTTACTATATAGGAAATTATATAATGGCCGGTGCAACATTTATTGGATTTATGATTTTAATGGCAAGTTTATCCTTTTCTTTTCAAGTAGTTCAAAGGCAAATAATGAAAAATATACCAAAATTATTAGTGGATAATTCAAATAGAACTTCTGTACCATTTGTAGATGCCACAGGTGCATTTGAAGGCATGTTATTTGGAGATGTATTACATGATCCATTTCAATCTGGAGGTCTTGAAACCCCACCACATCAGAGGGTAATTGCAGGTGCAATACATAAAGCAAATAAAGGTGTATTGTTTATAGATGAGGTTGGAACATTAAGACCAGAAGTTCAGATAGAATTATTATCTGTTTTACAAGAAAAGAAATATCCAATATTTGGAAGATCTGAGAGATCTGCTGGTGCTATGGTAAGAACTACACCGGCTCCTGCTGATTTTGTATTAGTGGCAGCTGGAAATTTAGAAACATTAGAAAAATTACATCCAGCATTTAGATCAAGAATAAGAGGATATGGGTATGAAGTATTTATGAATTCTGAAATATTATTTACTGAAGAAAGTGCAAATAAGTTTGCCCAATTTGTTGCACAAGAAGTTAAAAAGACAGTTAATATACCACATTTTACAAAAGAAGCTGTAATAGAAGTTATTAGGGAAGCACAAAGAAGATCTGGAAGAAAAAGTTATTTAACATTGAGATTAAGAGATTTGGGTGGATTAGTAAGATTGGCAGGAGATATTGCAAAGGCAAAAGGAAAAAAATATGTAGAATCTGAAGATGTTATAGAAGCAAGGGAAAAAGCATTAACAATTGAAGAACAATTATCTAAATATTATATTGAAAAAAAGAAAGAATATCAAATAATAAAAACTGAAGGATATGAAGTTGGAAGGGTAAATGGTTTAGCGGTAATTGGATCAAGATTATATTATTCAGGATTAGTATTACCTGTTGAGGCAGAAGTTGTACCCGGAGAAGGTAGTAAGGAAATTATTGCAACAGGAAATTTGGGAAAAATTGCAAAGGAAGCAATAGTAAATGTATCTGCAGTGATAAAAAAGAAATTTGGGGAAGATTTAAAGAAATATAGAGTTCATGTTCAATTTTTACAAACATATGAAGGTGTAGAAGGAGATTCAGCTTCAATAACTGTTGCAACTGCAATAATATCTGCATTAAAAAACTGGCCAGTAAGACAGGATTTGGCAATGACAGGTTCTTTATCAATAAGGGGAGAGGTATTGTCTGTTGGTGGTATAATAGCAAAAATAGAAGCTGCAATAGAATCTAAATTAAAAGAAGTTATAGTACCTGAAAGTAATTATAATGATATACCAGAGGACCTATTTGATAAAATAAAGATAACACCTGTAAAAACAATAGATGAAGTTATAGAAATAGCAGTTGGTAAGAAAATTTAAAAATTTTTTTATAAATGAATCGTTATGAAGAATATATCATATTCATTATTATTCCTTTTGCTCTTCTTATATCCAATATTTTCTCAAGGGTATAATATATGGCATTCAGAACATTTATATAAACCAACAGTATTTTTAAGTATAAATTTATTAAATAATAATTTATCTGTAGGTCAAACATTATATTATGATGTACACATAAATTATAGAGATATTTATTATATACCAAATGCATCATTAGTAATACAAATAATACAAAAAGCCGATAATAATAGTATACATCCATTCCAATTTACATCAAATAACCAAGTATATGAATATGTGATAAAAAATATATATTTACAACCAGGGGAATCTTTAAATATACAATTAAATTATACAATTCCGGATAATCTACCTTCTGGATATTATTATATTGTTGCATATTTATATACACCTTTAAGTGAAATAAATGGTTTACCATTTATATATTATCCAGGAGTATATAAAGAATTTTATATAAATAATCCAAATAATGTTCCGGAAATTTATATTATAAAAGATCATACATATTTAAGTTCTTCTGCAATATATACATGGAGTAGTTTATTATCATCATCAGGATATTATTATTCTTCATTAAGCGGGCCTACTGGTTATGGTGTTTCAAATTATATTAATTTAACAGTTAGTATATATTCAAGTATAGATACTAATGCTACTTTGAATATTTTAATATCTCCATGGGATGATATTCTATATAATCCAATATATAATTATACTGAAAATGTACAATTAAAGGAAGGATATAATATAATAAATATTCCATATATAAATGTTGCAGTATTGAGTCCAAATGCATATTCATTAATAATAAAATTATTACATAATAATCAAACAAAGTCTATATATAGATTAAGATTTATTGTTTTGGGTCCAACAACAAGATTGGGGGGTGTATATTTACAGGGGGATGGAAATTTAACATTTATAGTAGCGCCATCTCCAGATCATTATACATATCCAGCTACTCCAAATGTAGTAGCAGAAGTTTATTCAAATCTACTTGGATTTAAAGAGAATATACAATTGGGAAATATAAGTTGGAATAATACTAAATTTACTTATGTAAATCTAAAGTTACCATTAAATTCTACTAGCTTTGATTTATGTATAAACTTATATTCTAATAATAATTTAAATTATGGTTATTGCACATATTATTTCATAAATAAATCAAATACTTACGGAATTCCATTAAATAATTTAATTTATGTGAACTACAAAAATAATTACTTCTACATATGTTCAAACATTTCAGGAATATTAAATATAGGATACAATTCTGAATCGAACATAATATATACTATAAATATAAATAACAATTGTCTAAATTATACATTAGGTAGTGGAGTTTATTATATTTCCTTCTATTCGCCACAGTATTCAAATCTATGGATAATAAACAATACAGTAATGCAGAATAATAATATAAGTACAAATCAAACACATACAATAAATAATGTACAAAACAATTATAATTATCCAAACTATTATTTAATAATATTAATAATATTTATTGCAATAATATTATTTATGGTACTGAGAAAGAAAAAATTATTTATCTTTGCATTAGTTTTATTACCATTCTTATTTAATGTGCATTCTCAGGAACTATATCTAAGTACAAGCCAAATATGTACACCGTCAGATTCATTAAATATAACAACGAAAGGATTTAATGGATCTGTAACGGTTTCTTATAAGTTTTATAATTCATCTAATATTTCACAAATTTTCGCAAGTGGTAATTATAGTTATTTAGGAAATAATATATCTATTTATAATTATACAGTATACTTTAATAATCTACCACTAAATTTACCAAACAGTATTAATTCTGTAATTATAAATTATAATATAACTGTTCGAAACTGTACATCATTCAATTGTAGTCAATATAATTATAATGGGTCAATATATTTAAATTATCCATATTATTTTGAATATTATGCAAACCCTATATATCAAGGATCAAATAATGCGGGACGAATAATTTCAGGTTGTCCTTCTTCAAGTAGGTTATTAAATAATATATACTTTAACTTTACATTAATTTTTCCAAATGGAACGAGTGTAGTTACTAGAACAAATTGTCCTGGATCGGGAGATCCAGATTGGGGTCAAAATTTATGTAATTTACATTTAAGTGATTATACTAACAATGTTGGAAATTATACATATTATGGAAGATATTATTATAACAATATATCATTTAATCAATCATTTATTGATAATCCATTACAAGTATTAGAAGCTAATTCTGGAGAATTTATTACTCAATCATGTTTTCATGCATGGACAATAACTAGTGTTAGTTCAAATCCTATGTCTATATACTTTTCATATTATGGACCATATTCAGGAACATATTATACATATTATAATGGAATATATGTTTTAGCGCAGAATACTTCTGTAGGATTTAATGTAAGTAGCGGATATAACCTTTTGTGTAGTGATGGTGTTGCAGTAGATAATATACCTTCTGTTGTTGCTTGGTTATATAGTTCAAATCAATATTATAATCCAAGTTCTTTCCAGTATTTACAAGGTATATCAAATCTTCCATTTAATTTCACACAATACGGTATAAGTAGAAGTACAGTTTATAATATATATCCAGATAGAGGATTATTAATATCAAAAAATTTACCATCTGGAGATTCTTACTTTACTTTGTATAATTTTGGTGTAAATAATGCAGGTTATTATGTAATATATCAAGATTATATAAAAACAATATGTGATAGTCCAGCGAATTATATATGTGATGCAAATGGAAATTTGTGTAATCTTTATTATATAACTGGACAGGCACAAGGATGGTTACCGATATCCCCAGAACCTGGATATTATTTATTAGTAATAAATCCAAATGCTGCTGTATACTTGCAAAATATAACATATTATCCATATATTTACAATATAAATCCGGGTGTCGCAATTTATATAGGTAATATAACAAATGTCGGAGTAGGAAATCTTACAATAATTATAAGCCAAACATTTCCAGTTAAATCAATGAGCTTCTTATTACAACAGCAACAAAGTTCACCACTATATATTTATTTCCCAACAAATTTATGTCCTCATTATGACTGTAGAATAAATTATAGTGTAACGTATCAAAATGTGTATGGACTAACTGTATATAGTCCCGTAACATATTATGGATATGTAGATATCAAATGGAATACATTAAATATATATACCAATCCATCATTAACACAGATAACATATGGAAGACCATCAAATATAACATTAGCAATACAAAATACAGGACCAGTACCTGCTAAAAACATATCTGTACGAAATTTATATTATAATCCAAATTGTATACAGGTATTAAATACTAGTGGCCAGATAGATTCATTAGATACAAATAGCATAGGTTATTTAAATGTAGAAATTAATATAACAAATCTATATTGTTCTTCACAGGATTATAATATAACGTTTACAATTTATGGATGGAATACTTACATATATAACTATTCAATAATATTGCCAATAAGTTACATAATTTCTCCACCAAATGGAGCGCAATTGCAAACTATAACAACATTTAATATATTAGATAAGAATGCACAAGAATGTCATATAATATTTAACGGGGCTCAGTTCTCTAGAAATTGTAATTCAAATTTTGTATATCAACAATATATGTGTGCGGGATCATTATGTAATACACAAATTCAAGCAGTAAATAATTATGCAAAGTTCCTTGGAAATTATATGTACTATAATTATTTAACAAATCAAACATCGATAATGGGGATAGCAGTTCCAACAAGTGTAATAAGTTTATATGTAGGACAAGAATATGAATATAAAATCTTTATAAAGAATTTGGTACCAACAAATATTCAATGTTCTCTAGCACCAATTCCATCAACCACAAATAATAATGCAATTGTTACTAACTATAGTATAAATGGTGTAAATAATAATGTGTTTACTATAAGTCCTTACGGATCTTCAGAATTAAATATAAGAATCTTAGGAGCCTCTAGTGGTGTAAGTAATTTAATATATGGTATAACATGTAATTCTACATATGGATCTTCAACATATAGCGACCAAGTTCCAATATATATATTGGGACCAAATAATGTAATAGCTAATTATACACAATCTTCTCAAATAGTCGTGTCTGAAAAGATATCTTTAACAGGTTTAATTGGAATTGTAAGTTTAATATTGGGGTTATTTGTTTTACTTAACATAATCTAATTTTTTTAACTTCTTTCTTATTTCTAATATTGCATCATGAATTGCAGCACCAAGAAACAAAGATGTTAATATATATAATTCATATAAATATGTTAACATTCCGATTATTGCGGATAATATTCCAATTATTGATAAATATACATGATGGACTTTTGTCTTATATTTTTTTGTCTGTGTTTTAATTTCAATAAATAATTCTGGCGAAAATTTTTTAATTATATAATCTGCTGAGAAATATCCTACTAAAAATGATAAACTATAAGTTATTGCGGCAATATCGACCATTTTATAGTAATGTCATTCATTATTTTAAAAAATTATATCATATAAATTAATTACATGGATCTAAAAATAATAAGTAGGGAAAATAATCAATTATTGAATAGAGAAGAAATTATTGTTTTGATAGATCATAAAAATGAACCAACACCAAAGGGGGATGATATAAGGGAAAAAATTTCGGCGATTATTGGAAAAAATAAAAACTTAATTGTGGTAAAAAAGATATTGACAGAATTTGGAAAGCAAAGATCAAAAGCATTTGTAAATGTATATCAAAATGAAGAAGATATGAAAAAACTAGAGCCAAAACATATATTAAAAAGGAATAAGATTATACAATGAGCAAAGAGAAAGATTTGAAAATATTAAAATTATATAAGGTTGAAGAAGATAAGGTAGTTAGGTTAAAAAAGGTATGTCTAAAATGTGGAAGATTTATGGCAGAACATAAAGATAGATATCATTGTGGATATTGTGGATATATAGAATTTAAGCAAAAATAGAAAAAAGATATATAAAGGAAATTGGAATACAAATATAGTATAAAATATTTTGGTCCTATTAGGTCTTTTATTGGTTTAATGTTTCAATTACCAAAAAAAGATACTATATATATTTTAGATCTAAAAAAAGATGTTGAAGGAGGATTTGTTCATACATTTTTTTGTTTAAAAACATTAGATATATATCTATATAATTCAAATTTTGAATTAGTTCAATATTATAAAAAATTAAAGCCATTTAGAATTTTGGTTCTAAGGAAAAAATTTAGATATATAATTGAAGGTTTGGATATAAATGATGATATGTTAAATTATTCAATAGAATATTTAAAATCTCTGTAAATTATTAGTTAATATTTCTATCTCTATAAACAATCTATCTATTAAACTTTTCACCTCTTTTATTCCATTATTTATCTGTCCAAGAAGTTCTATTTTTATACTTGGTGTTATATAAGGGTTTCTACTTATTTCTTTATAATATAGAGTTATATAATCCTTTATACTTTCTAAAACTCCTATTAATAACTTCATTGAATTTATTAAATTATTAATTTCTTGCATTTGATAATTATATAAATAGTAAGGGTTCTCATTAAAATTTTTTTCATATGCGTTTAAGCTTTCTAATTGCAAAATATTGCTGTTTATTTGTGATAATAAATTTTTTATTTGAGTTAATAATTGATTTTCCAAATCTTGAATATTATCCATAATTAATTAATATTTTAACTATCTTATATTTTTTCAGGGAGGAGGTGTATTCATCATTTATTCAGTCGCGCGCAACGTCATCATATAAATTTTAATATTCCCTCCTTTTTATCTTTATTTAATATTTCTTTTATTGTTTTAAAATCTTGATCAAGATATTCTCTCCATTCTTTATGATATAATGTAGATGCTGGGTGTAATGTTGGTATTATTGTGATATTTTTTCCCCATTTATTTACTTTAAATATTTTTCCCCTTAATTTTGTTATTGAAGAAAATTTTAATTTGAAATAATCGAAGATCCATTTTGTTGAATAATGACCTAAAGTTACTATTATTTCTGGCTGAATTATTTCTAATTGTTTTTCTAACCAAAAAGAACATGCTTTTATCTCTTCTTCTTTTGGTTCTCTATTTTCTGGAGGTCTACATTTAACAACATTGGTTATATATAAATCACCTCTATCCATGTTTAATATATTTTTTATATTTTCGTTCAATATTTGTCCAGCTTTTCCAACAAATGGTTTTCCCTGTTTATCTTCTTCTTTACCAGGTGCTTCTCCTATAAATAATATCCTTGAATTTGGATCACCATCTCCAGGAACATAATTTGTTTTATATCTATATAAAGGGCATCTAGTACATTTTAATATTTGATTATTTAATTCATCAACCATCTTTCTTTTATCCATTAAAAATATAAGTATGATAATTATTTTAGTTTAATGTTTGCACATGCTAGAGGTGGATATAATAAATCAAAATGGATAATTATTGGAATTCCATCAGAAATTGGTAGCTTATCACATGTAAAAAATTATATTGAAGGACCCGAATCCGTTAGGGATTCATCTTACAGAATATTTTCTCCAACATTTGGGGAAATAAATATGGAAGATATATATGACTACGGTGATATAGATTTAGAAGATATAAAAGATCTGGATAAATTATATGAAAAAATATATAAGGAAATTAAAAAAATATATAGAAAGGATAAAAAACATATATTTTTAGGAGGAGATCATTCAATAACATATCCAATATTAAAAGTTATTAAAGAAAACTGGGAAGATTTTTATTTATTGTATTTTGATGTCCATCCAGATATTCATCCTGACCCGTATCCAAATTATCAAAGTTTTATTTATCATCTAATAAAGGAAAATTATATTGAACCTGAAAAAATTATTTATGTTGGTATATCTAATTTGTCATTTGAAGAAAAGAATATAATAAAGGAATGGGGGATAAAATATTACAATCCTTTGGATGTTTGGGATAATATAAAAGAAATTTCAAAGGAGATATCAAATATATTAGAAAATAAAAATTTATATATTTCAGTTGATATGGATGTATTTGATACAGGGTGTGGACATTGGTTAGAAGGCATTGGAATTAGACCATATCATTATTTTAAGATTATAAAAGAATTAAGAAATATCAATTTAATTGGTTTTGATTTAGTAGAATTATTTTCAAATGAAGTATGTGATAATTTAGCTGTAAAAATTGTTATTGAATCAATAGCAATCTTTAATAAATCTATGCAATCATGAAATGTGTTTGATTAATTCTTTTTACATATACTGTTACAAGTTGATAAAATGTAATATTATTCACTGAATAACATGGTATGTAATTACATATAATATTTCCATTTATATTTTCTGTACATGTTATATTTCCGGATAAATTTGTTGGAAATAAAAATACAAAAGTTTGATTTGAAGTATTTTTATTACTTAAACAAAAACTATATAAGAAATAATAAAAGTCTGAATAATAATTTTTACATATGGTTAATTTGATATAGTCTAAAGAATAATATACTGAAATTGGATATGTATATGTATTACAATTTCCATTAAAATTTATAATTCCA
>Ga0080007_1061924_pt1 | contig 10814 bp, 11 predicted proteins | sample OctOCTMetagenome_FD_69210 | JGI IMG/M metagenome (GOLD analysis project Ga0080007, IMG submission 69210) | Hot spring and microbial mat streamer communities from Octopus Spring Streamers, Yellowstone National Park, USA - OCT_B (SPADES... | ecosystem: Environmental > Aquatic > Thermal springs >...
GAAGTCATACGCCGCCTACGCGACCTCGGATATGCCTAAACCCAACATCGTCATCATCGTCCTCGACACCCTCCGAGAAGACCACGCCCAAGGCCTAGACAAGCTACTCGACTACGGCTTCATCAAATACCAAAACGCCATAGCCCCCGCCCCCTGGACACTACCCTCCCATGCTTCTATGCTCACCGGCCTATACCCCTCAGAACACGGAATACACGAAACAAAAGAACTACGCGAATGGGAACTAATAAGGCACTCACGAGCAAGAATGAACGCCCTCAAAGACCACAACATCCTCGCTAAACTCAAAGACGAGGGTTACACAACATACCTAATCTCTGCAAATGCGGCGTGGGTAACTCCGCTAACCGGCATTAAGGCCGACGTCAATATACTTGTAGACTTCTTAACCAAAATGATAATTACGGACGATACAATGAAGATAGATGAAAAAGTAAAAAAATATGGAGGACGTTTAAATTTTCTACTGAATACTATTAGAAATAAAAACCTAACTGATATAGTAATGGCATCAAAACTATTTTTCCTCCGTAGACTAAGAAAATTGCCTGCCTACATATCTGAATATTTTGTACGTGACAAAGGCGGAGAGCTGATTCACTCACTTATCAGCACAATGCATTTTGACGAACCCTTCTTCCTCTTTGTAAATCTTATGGAAAGTCACGACCCCTACACAAATCTTAGAGAATTTACGAAAATGCGATGTGCCACGCTCCGCTGGGTTTTAACCGGTGAGATACGCCCAGAAGACAAAAAGTTTTGGCGGAACTATGCACTACACGCAGAGAGAGCGGTCAATACCGCATTAAAAGTAGTGGCCACAATACTGAAGCGATACGATGCTAGTAACACGCTTATCATAGTTACAGCAGACCACGGCGAGTTGCTAGGTGATGACGGCCTTCACCATGTCCACTCCTTAAAAGACGGAAACATAAAAGTACCCCTATACGTCAAATACCCAGAAGACTGGAAAAAGAAAAAGCAGAGAACATACATTTCTCTAACAGAAATACCAAAAATATTATATCCAGAGGTAGAATATCTAGGATCCAACATAGCACTTGCTGAAACCTTTGGTCCATTTCAAACAGATGAAGCATTTAAACAATGTAATCTCAAATTGCTACTTGACATAACTTTTCAACATAAAATAAGAATACTACACGACAAGTTCGATATCTTGTTTAACAAAACTCTAAATAAAATAGAATCTATACAAGGCGATAAAGAAATAGCAACAAAATTATTGAAGATATATTCATAGTATCACAGAACTGATGTACGAAAATCAACCTGCAGATAGCAAAGGCTCCACGAATTTCGGAAATAATGTACTACAAACGAACTGGGCACGTCTCACGTCCCTCTATCCACTTCTTCACAATTCACTTCTATAATGGCTCTTAATGTCTTGGGAATAATTCTCTTCCGCGAAATACAATAACTAAACACATTCTCTACTGCAGGAAAGCCGTTCGCCGAAAACACAAAGATGCATCACCCCCTTCTTTGTCAAAATTGGTATCTTAAATATGTCCCCCCGCCACTTTTCGATACCGGACTCCAACAAAATCTATAAAATTTTCGCCACACGCCTCCCAGCTCGGTCATCGCCTAGGGGGGATCTTGTAAGACTAGGCACAGGCAAAGAAGCTCCCATTACAGCCGCTACGATTGACGTACATGTGGAACTTGACGACGTGTACCTCGAATTCTTTGCCGTCGTGGAGTCGCTCGAATATGTGGTTGTGTCGTTGCGGGAATGGGTGTCCCAAGTAGTCGCTACTGGGTATCAGCACGATCCTTATCGGAGCCATTTCAGTAGTTCGGTGAGGGGGCCTCTGACTAGGTATTTCTTGGCTCTTGTCCCGTCTTCTACGGCTAGGCCTGTCTCATCGTACATGGCTACGGTTTCGCAGTTGCCGCAGTTGGGGGGCGGGGCGTCGAGGATTGCGTAGGTGATGTAGGGGTCTGCGCGCGTGTCTGCTGTGGGAACCTCAACGTTTGCGTCTGCTAGGGTTTTTGCTATTTTTTGGCCTGCGTCTCCGTGGCCTAGGAATTCTTCGCAGTTCTTGGCGTGTTTAATGATTTCTTCTCTTCTCTCGAGCGCGTCAAATGACGCCGTTACTATCCTCTCCTCTTCCGTGCCTACTAGTCTGTTTATGCCTGCCATAACGGTTTCGGGTCTCTCAGTGTTGTATCTGAGCGTGAGGGTGGGTATCTTGAGCAGGCACGCCTCTTCCTGGACCCCCCCGCTGTCTGTGAGGACTGTTGCGGCATATCGGAGAAGGCCTAGGAACTGGAAGTAGCCAAGCGGTTTTAACATGCGGACATCCTTCAGGCTCTCCAGCAGGTCTAGGCCGCGTATCCGGTTTACCGTGCGTGGATGCGCCGGGAAGACCACCGGAACGCGGCGGGAAATCTTCGCCAAGGCATTTACCAAGCTTTGGAGACGCTCTGGATTGTCTGTGTTTTCCTGCCGGTGTATTGTCACAAGTACGTAGCTATGTGGTTGCAGGCCTAGTTCTTTCAGCATTTTTTCGCCCTCTTCGCTGGCTGTGTCTCTGTAGCTATGTACCACATCTACAATCGTGTTACCTGTGATGTGTATTCGGGAGGTCGGCACCCCCTCATGCATTAGGTTTACGGCGGCGAGGGCTGTGGGCGCGAAACAGAGATGAGCAACGGCATCTGCAACAATTCGGTTTATTTCCTCCGGCATTGTGCGGTCCCAGCTCCTCAGCCCCGCCTCCACATGGGCAAAGGGAACCAGCTTTTTAGCTGCAGTTAAGGCGGCGGCAACTACGGTGTTGGTATCGCCTTGTGCAACTACTACTGTCGGCTTGTGCTTGTCAACCGCTTCTTCAAGCCTCATCATTATCTTGGCGGTCTGCTCTGCGTGTGTACCGCTTCGAACATCTAAGTCCACCGCCGGCTCCGGGAGTCTCAGTTGCTCGAAGAAAACTCTGCTCATCTCGTAGTCGTAGTGCTGGCCGCTCCACACAAAGACGTAGTCCACGCCAAGCTTTTCAAGCCACCAAAACACAGGCGCAAGCTTTATCGCCTCAGGCCTAGTCCCGGCAACAACCATAATGCTTCTAGCGCTCATGATCAAGCAAACCCCCAAGTATATATTTCCAGTACAGGGAGATTACTTTGGGGTCTCTTTTCCTTAAAATTGTTGAGATAGCATTTTTTGCAATATAGCATTTTTGTTCATCTCTTTTCAATAGATAATTGTATATTTTTACGACCATTTCATACGGTGAAGTTGCAAGGATACCATTAAAGCCGTCAACGATCTCTTCCTCGGTTGGGTCTGCAGTAAGTTTAGCAAGCGTCACGCCACTACATATAGCTTCAGTTGGTGCATGACCTAGCTCAGGAAAAGTGTATGCCATAAGAAATATATCGGCCCCCTTTATCCTATCTTTAAAATCTGAAACATATCCCATATATTTGACAAAAGGTAAAAGCGAAATCGTCTGTATAATATTATCTGGTATGTCCTTACCGTAAATTTCGAGCACAGCAGAAATCTGTAAATTGTTTTTCTTAAGAAGCTTATTTAGGTGATTTACAATAGTTACAGCTATCGGTATACTCTCAATCTTCCCACCGCCTATACTCACGTAGGTAATGATCCGAAAGTTGTGATTATGACTCATAGAATAATCTTTACAAGGATCATCAAGCGATCTGCATAAAATTGGGTTAGAGACTATAATTGCATCGTGAATGCCGTTTTCACGTGCCGTAATCCTTGATACAGAGGTTATATAATCAATTACTGATCTACTTAGAAGGTATCTATAGAGGTTCCATAGGACCATGAAATATACTAATTTGAAAAATCTTCTAAATGTTTTTTTATCGGATCTAAAATAGATAAGCATCTCCTTGATTACCCAACCATGTAAAGTCAAGATTATTTTTGGTCTTCTAGCTGTGGTAAATAGTAACAACAACAGGAGTATCGTTGGATATTGTAAGTGTATCACGTTACATGATCGGAAAAGCTTTAAAACTCTATTATCTCTTACAGCTTCTAACAAACGTATTGGAAGAAAAATTGTATTATATCCATGAATTTTTCTAAATATATATATAATCATTAATGTAGATCGTGAAACACCCCCTCTCTCACTCGGTGGTGGTCCTACTACGCATATACGCTTTTCCTTGGTGCGATTTAATTCTATAGTTATAGTTCCTGCTAGAGACATGGCGGAAGTTTGCTGGAAATATATATTGGTTACGCTGATGGGCCTGCGGATGTTCTGAGGACTCAAGGCCGCCAGCGTCTCTCCCACTGCCTTTGTCCATCCCCAACGCCTCGTCCAGCGCCACGACCTCCCGCCTGTTTTCGATAAGCCACACCTTGAGCCCCTTCGCCCTCTGGATGGTCGGGGGCTCCGCGACTAGGGAATAGATGACAGTGACGAGCCTGCCGGACATCTTCTCCGGCCACCCGTCTCTTATACTTCTCAGGACGCAAACCCCTCAGCCACTCCGCCAGTTGCAAAAAACCTGTCAAAGATCTTATGACGAGTAGCAATAACAGGGGTGCCCAACGCCCACGCCTCTATGATCTTAATCGGAATCACATTATCAGTACTCGACATACGAATCCTAGGCACCACAAGTGCATCTAGTTGCGACATTATTTTTAGCGCCATTTCATGATTCACAAACCCAGTAATGACACAATCGACCTTTAGCTTGCGGCAAAGTTCGAGGATTCTATTGCGTTCAGGCCCGTCTCCAACTAAAACCAACTTTATTTTTACCCCAGAGCTTGCAAGTTTAGCCACGGCCCTAACAAGGATGGCAACGCCCTGCCACCAGAAGAGAGCATCTACAAACCCCATCTTAAAACTGTCTGTACCTATTTTGTTTTTTCGTAAAGCAAATAACCTGCTACAGTTAACACCAGGTGGCATTAATATTACTCATCTAGGAACTAGACCTCTTCTAAGGCAAAGCTCGCGAAACATTAACGGCGACGGAGTGGCGATGAATTTTGATCTACTAAATTATAAATCTAATAATAACAGGTGCAGTAACCCTTAATAGCGCTCTGTGCAAGGGTCTTCGTACTTCGTCCTCTGGCAGAGCCACGATTTTAACCACAGCCTTGGAAGCAAGTGACCTGAAAACCAGAGGACCAAATGCCAATGAAGAGTCTCGAATATACATAAGATCGAACTTTAATATTATGTTTAATAAAAACAAAATTGGAGAAAGAAGATTGATACAATAATATCAATAACAAAAAGACGTGGAATAACCAGCGGAAATATGAAGGTGTTATCACTTTGAAAATCACGGTATGTGCTACTTAAGATGTACCTAAGCTTTCTCATTTTTGAGACATCTTTTTGGCTTAATATTATACAAGTAGCGTCTTTGCCTACTTCTATTGGAAGTTGTATTTTGTTAACATCAAGACTTTACTCGTTAAATAAATATGATATTGATAGTATTTTCATACTACTTTAACAGTCCTGATTATTAAAATATTATGACTTTTATAAACTACCGTAAACTCTGCTTTCCCAGCTAATGCATCAACGAAATTCCTAGAATATATCCACTGAAACGGCAACGTCGCAGTTCGTATAACTATACTACCGTTAAAATGGTGGAGATGTCGTTCTGACACTACTAGTCCATAAGACCCAGCAAAATATAACATTATATTTTCTTGCTTATAATAGTAGCCAAAGAATTTATTTTCAACAAGCACGTATTTATAACTAACATAATGGCCGAGCATGTTATCTACTATGTAATTGCCAGAAGAGATATAGTCGATCACCGTAGTAAATTCTATAGACTCTTCAGTTGACAAGGGATGAACTATTGAGAAGGGTCCGTGCAGAACATAGTCATTATATGGCGCGAATGTGCCATTAAAACTAAATGCAACTATGGCAATAATAATAAGAATATGAGAATAAATAATACCATATTTCCTCTCTCTAAATAATTCAAAACCATAGGGTAGCATAACCGCCAAGATTACTGCTGACGGCAAGCCGAGATACCGATCTAAAGCTGCTGCTGGAAACGCCACTGGACCGATGTATCCAATAATAGAAAAAACTATAGATAGAAAACTAAGAATCCGCACCACTTTTGTACCATATAAAAAAACAAACAACCCCGACACGGCAAGAACAGAAAGCGATAGGAGACCTAACGATGAAATGGGCGAAGCTGAAACGGGGGCTACCAAAGCTAGAATCCTTTCCCCGCTCAAGAAGGCTAAAACCGCCTTTACTATGTTACTGTAACCACCAGATAGCGCATGGAGCACGGAGGTATAAATAGCGTAGGCGGCGAAAATTATAATGAGGGTTCGCAACATTATGGCGACTTTTCTTCGTTCAAATATCCAAATAGCCGTAGTAGTCAATACCATCCAGGTGGCGACGCCCCCATGGCCGAACACACCGGCCGTAAGTAGCGGTACCTGTAGCAACGGGTATCTGGCCAGAAACGCCGTGAGGAACAACGTAAGCGAATAGACCTGCGGTATGTACTGGGCGGACCATATCACTGCAAGCGACACCATGAGGAGAACGAAGGCCCCCCTGAAGTCGTCAAACCCGCCAAACCTCCGAGATAGCAGAAAGACAAGTAGCGGTAGTTGCACTTGATACAAAAGGCCTATAATTACGCTGGACCACGCCGGATCCAGCCCGCTCATCAGCGACACCAAGGCATACTCCAGCGGAACCATCGGGAAGGGGTAGGCCAAGTGCCTAAGAGTGGTCTCCGTGACGCGTCCCGTCTGTAGCGCCTGGGCGGCCCATATGATGTCCCTCCATGTATCGAGACCGAAGGAGGGGACATAGAGCGTGTAGAGCTGGACGAGGGAGACCCCCACTATAGCCGTGGCTACCATAACCTTCTTCATAGGCTTTTCACGTGCAAATGCAGTTACTGTTAATGCCGCCGCTAGTGCCACCACATAGCCCAGACCAGTCCCTCTGAGGAGAAGAATTTCTATTTCACTTACAGTGAACACAGCCATGGGTAGAAACCACAGCGAGAAAGGCATCTTAAACGTTGGTAGCTCTTTACTTTTGCTTCTGTTTACATCAGTAGGCAAGAGTAATGCCAAGACTGCCAAGGCTAAAGTTATTTCTACATAGATTAATGTGTTAATACTTTGGCGGTTAGCTACGTAGAGCATTGCAAAAACCATAGCCGTTGCAACCAGTAAAGCCGTAACCAAGCTAACCTGTTTCATGATATGTCTGTATCTGATAAATTTGTAAGCTTAACTCTATTATATGAAACTTGATCTAGGAAGTTGCTTCGGTCCTACGAATAAAAGACAAAACTTTTATTATTTATTTGTTTAAACATCGCAGATATTCGTTATACACAAAGAGCCTTCTATCTCGCCTAGGAACATTGCAAGATCTATTAAATATTTGAACAGGAAAATATCGAGAGAAGATTTAAGTGATTTAGTGAACAAGTATGTTCCTATAAAAAATAACAAAGAGAAGATTGGAAAGACTGCATTAATATACGTTATTTTTCTTATAATGATATACTTTTTCAATACGCTTTTACCTAGAGGAGCAATATCGTGTATGATGCCCACCCCATAACGGAAATGTTTTTTCCAATAGGCTTGATAACTGGGTTCATCAATCTTTATCAATTTTATCTTTGGAGTATACTTATAACAAAATTCAAGTTGTACTGCTAATGTTGTCGGGATTCTATCCTCCCCGAAAAATCTAGAAAGAGGTGGATATCCTTTCATTTTCTCCATAACTTTGCGCTTAAAAACCCGCGCCGGTGGAAGAGATGAAGGGTCTATAAATCTAATATTTGGTTGAGTAGTTGAGAGAAAGTTTACCATGTATTGAAATGTATCAAATATTTTTGTGGCCTTGTCTAATGGTAATATTATAGTCGATAGAGCGAGCAAATCGCTATCTTTTAGTTCCTCCTCTAAGTGTATAATACTAGGCGTTAACATTATATCCCCATCGAGTTGAATCAAAACATCACCTTTCGATTTTTTAGATCCCAAATATCTTGCATAAGAAAGAGATAGACCAGGATCTTGTAAAACTTCTACCGCCGTGTACAAGTTACCGTATCGTGCTAGAAAAGTTTTAATCACGTCAAGAGTACCATCGCGCGATTTGCCATCAATAATTATAAGTTCTGTATCAAACTGTCGAGCAAGCAACAGAGTAGAAAAAAGCACCGGCCCTATGGTAATCTTATTATTTTTAGTGGCAACAATGATGCTGTACCTAGGTGCCACGTCCGTCCTAGGTAGCTTAAGGAGGGGTAGCTCTCACCGAATCAACAATGTGATGTAGCGCCTGATCTTCTTGCCGTCGCCGAGGATCTCCAGCTCGTGGGGGTTTTTCTTGAGCTTATTTATGAGGTCCCAGATTACGCCGTGTCTGAGCCTGGGCCCCATCACGTTGGCGTATCTCAGCGCAACGGCTCTGAAGCCGTAGAGCTTGGCGTAGGCGTGTATTAGGTTTTCGCAGGCGGCTTTGCTTGCGCCGTACACCGAGACCGGCCTAAGCGGCGCGTTTTCGTCTATGGGTATTTCGTCTGGCTCGCCGTAGACGCTACTCGACGAGGCGAAGACCAGCTGGCCTACGACGTTTTTCCGCATGGCTTCTAGGAGGTTGAAGGCGGCTACGACGTTTTCGTTGAAGTGTATGTCTGGGTTTGTGGTGCTTACTCTGACTTCGGGGTTTGCGGCGAAGTGGAAGACTGCGTCTACGCCACGGACTGCCTTCCGGGCGTCTTGGGGGTTTTTGAGGTCGCCGATTATCACCTCTACGTCGCGTCGGTGGGCTAGGTTTTCCAGCCTGCCGTTGCTTAAGTTGTCTTTTATCCTTATCTGATGTCCCTCGGTAGCCAGCCGGTCGACGAGGTGGCTCCCTATGAAGCCGGCGCCGCCCGTCACTAGGATCCTCACGGCGCGTTACTTCCTTATGTATATATGCATTAGGGTCTCAATTATCTCCTCCCAGGTGTGTACGTCTCTTCTGCCTACTGCGCCTAGTTTCTTGGCCAGTTCCTTGTCGTTTGCAAGAAGCAGTATCGCCTCAGCGAGGGCTTTTGGGTCTCTTGGCGGCACGAGCACACCGTTTTCCATGTGTCTCACGCAGTAAGGTATGCCCCCGACTTTTGTCGCTATTACCGGCTTTCCTCTAGCCCAGGCCTCAGTGATTGCCATTGGGTAGACCTCGACGTAGTTGCTAATGCTTGGAATGACCACCGCCGTGGCGGCGTCTATGACTCCGATTTTGGTTTCCTCGTCTACGAAGCCCAGGAAGTGCACCTTGTCGTCTACGCCGAGCTTTTTCGCTAGTGAAAGGTAGAGAGCGCTGTCTCCGGGGCCTATGACCACTAGGTCTGGGCCTTTCTGTTCTTTTATATATGCCATTGCGTGGATCAACACGGCAATTCCCTTTAGTTGGTGTAGGTGGCCTACGTAGAGGACGTAGTCGGTATAGATGCCGTATTTCTCCCTGAAGTTATCGCCGCTGTATCTATCTGCGATGAACCAGCTGTGTATTCCGTCGGGCACATATTTAGCTTCTACACCGTATTTCCTGAGCAGTACCTGGTCTCGTAGACTTCTGGCTAACGGCACGTCTGTTACTGCTACCGCTTTCCTTAGCGGGTTGCGCGCGTAATGGGGGCCTAGCCATCTGATGAGTAGATTAGGGTGGTCGTTAAGCGCGTCTACGGCCATGAAGTGCATAACTGTTTTCACCCAAGTCTCTTGGCTCTCTCGATTATCTTCACTGTGAATAAACTGTTTTGGCTGTGTCCATGAACAACGTCTGCGCTTTTAAGCAGGTCGCTGGGGTACTCCAGTGGGTACGTTAGGTCGGGGTAGCCGAGCCTAACGCTCCGAACCCTATGCACGTGGACCCCGTTCATCGTCTCCTCCCTGGGGTCTGCCCTCGGCGCTGTATGTGCTTGTTATTTCGCGCCACTTGGAATACGTGTGGGTGTCTCCATACGCGGACGTGTACCACGTCTGGCTTGAGGCTCTTGATCGCCTGTGGTAGTTCTGAGCTGTATGTGCCGTGTGACCACGTGAGGTCTGGCTTCAGCCTGATCACGTGTACGCCGTTTATCTTCTCTTCCCTAGTTAGCGAGCCTACGCCGTTGTTTCTGAGTCTGTTGTAGGTTATCACATAGGTCTCGTGGCCTCTGGACGCCGTATATTCTGCCACTCTTTTGACTACTTCCTCCACGCCGCCGATTACGGGCGCATAGAACGGCGCTATGTGAGCTATCCTCATCGCCTTGTTTCAGGATTGCGCAGGATCATATATTCTGCCTTCTATTTGATAAATATTATATTTTATCTCCTCGAACCTCATAACTCCTGGGGTATCCGGGGCGGGGCGTTGCTGGCTTCACTTGTCTTGTTTGTCCCAGATCAGTTCCTTATCCCATAGGTTTTTGACTGCGGCGGCTATTAGGTAGAGCTGGGCGGCGGTCCACGTCCGGTACGGCTTGATGGTTAGGGCGGCGGCTCCGGCGGCGAGCAGGGCTAGGGCGGGGAGTGTGGCGGCCGCTACTAGGGCGGCTACGGCGGCTGGGAGTAGCCAGGGGTTGGCGAGGTGGAGGTACTTCTCGGCGAGGAGGATGGGCCGCATGGGGGGTGGGGCCTCAGCCGCGGGGGTCTTTAGGAAGTGTTGTAGCAGGTGTTGGGCGCGCCTCACGCGCCACTTGTGGTAGCTGTTGTGGGGGACGGCTTCGACGCA
>Ga0080007_1115128_pt1 | contig 10799 bp, 11 predicted proteins | sample OctOCTMetagenome_FD_69210 | JGI IMG/M metagenome (GOLD analysis project Ga0080007, IMG submission 69210) | Hot spring and microbial mat streamer communities from Octopus Spring Streamers, Yellowstone National Park, USA - OCT_B (SPADES... | ecosystem: Environmental > Aquatic > Thermal springs >...
GCAACGGAGGCCACCTTAGCCTCCAGCTCCTCCCTGCTGTTCGCCTTGGTGACGAACCACAGGTTGTAGGGCTTGTAGTCCCGCTGGAAGTTGTGGCTCACGTAGGGGTCTTTGTTCACCTGGGCGGCGACCTCCTCTATGATGTCCTCCGGCACCGCCATCCCCACCAGAGCCGCCTCGAGACCCCGAGACCGGTAGTTCAAAATAGCCCCAATCCTCTTCAAGACCCCCGCCTTAACCAGCCCCCTAAGCCTCTCGATAACCCAGCCCTCGTCTACGCCCAGCCTCTCCCCAAGCGCCTTGTAGGGACGCTCCACAAGAGGGAAATTGTGCTGAGCCTCCATCAAAAGATCCACGTCCCGAGAGTCCATGGCCCACCACGAATTTCCATTAAAAAACCTATCTAAAATGGTAGCCGTTTAAAACGGCGTTTCCTCTTTGAGCCATCGGGCGCCGTCTAGGGCGTGGTAGGTGAGGATTAGGTCCGCCCCGGCGCGTTTTATGGCGAAGAGTATCTCCAGCGTTATCGTCCTCTCGTCCACGTACCCGGCCGTGGCGGCGGCCTTCACGAGGGAGTACTCTCCGGAGACGTTGTAGGCGGCGAGGGGGGCCCAGGGGAAGTGGCTCTTGACGAGTCTTATCACGTCTAGGTAGGCCAGGGCGGGCTTGACCATCACGATGTCGGCGCCCTCCTCCAGATCCAGCTGGATCTCCTTCAGCGCCTCGTGGGCGTTCCTCGGGTCCATCTGGTAGGTCCTCCTGTCGCCGAACTTAGGCGCCGATGCGGCGGCGACCCGGAAGGGGCCGTAGAAGGCTGAGGCGTATTTGGCGCTGTACGCCATGATGCCGACGTCGTAGAAGCCGTGGGCGTCAAGCGCCTCCCTGATCCCCGCCACCTGGCCGTCCATCATGCCACTCGGCGCCACGAAGTCGGCCCCTGCGTCTGCGTACGCCACCGCCTCCTTGGCGTAGAGCTTGATGGTCTCGTCGTTGTCCACGTACCACCTCCCCCGCCGCTCTTTCACCACGCCGCAGTGGCCGTGGTCTGTGTATTCGCAGAGGCAGACATCGGCGAAGAGGAGGATCTTGTCGCCGAAGGCGTCTTCGAGGAGGCGTAGGGCCCTGGGCACGATGCCTTCTGGGTCGTAGCCGCCGGAGCCGAGGGGGTTCTTCATCTCGTCGGGCAAGACGCCGAATAGGATAAACTTGTTTACCCCAAGAGTCAGCGCCTCCTCCACGTGTTTGACGAGGGGCTCCCCCACGGGCCAGCGGCGTTGGCCTGGCATGGAGGGGATGGGCTCCGCGCCGCCGCTGGGCTTGACGAAGATGGGGTATATAAAGTCGGAGGGGTCCACCGAGGTCTCAGCCACGGCGTCTCTGATGAGTTTGCTGGCCCGCAACCGCCTGGGTCTCAATGTGGGGAACCGCATGTTAGATACTAGACCTGTATATTACTGTTACACATTGCGAGGAGCTGGTCTGCGGCACGTTTGTCTATGCGTCTGTAGCTCGGCGGCGGCCTCAAGCCGGCATCGGCCGGCTTCACCGGCTTGGCGCACTGCGTTGGCGCCTTGACTTGTATCAACATGGCGTATCTGGCCCCCTCCACGTATTTCACGTCTTCCTCCCCCACGCCGACGTCTCCCAGCTCCGCCAGCAACCGGGGCAGGTTTCTGGGCGGCACTATGAACACCACGCCGCTTGTGAAGTGCCCCGCCACGGCGGCTACGGGCTTCGTGAAGTAGAGGAAGACCTGGTCCCCCGGCTCCACCAGGGGGCCCGCCAGCCTCCTCAGCTCGTACTTCTTCGCCCCCGACAAGATCTCCTCCCCGAACTTCGGCTTGATGGACATCAGGTAATACCTCACGGCCGCTAGACATCCTGTATTTTTATGCTGAGCGGGGAGACGCAGCGGCTTTTAACGCCGGGAGGGGGCCTCTCCGCTCGGCGGGCTTTTCGTCTGCGGCGCGGCGGGGCGTAGCGTTAAAAACCGAGCTGTTTTGTCTGCCGTGTCGTGTTTCTGCGGGAGACCTGCGAGGAGTAGCGGGCATTGCATATATCACGACCCCCAGTGCGTCAAGGACCCGTCCTGCCGCCGACTTCTGTCTTTCACCCCGGATTGCGAGAGGTGCCACTTGCCGGGGGGCGAGGTGTCGGGAGCCCCGCCGAGGTTGCGGGAGGCAAGGATCCACGGGCCGCTGATAGTCGAGACCGTCACCGGCGGCATGGATCTGGAGGGAGCCCGCGGCGTGGATCTCTACATCTACAGCGTGCGGGGCGACGTGAGGCTCGCGGGGGCTAGGTTCCGCCATGTCTACATAGACACGGTCTTGGGCGTGGTGGATTTCTCAGGGGGGAGTGCCGACAGCTTCGTGGCCGTGGCGGTAGACGGCGGGGTCAGGGCAAGGGAGGCGGAGGTGAGGGGGAGGCTCCATGTGGTGGGCTCCTCCGGTGTGCTTGACGCGGCGGGCGCCTCAGCCGTGGGGGAGGTGCTGGTGGATAGGTTCCGGGGCGATGTGTCTCTCGGCGTCAAGGCGTACTCCCTGGAGCTGGCGGGGATAAACGGCGTAGTCAGCCTCGCAGGTGCCTCAGCCGAGGGGGACATATACATTGTGGAGTCGGCAGGAGACAGGCTCGACCTATCCGGGGCGGAGGTCGGGGGAAGGCTCTTCCTCCTTGCCTCCAAGTTCGGCGGCGTGAGGGTAGACAGACCAGACTTGCTGAAGAAGATCGTTGTCTTGTAGCTACTCCTCCACCACGTACACCCGCAGAAGCCCCACCTGCTCCACCTCGGCCTCAACCACGTCGCCTCCCCTCAGGAATTTGCCCTTGGCCCACCTCACGCCGGGCGGGGTGCCGGTGAATATCAGGTCGCCTGGCTTTAGGGTAATGCCTTGCGACGCCCAGTGGATCAATTGCTGTACGTTGAAGATCAGCTCGGAGGTGTTGCCCTCCTGCTCCAGCTACCCATTGACCCACAGCCTCAGCCCTAGCCTGTTGGGGTCCGGCACCTCGTCTCTAGTCACAATGTAGGGCCCCACAGGAGCCGCCGTATCCATAGACTTCCCCCAGATCCACTGCTTGCCGTATTGCCTGGCGGTCTTCTCGTCTGGGTTCTGCCAGTCCCTCATGGACATGTCAAGCCCTACCGCGTAGCCGAAGACGTGGTCAAGGGCCTTCTCCGGCTGTATGTACTTGCCGGGGCGGCCCACGACCACCACCAGCTCCACCTCCCAGTCCAATTTCTGCACCACCTTGTGCTTGATGACGCGCCCCTCGTGCCCCACCATGACGTTGGGAAACTTGGGGAAGAAGTAGGGTCTCTCGGGCGGCTCTAGCCCGGTCTCTTGTCCGTGAGCTCTGTAGTTTACGGCGACGCCGAAAATCTTCTCCGGGTTAGGCACCGGCGGCTCCCACGTGAACTCGCCTTGCCGATAGAAGGGTCCCTTGGCCGCCTCGCCGAGCCTCCTCGCCATCTCCAGCGCAGGTTCTCCCAGGGCGATGAGCTTCCTCATGTCGTAGAGGAAGTCCGGCGCTTCCAACGTGCCGTGGACCCCCTTATACGCCTCGGGCAGGTCAAGGATCTTCCCGTCTTTAAAAAGCCCCACCTTCCTCACCCCGCCCTTTGCAAACGTCAACAGCTTCACAACTCCCACACCCCACGTCTATATAATGTTTGCACCTTCGGTCTTGGACCGCCGCGTTGGGTGGAGGATTATTTTTCCGATATCGTTTTCGAAAACTTTATAAACAGGCAGGGAATTATGGACATGGGTCCGCCTCCGTGGGCGTTCATAAGCAGGCGGGGTTTGCGGGAGGTGGTTTTGTGGCTTCTGTCAGACCGGCCTATGAACGGCGCTGAGATAATTAGGGCTGTGGAGGAGTTTACGTGGGGCTTCTGGAAGCCTTCGCCCGGCTCAGTCTACCCCCTGCTGAAGCAACTAGAGGCCGAGGGGTTGGTGAGGCGGAGGCAAGACGGGCGCTACGAGCTCACCGAGGCTGGGAGAAGCGCCGCCCGGCTGATTCCCTGGGCGCGGATCCCCATGCCGGGCTCCCCCAAGTCTATCGACGAGGTGGTGGAGGAGCTGGAGAGCTGGGCCATGTATCTCTTAGACGTCGCCGCGACGGGGCCCGACCGCGTGTCGCCTTATAGGGAGAGGATTAGGCAGGTGGGGGAGATGTTGCTGAAGATTTAATGCGTTTTCCCCACCCATAGCCAATAGACAAACTTTATTTACTAACATGTCTTTCACAGTGGATAGAGTTTTCATCTCAGTGAGCATGACGACGCCGTGCTTACACACGAGACTTCTATAGGCAGGCTGGCTGAGGACGAGATCAACTACCTCCAGGCGAGGGGCTTTACATATGGCGAGACTGTGTCCCTCCTCGTCCGCGGCTTCATAACTACAGACATCCATAGATACATGCCGGAACAAGCAAGGCGATACATCGAACAAATAGAGAAACTAGTGGGGCCCTGTAACCCCAGCATCAATACATAGCGGCGACGTAGGCGTAATGTTTTATATCTGGGGCGAGGTAGCGACGTGACTCCTAGACTTCCCCCGAGGATTAAGGTGCTAGAGGCCCTCGGCGCCGTTGTGGACGGCCGGGTGCGGCTGGTGGGCGAGGGGCGGTGCGAAGTGGTGTCTTCAGAGGGGGACCGGGTGTATAACGTCGTAGTGGAGGGAGGGTTTGTCTACAGCAACGACAACGGCACCTTGTACAGAGGGTACGTAGGCTACCCCATCTTGGCCTGTCTAATGGCTGAGGGGAAGCTACCTATAGACGCCGAACTTGGGGAAAAGCTGAGGGGCGTCCCCTGGAGGCGGCTTAACGAGCAGTACAAGCGTTACGAGGAGGTACTAAAGCGCATCTACGCAGAGAGAGGCATCGAGAGGGAGAGGGCCGAGGCGTATATAGACGCCGTGCTTAGACGCCTCGCCGCGATGCGGCTTAGGCTTAAGAAGCCCACGGGGTGAAGACGGCGGCGTGTTGCCCTCTGTAAACTTTGTTATGTCTACCAAAAAGTATACCCGTGAGTGTGGTGATCTCTGTAAGAGTTAGGAAGGAGCTTAAGGAGGAGTTAGAGAGACTCGGCATAGACTACGCCGAGGCTGTGCAGAGATTTCTCGAGGAGCTGGTGGCGCGTGAGAGGAGGCGGCTGGCTCTTGAAAAGGCGCGGGAGGTGAGGGAGAAGTTGAGAAGTAAAGTCGGCACGTTGTCCCCCTCCGCCGAGTTGATTAGAGAGGACAGAGATGCTGGTCATTGTCGCGTCGGCGTTGGCGGCTTTGTTGATGCCAGAGGACGGCGGCGAGGAGGTGGAGAAAGCCCTGACCTCCTCCCCGCCCTAAAGGGATCCCCTTTGGGCGGCTCACTGGCACCCTCGCCCGGCCTTCAGCGGCCCCTCGGGCCGAGGTCATGGGGCTACCCGGGTCAGCACCGCGGGTCACGCAACCCCCTACGGGGTCTGCATTTAGAAACATCTCCCTTTTTAAGCATCCATCCCCGCCCTAAAAGGGCTGAGCTTTCCATTATTTGTAAAAGAGGCTGAGAGGGTCTCCACGCTGGATCTGGCGGCGTATGAGGTGGGGAACGCGGTGTGGCGGCGGGTGCGCCGGGGGGAGCTCTCCATGGAGGAGGGCAACGTCGTGGTTTCTACGCTTCTGTCGCTTTTGGAAACTTTTGAAATTTTTTCGTATAGAGAAGTGGCGGCGGACGCTTTTAGACTCGCCGTGGATGCCGGCGTTACGGTGTACGACGCGGCGTACGTCGTTCTGGCGAAGAGACTAGACGCGCGCCTGCTCACGCTGGACGGAGAGTTGCTTAGGAAATTCCCCGACGTTACTTACGCGCCGCTTTAAGGGTTTTTATAGCAGGGGTATGTGAGAGCTGTGCGGGTGCTTGAGATCTTCGCCTCTCTACAGGAGGAGGGGGTAAATCTTGGCAAGCCGGCGGTGTTTATCAGGCTGGCTGGGTGTCCCCTCCGTTGCGTATACTGCGACACGAAATTCCCCTGGGATTTCGGAGGCGGCGTAGAGATGAGCGTCGACGCGGTTGTCGCAAAGGCGGCGGCGCTGGGGATGAGGGGGCACGTGGTGGTGACCGGCGGGGAGCCGCTCATATGGCAGGGCCGCGGCCTTGAGGAGCTCGTGTGCGGGGTTAAGGGGCTGGGGGTGGTTGAGGTGGAGACCAGCGGCGTGTACAGGCCGACGCCTCGGCTTGACGCCTGCGTCGATTTCTACGACGTGTCGCCGAAGCTCAGCAACGCAGGCGTCAAGGCGCCGCTGGACAAGTTCTACGTGTCGAGCCCGAAGGCCTGGTTTAAGTTCGTGGTGGGCGACGTAGGCGACGTGGAAGAGGCGGCCCGCCACGTGGAGGCCTTCTGCATCCCGCGGGAGAGAGTCTTCCTCATGCCCATGTCTCAAACCGCTGAGGAACACGCGGATGTCCTCCGCAGGATATGGGACGCCGCCGTGAGGCTCGGCCTCAGGGTGACGCCCCGGCTCCACATAGTGGCGTGGGGCAACGAACGGGGGAGGTAGCCGATTCCCTCATTGCCTCCTCAAGGGGGCTGGGCTTGCTTGTGTTGGGCTTCTGGCGGGGGATTGGGAAAGGACCCTCGGCGGCTGATGTGCGCCGAGGGCTAGACGGATGTAGTTAAAAACGCCCGCTCTCCACTGGACATGGCTGAGAAACTCGCAAGGCGGCTGAGAGACGTGGTGGACCTCCTGGAATCTGCGGTGGAGGAGAAGGACTGGGGGCTTGTGGAGGAGGCGTTAGACGAGCTCCGGAGCATAGTCGACGAGCTGGAGGAGTAATGCTTGTCGATCTGCATCAAGATGTGGCTTACTACTTCTTGACGTCGTTAAGCCCGCCTCACTTCGACGTAGACGCCGAGGGGAGGCAGAGCGATCTGCCCAAGCTCAAGAGGGCGGGCGCAGACCTGGTCTTCGCCGCCGTCTTCCCCTTCGTCAACGCCTACGGCGGGTGGTCGCCCAGCCTCCAGCTGGCGTTAGAGGCCGTCAAGGTGTACTACTCCCTCTCTGAGCGCCACGGGGTGAGGCTGGTGGAGAGGCGGGGGGACCTGGCCTACCCAGGTCTTAAGTTTCTGCTGGTGTTGGAGGGAGCCGACGTCCTCAACTCCGTTGACGACCTTCGGCTCATGTATAGGCTGGGGGTGCGGGGCGTCGGCGTGACGTGGAATTTAAACAACAGGTGGGGCCATACCTGCTACAGCAAGGGAGGCGGCGGGTTGACCGAGGAGGGATATGCCTTGGTGGAGGCGGCGCAGATACTCGGCATGGTGGTAGACCTGGCACACGCCGGGAGGAAGACGGCGCTAGACGCGCTTGAGGTTGCGAGGAGGCCGGTGGTGATAAGCCACGCTAACGTAAACGACGTGTATAGGCATCCGCGAAACGTCGACGGCGAGGTGATAAGGCGGCTTGTGGACAACGGAGGCGTGTTGGGGCTCACCTTCATCCCCCGCACCATCTCGGACAGCCCCACAGTGAGCGAGCTGATTAAGCATGCCAAATACGTCAAGGAGAGGTACGGCGTGGAGGCGCTGGCCGTGGGGACAGACTACCTCGGCATCTCGACGACGCCGCCCGGCCTCGAGTCTGTGGACAAGATAGAGACGTTCTTCAAGGCGTTGAGAGAGTCCGGCTTCAGCGGCGAGGAGGTGGAGGCCGTGGCGTGGCGCAACGCCCACAGAGTCCTAAGAGAGGCCTTGGATTAACACGGCGTGGGCCTTCCGCAGAGCCAGCTCCACCTCCTCCGGCGGGGCCCTGAGCCAGTTGGCCTCGGCCAAGGCCTCCGGCGTTATCCGCAGCTTGCCGTCAGGCCCCCTCACGGCCCTTTTCTGGATCTCCCACATGAGCCGGTACAACCTGTCTCTCCTGGCCTGAGCCGCAAGTATCGCCTCCTCCAACGGAACACCCGACAGAGTCTTTAGCACAATCTCTACGATTTTGTTTATGCGGTCCGGCACGCCGACCCGCGACCCCCTCAGCTCGATACGGCACCGCTTCTCCACGCCTATCCGCTGGGCAAGTCTCTTGGTGCCGGACTTGGCGGTCCTCTCCTTGTCCACGATGCCGCCTATTATAAACTCGTCGTGGCTATACGCCACCTCCTCCGTAAAGAGGCAATCCCCCTCCGGGTCGAGGACCACAGGTGAGGAGAGCGGAGGCAGACCCCCCACGATCTTCATCCCGTGGACAAGACCCCGGGCGTGTAGGTCCAGCAACTGGAGAAACTCGGCAGGGGCGTTCGTCACCCACAACACGCCGTCCCACAACACGCCCCTCACCACGTTTAGAGCCGTCAATATCTGCTCCACCAGCTCGTGCTTCTCCCCCGGCGTATGTTCATGCCAAAGAGAGAGATCCACCACGACCCGCGGCTTCTTGGGAGGCTGGAAGCCAAGCCTCAGAGGCTCTTCACACCGCCGCGCCAGAACCCAGCCGCACCTCTCCTCGCCCCGCCCGGCGAGGGCCACAACGCCCCCCCAAACCCCCGCCACGCGGCCCCGACCCTCCCACCTGCAGATCTGGTACCTCCCCAACAAGACCCAAAGCGCCACGCACTGCGGCAACTCCCACTTACACTTGAAATGCGGAGGAAGACACAGGGAGTCAACCCCAGCCTCCGCCAGAGCACGGAAAAACGAAACCCAGACAGGCTGAACCCGAACCACGGCCACAAGGCCGTACATATATAAAGCACTGCGCAGAAGAAAACGCGGCCGTCCAGGGGTTTCCCACGGCCGAAGATAGTGAGGAGAAAACATAGCGAAGCCATGCGGAGCGGGCAAACGTGGGCAGTTAGCTTTAACACACACGCGTACTGAGACTCCCCCGCCAACTGGGAACGGGGGTCGCGGCACGCAGTGGAGCCGTATAGTCTGAAAGCGCCTCAGAAAAAGGGCCTGGAGCGTGTAGCTGAAAAATGAGAGAGCTAATGCGGGGGGCGTTAAGCCCACCAGTAGCGTCGTCGGAGGACCTCGGCGGCCTTCACCATTATCTTCAGCTTCTCCAACGCGACTGCGCGTGGGAAGGCGCGGTACATGCCAGGCGCGAAGCCGCAGTCTGGGTTGAGCCAGATCTTGGTGGGGTCTACGTACTTCACGATCTTCTCCACATGTGCCACCACCTCCTCCACGGTCTCGACGCGTTTTGGGTCTCTCACGTCGATGGAGCCTAGGCCTATCTCCTTGTCGCTGGGGAGGATCTTGGCGAACTCCTCCGGGTTGCCCATCCGCGGATGCTTGTACTCCACCACGTACTGCTTCACCTTTATGTCGAAGACCTGCGGCGCGAGACGTTCGTAGCCCACCACAGGCGAATCCTCGGTGGGCCACCGGTCTAGGTGCATCCCGATGCGGACGGAGGAGGTGTAGCCCTTCACCGTCTCGTTGACGAGGTCGACGGCGAGCTGGATCTCGTCTCTGAGGCCGCGGTACCTCTGGCCGTAAAGCTCAGAGGCCACCTGCTTATAGCGGTCCGGCTTGTCCTGCTCCGCCTCTATCAAGTCGCCGAGCATAGGCTCATCCAGCTGTATGAAGGCGACCCCGGCGTCTACAAGCCTGGCGATCTCGTTCCTCAGCACCTTGACGTAGGCCTCGGCGGCGTCCTCAGGCCTGGGGTAGTACGGCGCCGATATCTTGGCGTGCCACGCCTCCCACATGATTAGGTAAGGCGAGGGAAGGGTGACCTTGAGAGGCTTCTGAGTCACCTTTTTGGAGTACTGCACCTCGTCCACGGCCAAGACGCTGTCTTCTATGTAGCCAGCTATCACGGGGCGCCACAGCGTCAGCGGCGCCTTGTACTTCTTCATGATCTCCTTGGCGTTGGGGTGTAGCTCCTCCACCCTCACGATTTTGAACCCCTTGATCTTCTGCCCCACGAAGGCCACGAAAGAGGTCCTCCTCTGTTCGCCGTCTGTAATGACGTCTAGCCCCGCCTCCTCCTGGTCTTTAATCGCTAGCTTCACCGCGTCGTCGAGGTACTGGGAAAAGGTCTGCTGGTCCAGCTGTCCCTTTTCGTATTTATCAAACGCCTCTATGAGCCACGTGGGCCTCGGCCAAGACCCCACCACAGACGTTATGAACGCCCTTGGGAGAGACATTACGCGGAGTTTTTCGGGTCCTATAAAATTTTTCGGACCCCGTCGGACCCAACACATATTAACTCATAAACGATAGGCGCTATGACAACAGTTGGGAGGAGGCTGGACAACGTCTACCTCGTCGCGTTTGCCAGGACGGCTTTCACCAGGTTCTCCAGGAAGGAGCCCCAGAGAGACGACTTCTGGGACCTACGCCCCGAGGACCTCGCGGCGGCGGCTGTGAGGGCTGTGTTGGAGAAGACGGGCATCAAGCCTGAGGCCGTGGAGGATTTGCTGACGGGCACGGCGCTTTCCGTGGGCGAGCAGTGGCTATACGGCGGGAGGCACGTGGTCTTTGCGGCGAAGCTCCCCTACACTATCCCGGCGGCTCACATCGATAGGCAGTGCGCCTCCTCTATCACAACGGTGGGCTTCGGCGCGATGGAGGTCGCAACCGGCATGGCCGACGTCGTTGTGGCAGGCGGCGTCGAGAAGATGTCCAAGACCCCCATGTACGAGAACCCGCACATCGAGATAAACCCCAGGTTCCTTACCGACGAGGAATACGTCAAGCTGTACAACCTCCCCATAGGATACGTCATGGGGCTCACCGCCGAGAGGCTGGCGGAGATCTCCGGCATAAAGCGGGAGGAGATGGACGCTTGGTCCCTCAGAAGCCACAA
>Ga0080007_1083479_pt1 | contig 10762 bp, 9 predicted proteins | sample OctOCTMetagenome_FD_69210 | JGI IMG/M metagenome (GOLD analysis project Ga0080007, IMG submission 69210) | Hot spring and microbial mat streamer communities from Octopus Spring Streamers, Yellowstone National Park, USA - OCT_B (SPADES... | ecosystem: Environmental > Aquatic > Thermal springs >...
CGCTTCGCCAAAAATTCCGCTACCTCACGCTCCAGCATTTCCTCCGTCACAAAAATCGTCACCTTTCAACACCGCCTTTCCTTGAAGGCAAGGGCAAGAAGGGCATGGGAACAATTTCGGCATCTTGCGGCTTGTCGCGGACTAAGACTTGAACTTGCTGACCAATTTTTGCCCACTCGGTTTCCACATACGCCATGGCGATGGCGGTGTTCAAATGCGGTGAAAAAACGCCACTGGTGACGAACCCGATAGGTTGACCATCGCCCAACACTGTCGCCCCTTCCCTCGGTGTCGCCCGTGAGAAAAGTCGCAGTCCCACCCGCTTGCGTCGGATGCCTTCCCGCAATTGCGCGACGATGGCGTCTCGTCCGATGAACTCTTTCTCCATCGCCACAAACCGCATCAAGTCGGCTTCCGCTGGCGTGGTGTCTTCCGAAAGGTCGTGCCCGTAAAGGCAAAGCCCCGCTTCCAACCGCAAAATGTCCCGCGCACCCAACCCGCATGGGGCGACGCCCTTCGCCCGCAAGGTCTCCCAAATTCGCTCGGCAGCGTCAGATGGGCAAACGATTTCCACGCCATCTTCCCCCGTGTAGCCCGTTCGGGAAATCAGGCAGCGAACTCCCGACAGATCAAACTCGCCGAGGCGAAAGCGCTTTAGCGAAGACGGTTTCAATTCGCCCCTTGACAATTCGTCCACAACTGCGATGGCATCAGGTCCTTGCACGGCGATCATCGCCGTCTCAAAAGTTCGGTCAACGAGTTCAATATCGGCGGGCAAATGTTGCCTCGTCCAAGCGAAGTCAACCTCGCGACGGGCGGCGTTGACGACGAGAAGGAACTCGCTTTCTCCCAACCTCGCAACAGTCAAGTCGTCAACGATGCCGCCTTGCTCGTTGCACAAAAAGCCGTAACGCACCTGCCCGACCGCCATCCCGCTGACATCCATCGTCACCAACCGATCCAGCGCTTTTGCGACATTGTCGTCACCTTGCTTGTCCCTTGTCCCTTGTCCCCTGCCCCCTTTCACCATCAACCGTCCCATGTGGCTGACATCAAACATCCCACACGATGACCGAACGGTGCGGGCTTCCTCCAAGATGCTGCCAAAATGCACGGGCAACTCCCAACCCGCAAATTCCACGAACTTTGCTCCCGCCCGCTGGTGGGCGTCGTAAAGGGGCGTTCGGAGTAAGGTGGGCATGGTTTTTCACTCCTCAGCAGCGGCAGCGGCTGCCAATTCTTCAGGCGTGATGGTGGCGGGGTCAAGGCGCTCCAAAGCCCGCTTCATCCGCTTCATCGCCTCATCGTAACTGATGTCCACCAGCCGCTTGCGCTTGATGGGGTTGACTTTGGAGACGACACCTTGCTTGAGGAAGGGCTGATTGAACCCCCGTTCCCGCAGACTTTGGACGATGGGTTCCACGAGGGCGTCCACCTCTTCCAGCAACGCTGCCCGACGCTCGCGCTCTTTGAGGGCTTCAGGCAGCGGCGCATCCAAAAAGGTGTCCACCTTCCGCAGGACGGGCACATATGCCGAACCGCTGAACCGTTCCCGCTTCTCGTAAAGCAAGCCCAAAGTGATGTAGTGGGCTTCCTCAAAGTGGAAAGCGTAGTCGCTCTCTCGGATGCGCCCATCTTCGTTCAACAGCCCCCGATACATGCGGATGACTTCCAGCGCTTTCTCCTTGAGGTTGTGCGCCTTTTCGGTGTTGAGGGCGAGGATTTGGTAAGCCACTTTCAGGTCGGGCACAAGGATGGCAGCAATCATCCCTTTGCCCAACCGCACCATCGCCTCCCGCCGATGGTTACCGTTGGGCGTCCAGTATTCGCCGTTGGGCGTCCGAACGACGACGATGGGGTCAAGGAAGCGCCTCAACTCCTGAATGACTTCCTGCAACCGCTCCACATGTTGCGGGGACAAGTCCCGCTGAAACGGGGTCGGTTGCACCTTCATCAGCGGCAGCAAGGTGAAAAGTTGCCAATTGCCCCCGTAAGGCTCGCGGTAAATCGCCAGCACCTTCCCGCCATCTTCTTCTACTTGCGCCGCCAAAAGTTCCACTTCGTCGGGCACGATGTCATCAGGCGGATAAACGCACCAATGCGCCATCTCGTTCACCTCCTTTGCTGTCAAGGCTCAGCAATGACGATCCAACGCTCGCACGCCTTCCTGCCTGTCATGGCTGATAGCCACTCCAACAGTCCACGACTTCAAGGCGAACCGTCCTTCGCCCTACTATTCGCCATTCGCTCCTCGCTGTCATTTTTCATCGTGGCTGATAGCCACTCCAACATGTTGGGGCGCTTATCAAGCGCAACCTCTCCAACATCTTCACGCTTGACCTCTCGCCCGCTTACACGCCTTAAAATTCTGCCAGCGACATTGCGTCGCTTGACAATGGCGCAACAAACAGGAAGCGAGGGGAAGCGACGATGCTGGCGTTGGTAGTGGGCGAGGCGGCGACCGACCGATATGCCCTTGAAGTCCTCTCCCATGCGGGCATCCCCTTCCGACTTGCCACGCCTCAAACCCTTCATCCCGACCGAACCCCGTTGTGCCTGATGGCGGGACGAAGGCATCTCACCGCCGAGGAACGGGCACGCCTCGTTTGGTTCGTCCAGCAAGGCGGTTGCCTGATCGCTGTCGGCGACCCAAATGGCTTGGACGATTTGTTGGGCATCTCGCCCATTGGCAAACTCTCCGAAGGTTGGCTGCGATTTCAAACGATTCAAACCTCGCCACTGGCTACTCGCCATTCGCTTCCGCTCATCGGCGAAGGGTTGCAATCGTCGCTGCATGTTTTCGGTGGCGTTTGCGTCCACGCCCGTGAGGGAACGATGGCGTTAGGGCAAGTCGTTGACCGCAACGGCGATGTGTTGGGCGATGCCGTGACGGTTCGGCAAGTCGGTCAAGGGCTTGCCATCTTCATCGCCGCCGATTTGATGCGCTCCATCGTCCACATCCAACAGGGCATTGCCGTCACGCAAGACGGTGCGCCCGCTCCCGACGGCAGCGCCCCCATTGACGACGGCATCTTGAAAGCCGAGGACGGGCATGTGTTGGATTGGGAACGAGACCGAACAAAGTGGGGGCAAGGGACAGGGGACACGGGACAAGGAAACGACAAAAGGCAGTGGGTGTTTTTCGGGCAGCCGATCGCTGACGAACTGCGGGCGCTTCTTTTGCAATCCCTCTTCTTTGCGGCGCAGCAAAAAACCTTGCCGTTACCGATGCTCTGGTATTGGCAAGGCGATGCCCCTGCCGTCGGGTTGATTTCCCACGACACCGACGGCAACGACCCTGAGTTAGGTTGGGAGTTGCTAAGGTTCGTGCAATCGTTGGGCATCGCAACGACTTGGTGCGTGATTTACCCCGGCGGTTACCCCAAAAGCCTTTACCGCGCCCTTTTGGACGCAGGTTGCGAAATCGCCTTGCACTTTGACGCCCAGACAGGCACACCCTTGACGACTTGGTCCAAACGCAACCTGCGAATTCAATGGCAATGGCTCAAAGATGCGACGGGCGTGGCAGCAGTAAGCAACAAAAATCACTACACCCGCTGGGAAGGGCGTTTGGAGTTTTTCCGATGGTGCGAAGAGTTGGGCATCCGAGCCGAGCAAAGTAAAGGACCAAGCAAACGGGGGACGGTCGGCTTCCTCTTTGGCGGCTCCCATCCTTGGCGCCCCTTAGACGACGAGCGGGAACGCCCTCGCTTCCTGTCGGTCACCGCCATCAACTTGTTCTCGCAAGACATGGTGAGCGACGACACGCCGCCTGATGGCTTCTTCCATCCCGCCATCGTGCCCGTCAGCGTGGGGGAATGGCTGATAAGGCAAACGGTGCGGATGGGGGGCGTGGCGCATTTCCTCTTCCATCCCGCCCACATCCGTCGGCAAGGGACGAAGGCGGCGCTAAAACGGTTGGTCGCCGTCGGGCACGAATTGGGCGTGCGGTGGCAAACGAGCGCCCAAATCGTTGAATGGCTTCACCGTCGCCGAACGATGCACAAAAACCTCCACATCGTCAAGGGGCGAAAGGGTTGGCAACTCAGGGCGACCCAACCCCTTGACGATGCGTTCCTGCTGACCTTGCTCCCGCCAGAGGGAGCGCATCGTGCCGACCGATGGATTTACGGCTTCCCGTTCGCCCGTTGCCCTCGGACAAGTTCAAAGTTGATGGAGGTGGACAGCGACCGCTAAACTCTGAGGTGTCGTCCCGCAGGCGGTGAGAAGGGATGAGCCAACCGCTCCTTTTAGCGATGACCTCGCTGAGTGAGGCAGAGGGGGCATGGGAAGCGATTGTCCGCCTTATCCAACGCCATTTGTTGCCCGCCATAGAGGCGAACGGGGCGCGGGTTTTCCAAACTCCTGCCCTGTTAGTGGCTTCGTCCGAACGCTCTTCGCCCTCCCTTGTGCGCCGCCTCTATCCGCCCCTGACCCAACAAGCGCCTGTCTGGGGCTTTTTGGTGCGAGGCACGGGCGAGGTGTTGGTGCATCAGACCGTTCTTTCCTTGACGGCAGGGCAAGGGTTTTGGGTGCCGCCCGGCGTCACCTACATCCCGCACATCACGCGGGGCAACTTTATTTCGGCATCGGAGTGGCTCTGGTTCGCCGCCTATCCGCAAGGCATCTTATTGAACCGCTGTCAAGTCACGCCGACGGAGCATCGCAGCAGTCCCATTTACCTCGTCGCCGATTCATCCCTCAGCGACTTGGCGCGCCGTTGGGCATCTCGCCCCTTGCCCCAACCGACAGGCAAATGGCTGCTGTTGACTTTCTTCGGGTTGCTAACGGAGACGACGCCGTTGGTCGTGACGGCACCCGATGAGTTGGCAAAACCGCTCAGCGACTTGCCTTTCCCGTTGCAATGGGCGCTGGATTACCTTCGTCGCCATTACGCCAAACCCTTTTCGCTCAGGGCACTTTCGTCCCATTGCGGTGTGACCCCAAGCCATCTCTGTCGGTTGTTTCGCAAACACCTGAAAGCGACGCCTGTCGGATACTTGCAACGCATTCGGTTAACTGTTGCCCGACAATTGCTGGCGGAGACCAGTTGGAGCGTGCAAAGCATCGCTGCGTTGGTGGGGTTCAGCGATGTCCGCCACTTCCGCCGCCAATTCGTTCGCCATTTCGGGCTGACGCCTCAACAAGTCCGCCGCCTTCCATCCCAACCTTTGCAGTGATGCAAAAATTCGCCCCTTCAAGTCAACGATAGCCCTTGCCCTCCCTCCCACCAACAAGCCACACTTGCGGCAGTCGTTCCAACCTTAACTGTGGGAGGTGTCGTTGTCATGAAACGGTGGGCAGCGGCGAAGGCAGCCTTTTATGGCTTCACCCTCATTGAGTTGCTCGTGGTCATCGCGATAATTGCCATTCTGGCAGCCATCCTTTTCCCCGTCTTCAGCCATGCCCGCGCCAAAGCCTATCAGGCAACTTGCACCAACAACACCCGCCAGATTGCGATGGCGGTCGCCATGTATACTCAAGACCACGACGAAATCCTGCCCTACGCTCTAATAGACGACACCCAAACGCCTCCCTTTGGCGGCAGGACTTACTCCTTGCTTTGGTGGGGCGCTATCCAGCCCTATCACAAGAGTTGGCAAATTTACCGCTGCCCCGGCGACCAACAACTCATTCGCCTCGCTCCCTGATGGGGTGCAGCGCTGCCCCCTGCGCCCAGCGTTGACCTCTCTTACGGTTGGAATTATCCCCACATGCCCTACCGCAACATCTATAACCCGACGGGGACGCACCTTGCCCTTTACACTTATCCCGCCGAAGCGATGGTCGCCATGCACAGCGAAGCGCCACCGACAGCGACTTGGGCAAAAACTTATGTCTATTGCCCTGTCCATTGGCGTCCTGGCACTCTCCCTCAAGCGCCCGAGCAAAATGTTACCGATGACCACTTTGAGGGCACTTGCGCTGTCCTGCTGGACGGTCACTCCAAGTGGTATCGCAAGAGCGTCCTCATTTACGGCGACTACAGTTCGGGCGGTTTCATTGACCGCTTCTGGGCGCACTATGTCGGGCATCAGTAATTTGCGGGGTGACGGGCGTGGGCTATCTGGCAGGTTGGCTCTGGCTTCCCGTAGCGGTGGCGATGGCGAATGGTAGTGGGACGCCGACAAGTTCCGTGAATGGTTTGTTCACCAATCACGGTGTGGCTGCACCCTTCAGCACTCATCGGGGCATCGTCGCCACCCAAGATGGGCAAAAACGCAACATCGTCTTGGTCTGGCTCTACGACCATCGTGGTTGCTACGCTTTGTTGCTCCTTGACGCCGAAACGGGCAAAAGCGAAGAGTTTCCGACGCCATTTTCATGGGGCGGCGATGCGCCTTTCGCTTCCATCCTTTCCAGCGCCAATCGCCTTTACTCCCACTTCAGCAGCCACTTCGTTGAGTTTGACCCAGCAAAGCGAGCGTTCACCTGGCGTTGGGGATGGGTTAGGTGTCTTGTTCGTGGTCGCCCACAGGAGGCTTGACACGCCCCCCGTGCGCTAAAATGATAGTGACTGCCGAAAAGGCAGCAAGTCCAACGCAGGGAGGTTGATAGCCATGATGCGTCAAGCCGATCGCCGAAGGTCGTCCCTTGTCGGTCAAACTTGGGCGGGTCGCGGTCACGGCTTCACGCTGATTGAGTTGCTGGTAGTGATCGCGATCATCGCGATCCTGGCAGCAATTCTGTTCCCGGTGTTTGCACAGGCAAGGGAAAAAGCGAGGGCAGCAGCGTGCATTTCCAACGCAAAGCAAATCGGATTGGCTATACGCCAATACTCTCAGGATTACGATGGAATGATTACGCCTTGGGGTTGTCGTCACTATGCTGGGTTACCAGTTCCTTCAGGCATACCTGTCGTGGACGAAAGTCCCTTCAGCCGTCTATTTCCATATATCCGCAATGTTCAAATCCTGACATGCCCCAGCGCTCCTGATCTACCTTACGGTCGTTGCACTATCAGTGCTTGGGGAGGAGCCAGGGCGGGGAGCAGTTACGGCTGGAACATGGGTCCTGGTAACTTCCGCAGTGGTCGTAGCGAGGCCGCATTGCTTCGCCCCGCTGAGACGATGGCAGCCGCCGATTCAGACGGCCAAAGTTTCCTTAATGACCCCTTCTGCAATTTCTGTCAAGGTAATGCCAACTTAGTTCCCCGCCATAACGCTATGCTTAGCGTCATTTATCACGACGGTCACGCTAAATTGCACCGCATAGAGTTCATTCTGCCTTGGAACCCTGATGGTCAAGGTAGTGGCACACCTTACACTGCTAATGGACGACCCCGTTATGCGCTTCCGTCAGAACAACCCAATAACACCGAAATTCAGCGGTTGTGGATTTTGTGGCGGGGTGTTTACACTACTGGTTTGCCATCTCAGTAAGCGGGATTTAATGGGGGTGCTCGCCTTTTAGGCGAGCGCCCCTCTGCATCTCTTCTGGGGGGTGAAAGGGATGGAAGTGTTCCGCAAACCCTTGACATGGTGGCAGGCGACCCTTATTCTTCTCATCGCCATTGTCGTCATTGGAGCGATTGTTATGTGGCGAATGCGCCCCGCTACTTACCTCAAACCTGAGGGGACTCCCGAAACTTATGAGCAAATGCAGAAAGCGCCAGCAGCCCGGCCTTGAAAACACCAATTTCTCACAGCAAATTGAAACCCGATGGTAAGGACATTTGGGGCATCAGTAATTTGCGGGGTGACGGGCGTGGGCTATCTGGCAGGTTGGCTCTGGCTTCCCGTAGCGGTGGCGATGGCGAATGGTAGTGGGACGCCGACAAGTTCCGTGAATGGTTTGTTCACCAATCACGGTGTGGCTGCACCCTTCAGCACTCATCGGGGCATCGTCGCCACCCAAGATGGGCAAAAACGCAACATCGTCTTGGTCTGGCTCTACGACCATCGTGGTTGCTACGCTTTGTTGCTCATTGACGCCGAGACGGGCAAAAGCGAAGAGTTTCCAACGCCCTTCCCTTACGGCGGCGATGCGCCTTACGCTTCCATCCTTTCCAGCGCCAATCGCCTTTACTCCCACTTCGGCAGCCACTTCGTTGAGTTTGACCCAGCAAAGCGAGCGTTCACCTTCATCCACAAAACTGTCCCGCAAATGGCGATGAGCATGACGGAAGACGACAACGGCGTCATCTGGTCGGCGACTTACCCGCAATGTGGCATCGCCGCTTACAATCCCAAGACGGGCGAGTTTCGTGATTTCGGGCATGTCCACAAGGAAAACTGGGCGCAATATCCCCGCTACATCGCCACTGACGATGCAGGTTGGGTTTACTTCGCCATCGGCTACACCCGCAGCCACATCCTCGCCCTTAACCCGAAGACAGGCGAAGTCAAGCCGATGATGGACGAAAGCGAGCGAAGGCAAGGGATGGCTTATGTCTTTCGGGCGACCAACGGCAAAGTTTACGGTCAGCCCATTGCGGGCGAGAAGGGCAATTGGCTTGAACTTTACAACGGCACAGCACGGAAAGTTGGCGAATTGCCACCCGATGCCAAACCAAAAACCTTCGTCGCTGGCTCGCAAGGGCTTTTCCATCGCACCTTTCCTGACGGAAAACGCATTCGCACGCTGGATTTATCGGAGCGGATTTTGGTCATTGAAGACCCGAAGACGGGCGAAAGCAAAACGGTTCGGTTTGACTACAAGAGCGAGGGCGGGCACATCATGAGCGTCGCCGTCGCCCCTGACGGTAGCGTTTGTGGCGGGACGGCTTTCCCGTTTTACGCTTTTCGCTATGACCCGAAAACGGACAAATGGGAGCGCCATCCCTGCTATGGGCAATGGAACACGGTCGCAAGGCAAGGCGACCGATTTTTCGTCGGCACTTACACAGAAGGCGCTTTGTTGGAATGGAACCCTTTCGCCTCATGGACAGGGACAACAAAAGGTGACCCTAAATCCAACCCACGCTTTCTGACATCTGCTCGTCCTGACCCTGACATCGGTCGTCCTCACGAGTTGCTGGCTCATCCTGATGGCAAGACGCTCGTGTTGGCTGGCACGCCGGCTTATGGCTACACAGGTGGTGGGTTGCTTTTCTGGGATCGGCAAACGCAAATAAAAACGCTGCTGCGCCACACCGACATCCTTGAATGGCACTCCACGATGAGTTTGGTGGCGTTGCCCGATGGCAAATTGCTGGGCGGGACGACGACGGCAGCGGGAACGGGTGGCGAACGGAAGGCGAAGCAGGCGGAACTTTACTTGCTGGACATGGCGAGCAAAAAAGTGGTTTGGCACGAGCCCGTTTTGGCGGGCGTTCAGGAATACACCGACCTTTGCTACGACGAGCGCAACGGCTTAGTCTACGGCTTTGCTGACCGACGCAGGTTTTTCGTTTTTGACCCGAAAACAAAACGCATCGTGCACGAGCAAGAAACCCAACCATGCGCTTACCAGCAAGGACCGAGAGTTTTCATCGTCGCACCTGACAAACGGGTGTTTGTGCTTTTTGTCCGTTCCATCGCAGAAGTTGACCCGAAAACATTTGCCCTGCGGTTGTTGGCGCAAACGCCCGTTCCCATCACCGCTGGCGGCGATTACCTTGACGGTCGCCTTTACTTCGCCAGCGGTTCGCACCTTTGGAGTTTCCGCCTCCCCGCCCCTTGAACCATTCGTGGAAGGGACAGACGGCGTAAACTTTGAGATGGAACGCCAATGGTCACCTTAGGAGTGACGCACAATGGAGCGGACAGTCTCTTTGCCTGACGAAATTTCAAGGGCGTTGGCAGAGTTGAGGGAAGGGCTGACTGCTCTCTATGGTGAGCGGTTAAAGGGCATCTATCTTTTTGGCTCTTACAGCCGAGGCGATTTCACAGAAGGGTCGGATGTGGATATTGCCGTCTTGCTTGCGGGTGAAGTGAAGGTCGGAGAAGAAATTGACCGCATCGGCGTTCTCGCCAGTGACATTAGCCTTCGCTATGGCATCACTTTGTCCGTCCTTCCCATCCCCGAAACTTGGTGGGCAAGCCGAAAAAGCCCTTGGCTGGAAAACCTCAGGCGGGAGGGCATCAAACTGTGAGCGTTAGCGATGAGATGAAAGCGCTATTGAGCAAGGCAGAACAGTTCATTCGTTCCGCTCAATTGCTTCGTCAGCATGGCGACTTTGCCTCCGCTGCCTCGCGCTTATACTACGCCATGTTTTACTGCGCCGAAGCCCTCTTGCTCAGCAAAGGTTTGAGTTACTCAAGGCATGGAAGCGTTATCGCTGCCTTCGGGCAACATTTTGTGAAAACAGGTATCTTGCCTGCCGAGATGCATCAATGGCTACGAGATGCGTTTGATAAGCGCCAAACGGCTGATTACGAGGCGTTGCCTGTGTTGAGCGAAGCGGACATCGCAATGATGGAGCAGCAAGCCCTGCAGTTTCTCCACGAGGTTCGCACTTATCTCTCTCAGGAGGGATGGCTTTGAGCCAATCGGAAGTGATGCCCTTAGAACCTGACCGATTCAACTTGCTTGTCTATGCCGACGAGCGAGGCAACTTGCATCCCGTTCGGACGCCAGCGGATTGGCAGAAGCGTCGCCAGCACATCCTTGCTGCCATGCAACAGGTCATGGGCAATTTGCCAAGCGACGAGAAGCGAGTGCCACTCAACCCGCAGGTGGTGGACGAGCAGGATTGTGGCAGTTTCCTTCGCCGCAAAATCGCCTTCACGCCCGAACCAAATGACCGCTTGATGGCGTGGCTTCTCGTTCCCAAGTCGGTTCTCAACAACCGCAACAGCAAAGTGCCTGCCATGCTTTG
>Ga0080007_1083009_pt1 | contig 10755 bp, 12 predicted proteins | sample OctOCTMetagenome_FD_69210 | JGI IMG/M metagenome (GOLD analysis project Ga0080007, IMG submission 69210) | Hot spring and microbial mat streamer communities from Octopus Spring Streamers, Yellowstone National Park, USA - OCT_B (SPADES... | ecosystem: Environmental > Aquatic > Thermal springs >...
TCACCTCCTCCTTCCCCCAGCTGGCCGCCGTGGCCCTCAGCGACTACCGGGTGGTGCTCCCCACCTCCGTGAGGAGCACCGAGAGCGTGGTTAGGGTAACCGCCGAGTTTAGAAACGGGGAGAGGATTTGGCGCACGGTGGGCGTCTCCACCAACGTGGTGTTGGCCTCCATTAAGGCGCTTGTGGATGGCTACGACTTTGCCTTACAGCTGGAGGCCTTGAAAAAGGGCTGGGGGGCTCAACCCACCGCCTAGACTAGAGAGAGTCTTTTTATCAGGTTGGAAAGCCGCGGCGGCTTTGTTGCCGTTTGCTAGTATATGCATCAATGCGGCCTGCTTAGTCCGGCGGATTAGCCTCTTGCCGATATGTGGACCCCAGCTACGGCCACGGCCATCCCTATCAGCTGTGTCGCCGTGAGGGCCTCGCCGAGTAGGAGGTAGGATAGGAGCATGGTGAGGACCGGCATTAGGGGCAACACCGCGGTCTACGCCAGGGCCCTGGGTACAGCGGCTATGTAGGCCACTAGGGCGAAGACGAGGGGGCGGGCCAAGGTTTCCGGCTTGGAGACGGCGGCGATAGGCGACACGGCGGCCAGACCGAAGAAGGAGACTCATGCCATGGCCCCGACAGGTCTGTACAGCCGATGCATGCCTATTCATTAATACGGTGTGCACGGCCCAGGTCAGGTTGGTCGGCATAGCCAGGTGGGCTGGGGACGGGCGGCTACGGCTCCGGGGTGTGGTAGGCCCCCGCGACGGCGGCTAGGGAGCCGGGCCTCCGCCGGGCCAGCGCTGTCTCCAGCAACTGGGTTGCCGGGCTCTCGACGACGACGAAAAGTGCGGTTGTGACGTAGGCCAGAGAGGAGTAGAGCGGTAGGTTGAAGCCGGCGACGCCGAGGAGGCCCAGCAGGGCGAGGCGTCTCTGTAGGGCGGAAATCTTGCCATGAGGAAGAGGGGCGGTGTGGCTGTGGCGATAGACATGGCGACTGAGTCTACGCCTCCTGCCGCGAGGTAGTTGGTGCCCCACGCCGCCACTGAGAAGAGGGCGTAGGAGACTCCCCTCATGGCAGACAGCCGGCCTCCGCGGCCGCCTTCTTGATCACTTCTGCTATCTGTTGAAGAGACACGCGTCTAGTCCCCAGGTTGAGGGGGCTTGGGTGGTAGGAGGCGTATATCTTCACGGTGCCGGTCTGCAGAACCGCGCCGTGGGCGAAGGGCGTCGGCGGGGCGCCAAGGGTCCTTATAACGGCGTCCCAAGCCACCCGGCCGAGAGCCACGATGACCCGCGGCCTCACGGCGGAGATCTCCTCGGCGAGCCAGAGAGAGCAGCTCCTCACCTCCTCTGCCGTCGGTCTGTTGCGGGGCGGGGCGCACTTCACCGCGGAGGTTATGTAGACGCACCTCAGCTCCACTCCGTCGTCTCTCGACAGGCTGTACGGCTTGTTGGAGAGACCGAGGCTGTGCAACACCGCGAAGAGGTTCTGCGCCGATCTGTCGCCGGTGAACATCCTCCCGGTCCTGTTTCCGCCGTGGGCCGCCGGCGCCAGGCCCACGATCATCAGGCGGGCCCCCAGGTCGCCCCAAGGCGGGACGGGCTTAGCCCAGTAGGTCTCGCCGCGGAACCTAGGCAGGGGCTTGACGGACTCTCTATAGGCAACCAGCCGGGGACACCGCCTACACGCGGCGAGCCTCTCTATGAAGTCTCTATACCACGACACCGCCGCGGCGGGGCAGAGAGGCGGCGATATCGGTGAGCCTCTTGGCGATGTGGCTGACCGCGTCGGCGAGGACTGCCCCGTTGTCGTAAGAACGGAGGATGCCGAGGAGCCTCTCCCTGTCCCAGCTCTTGAGCCTAGTGACGGCCTCCACAAGCTTCGGCATGGCCCGTGTCACGTTGTCTACGATGGTTACGGAGGCGGCTTGCGCCGACCTGCTGAGGGGATTTAGGTCTATGGCGATTACGGTCTTGCCGAGCCTCCTCAACGCCTCCGTCCGGTCGCCGTCTTCAAGAGGGACAAGGACCACGTCGGCTATGTATATCCCCCGGCAGCTGACCCGCCTCCTCTCGCTGAAGAGCTCCGGTATGGTGCAGGCGGCGTCTTCGCCGACGCCCAGCACCTCCTCCGCGCCGTGGCGTCTCAGGACCTCGGCAATCTTCTCCTCCCTCTCCCGCGTCCGGTAGAAGAGGTTCACCTCAAGAAGCGCAGGCACCGCCTTGGCCAAGGCCACCACGTCCCCCGGCGTAAGCGCCGCCACGTTTCCGTTCACGCTGATGACCGGGTGCTTCGCCATGAGGAGGGCAACGGCGGCCGCCTCTATGGCCCTCTCCGCGAAGGGCTGAGTGGCCTCGCCGATGAGGTAGTCGAAACACTCGCCCCTCCCGTGGGCGATGAGGCCCTGGAGAGCCACGTACCCCTCCCTGACGCCCTCCACCACCCTCTCCCTCTCAAGCAGAGATCTGTACCGGGGATGCGTCGGCGGAATCACCACGCCGCCGCGTGCCGCCTACTTAAAAAACATTACTGCACCACGGCAGCCGCCTTCTGCAGACCAGCTACCCAAGCTCCCTCCGCCCGTGACACACCTACACTTCGATTCTCTAAAGCTTTATATTGACCAAGATGGAGTAACGTGGAGATCGTCGAGATAGACAGCTCGGGGAGGATTTACATACCTGCCGAGATTAGAAGGCGGATAAGAGCTAAGCGATTTAAGTTGAGGCTTGTGGAGGACGGCATTTTGCTGGAGCCCATCGACGACATAGACATCTACTACGGCAGGTTCGGCCCGGCAAACGTGGAGGAAATCGAAAGGGCATTGGAAGACGCGGCGCAGGTTGATCTACGTTGACGTCAACGTCCTTAACACTTCTTCACTGCGCGCCCTCGATTCTGCGAAGGCTCCCGAGAGCTGTTGAAGAGATACCAAGTGAGGCTGGCTTCTCTACGCCTTGAGACATGGGGAGTGAAGGGACGCCCTTAGAGACGCCGCCGTTCACCTGCCGCTAGATGCCGAGATACTCGCCGAAGCTCTTTAAAGATGCTCTAAGGCCGCCACTGCAATAGTGGTCTAGCCTGGTTGACACTATAGCATACTAGGCGAGCTCAAGCGTTAGCAAAAGTCATTACTTCCAATAAACTTTCAAGCATTCAAGACTTGAATACCATTCACTTGCTCTTCAGGTATGACAAGTTGTATTCTTCTACTATTGGTTGCTCGATCTTTGATTCCCATAAGTTCAGCTCAATGCCAGCCTCGGTTCCTCATCTCGCCTATGTTCTACGACGATGACGCCGGTCGCTACAACCTCCCCAAGGAACCGGTTTCATGATATGTGGATAGCTCTGCTGTAACAGCATCGGCCGGCGTAAAGCAGTGCATAGAAAAACCGTTTCTAACGCAGAGAGAGCGAGGACATCTGTAACCTCTTCTCTGCCTCCACCCGCCTCTCAAGAGACGGTGATGACTATGCGGCACTTGTGCCTCAATGCGGTTAAACCCGCCTGCCCCACTTCCTCACAGTGGCCAGACCCCCAGTTTATATTGGCAACGGAGGCGCAGAGCAAAAACCCGTTACCAACCCGCTTGGCGAATATCTGCCAGCGCCCACGTCGCCGCGTCGACACTCAACACGGCCCTGTTAATTACAAATCAAAACCGCCGCGCCTTCCTATGAGTCTACGCCGAGACGACATCTGACGCGTCATAATTTGTACCGAGATACCGCGCACACATTGAAAAATATTCAAAAAAAGTTTTAAATGGAAAATTTCTTTGGTGCATGCGCGGGGTTAAACACCTGGTTGTTGGAGAGTTGCTGGTGATGTTGGCGTTGTCGGCGTTTGTACGTGCTGAGGCGTGTCGGGTTGAGGAGTGGAAGCGGGATCAACCCGTAATTATAAACTCGATGCTGGCAGCGTTTTCTCTCTTCAACGTGCCGGAGGCGCTTCAGGCCAGATACAAGCTTTTCCACACCGCCTATGTAGACGGCAGGAGAATAACCGTAGTGGCCGCTTGTACCAGGACAAAACTTGACGGGCAAAACCCCTTCTCGTACGCCTCTATGATCGACTTGGCGATCTGGAGGAGTGACGTACACGGCGAATGAGACCGGCTTCTACGCCTACTACAACGGCACTCTAACGCTGGCTGTTAAGAAGGCGGAGGGAGACAGCTGGAGTGTTATGTTCGGCGAGTGGACAAGCCGCCGGCTAGACGCCAACACTTGGCTTAACTTCACCACTCTGTGGATAAACGTAAACGGCACGGTGCTGGAGTACCTCGCGCTGGCGTACGTAAGACATATAAACAAAAGCCATAGGCTCCAAGTGATTACTCTTGCGCAGGTGGATGGAGGCCGATACAGCCTCGCCTTTACCTGGGCCAACTACTGGTTTAAAAACAAGACTGTGTACTTCGGCGACTGGGTCGTGGTAGCCAACACAACGCTCTCCGGCTACTACGCCGCCATGTCAAGGGCTGTAGACGCCCTAGCCAAAAATGGCAAGCATCAAAAGACAAGCAATACGAGCGCCGGGCATACCCATAGATATCACAAGCGCTAAGAGAGATGTCAAGAGCAGTGGCGGGAACAGACATAGACAAGCCGCTGGGCAGAGGATACGCATTAGTGACAGATCCTGCACCCGCCGTGACGGCCTTTATTATAACAGCTGCAGGTGGTGCTATAGTTGGTACAATCACTGCAACGTTTACTTACGCTCGCACCGGCGATGCGCGCCGCGCCGCTCTATGCGCAACGTGGATCACTTTCCATGGCATCATGGCGGGTTTTGCGTGGTTTATGCCTCTAACTGCACTTCCTGCAGCTGCTGCATGGGGAGTCTATCGAGGTGCGATCACAGCAGTTGGTGCTGGCTTCATATGTTAACTAAGGATTGCCACGTCAAAATTGCCATATTGTTTTTCACAACCTACCCTCTCTTCATGTTTGTTTTTGATGTAGTGATATATGGTGACCCCTTGTTTTTCTTTCTTCATCTCTTCTATGGGTTTTTGATGTATTTAATTGTGGAAATTATTAGGCGCAGAAGAGGAATTGATTGTAATGCGACAGGTTATGGGGCCGTGTATGTACCAGTATTTTGGGTACTTTCCTTTAGAGATTTTACGTGGTTTGGTCTTGGCTATGTCATTTTAGCTACCGTAACTGTGTAAGCGCTTCTTTTTGTACTACGCCCAAACCAGTCAGAGGATGGTCCACGGCAACAATGACACTTGCGGCTGAATGCCGTCTAGCTCGACGCGTCATGTGGACGGAGACGGCGTTGAGCATGCAGATGGGAGTCTGCGCATTTGCGGCCGCCCTCTTTGATGATTCTTCGGCGCGTCTCACCTGCCACGGGGTACCCCTGTACATGGCTAGTTTGAATGACAATTCAAAATTCAGTCCTTCAGTGTGGAGATGGTGCACACGCCACTAGATTTACCGCCAGCAGGTTGCGCAGTGGTGGTAGATGCCTTATTTTTGAAGCGGCAACAACCAGAGCAAATACGGACGGCCGCTGGGCAGAGAATACGCGCTGGTGATAGACACAAGGCCGTTAGGAGCGATGCTTCTTGCCGGTGCGACTGTCGGCGTAGCTGGGGGTGTGTTCACTTGCGCGAGAACCGGAAACGTAGTGGTGTTGTTGCTTGTGGACTATGGTTCGACACTAATGCGTTTTTTGCCGCACCAGCCACTTTGGCCAGCCCAGTAGGTGGCACGTTGCTTAGCACCTATATAGGGGCGAGGGTGGCGATAGTAGGCTCCGTTGTGGGGTGTGGATGAGATGCTTGGGTTAAAGGAACCGTGTTTAAAACTCGTTTTTAAATTAGGAATGCTTTCGTGCACGTTTTTCTTTATTTTTTCAATATTTTTATCTAACTGGCATATTGGTGTGGGTCATGTAATAATAACTGTTCTTTTCTTTGTCCAGCTTTACTCCTTGTTGTTTTTCTTTCAGAGGCGCGGGGTGCCGTGCGAGGTGCGGCATGATGGCGGGAGCTTCTCAGTTCCAGCGTTCGCATTAGGGGGCCTGTTAATGGCTTTTGCCATTTTTTCTATTCGTGGCGACGTCCTTAGTATCCTCGGCTATATTGTAGCATCCACGGCGACGTTAATGCTTGCTATATGGCTAGCAAAAGGCTCGAACCGTGGTTCTCTTTTTGTACAGCCGAGTTGATATATAAAGGGTTTTTTCGTTTTATGCTGTGTTTGAAAAGCCTTGGCGTGATCCTCAGAGGTGTTTAGAGGGGCGTTTGACGGAGGCGGCGTATAAGACCGCCCGGTACGTACATGAGAGCCGTAGACGGCGTGGTGGGCGGCACGTCGTGGGACGGCTATATGGCAATGAGGTCAAAAATTCGCTACTTTATGGGATGTGGATGAGATGTTTGGGTTAAAGGAGTCGTGTTTAAAATTCCTCTTTAAAGCGGGTCTACTTTCCTACTTGCTTCTTTTTTCTTTAGTAGTATTTATTTCTTTTAACTGGCGACCTGACTGGCGTTTTGGTGTGGGTCATGTGGTGGTGTCTGTTCTTTACGTTTTTCAACTTTATTTCTCGTTGTTGTTTTTCCAGAGGCGTGGGGTGCCGTGCGAGGTGCAGTATGACAGCATGACCATCTCGGTTCCGATGTTCACGTATTCGGGTTTGTTATATTCTGCTGCTATCTTTGGTCTCGTTGTTGGTCACGACGGCCTTCTTGTGATTCTTGTTTATATTGCAGTTTCCACGTTGATGTTTATATTTGCTGTGTGGCTAGCGAAAGACTTGGAGCGGGTCTCTAAGGCAGAGTCAAAAACGTAGGTCGCGGCGTGCAGTCTATTGCACAGTTTTTAATTGTTCAGAGGCGCTTGTCGCGGGGGCCGGCGTCGAGCTCCTCCGGGGCACGTGCCCTGTAGCGACTGCATGAGTAGGTGGCTTGAGAAGTTGCGATGCGCATCGGTGGTAAGGTTTATAAGCAGTAATGTCGTACGGCATGTGCCGGAAATATCCTTTCGCCGTTTTTTCCAGCAGGGAGATGGCTCATCGACTGGGGAGGTGTCTTTCAGCAAGTGTGTGCCCAGACTCATCATTTCTACGGTTATACTCAGCATAATTTTCCTCTTACTTGGGTTTGATCCATCAGCGGTTTTTGTAGCGGTGGGGGTCTCTGCCTTGGGATTCTCGGTCGCCGTGTATCTATTGAGCAAGAGGTTTGGCAAGATACCTGAGAGGGGTTTAGATGCCGCGGTCTTTGCGTATTTCTCCAGCACTGGTTGGCAATCCTACGTAGCCAGGGATCTTTTACTGGCGATCCGTGGTTCGCAACAACCGCTGTGGCTTTCATGGCGTTTCTCGCCTTCTACTTGTCGTATGAGTTCGCTAAGTTCAGGTTCCGGGAAGAGACGCGACATTCCGTCAGCAGAAGCTGAGTCCTAGAGGCGGGGAGTGTAGGAGTAAGTAAGCAGAACGTCTAGAGGCGCGGGTGACGCACATCTTTATGGCGTTTCTGCTCCTCACCGCATGCCAGTCGACGGGCTCTCTGCCAGCTGGAAAATGCGGCAAAGGATATGAGTTGCTACTTATCGCGTCGCTCTGCGGGTCTTGGCAAGCGTAGTAATCCCCTCCCGACGTTACTGGGAGCGTCTGGCGTCTTACGCAACTCGCTGTCGCAGGTTGCTGAAGCGGTTGTGCCTAATCCACCTCGCTACGCGGCGGCTACGTGCGGCGCGGATGATAGGCGTAGTTGGCGCGGGGTGTGTTGCCGTGTGAGGCAACACGCCTGAAGCGACCGGCGGCATGTGCCGGGGCGTGAGACACAGATGCTCTACATGGGCAACGGCCTTGGCGCAGATGCGGCAGATGTGATGTGTCATCCGTGGTACATCCACCGGCGGGGCACCAGTTGAGGGCTGGGACGGCACGGCTTGCCGAGGCGCCGTTTTCACCTACGTGCCGCTGAGGTCTACTTCGGCAACGGCGCGTGCCCAGCCGACTTGCAGGTCTACGTGGACGGGTCGCCGACCAGACGTCCGTAAAATAGCTACTCGCCGCGATGCAGAGCTACGGGGTAGGCCAATTTTATCGAACGATTCCGATTTCGAAAACGTCGGCGTGGTTGGCCGCCACAGCGCGGTGTGGCTGTCTGTTATGCAGCCGTGGGGGTCGTGGGCTTATGCTAATCTCTGTAGTGTTCCTTCGCGGGGAAGAGTCCCTTCCGTACCTCCTCCGCGTATTTAGCCACGGCGTCTTTTATGAGGGTGGCGGCGTCTGCGTAGCGTTTGGCGAAGCTGGGGGCCCTTTCGGAGAGGCCGATCACGTCGTGGAGCACCAGTATCTGGCCGTCGCAGTGGGGGCCCGAGCCTATACATATGGTGGGCACGTCGACGGACTCGGTCACCTCCTTGGCCAGAGAGGCGGGGACGAACTCCAGCACGATGGCGAAGACGCCGGCGTCTCTGAGGGCCTTGGCGTCTTCTAAGATCTTTTTCCTCTGCTCCTCCGTCTTGCCCACCATTCTGAAGCCGCCGAGTGTTAAGACGCGTTGGGGGGTTAGGCCTATGTGGCCCATCACAGGTATGCCGGCCTTCACCAGCGTCTCCACTATGTGCGCGTACTCGGCGCCGCCTTCCAGCTTCACCGCGTCTGCCCCAGCCCTAACTAGGCGGGACGCGTTTCTAAGCGCCGTCTCCGGCCCCGGCTCGTAGGACATGAAGGGCATGTCGGCCACCACGAGGGCTCTGGGCCTCGCCCTGGCAACCGCCTCAGTGTGCCTAACCATGTCCGCCATGGTCACGCCCAGCGTGTTGGGGAGGCCCAGCACCACCATTCCCAGGCTGTCGCCCACCAAGATCCCGTCTACGCCAGCCTCGTCCACCAGGCGGGCCGTGGGGTAGTCGTATGCGGTGATCCAAACGTAGGGCCCCCCGCCCCTGGCGAAGTCCAGCACCGTCTTTCTGCGGGACACTGATTTAAGAGGGCCCCTTCTTATAAATGTGTTCGCCGTGGTGGGCCTAGGCGCGGTGGGCAGCCTCCTTGCCTTTTTCCTAAACTCCGCTGGGATAAGGCCGTACGCCGTCGTTCGGACCAGATGCGAGCGGTATCTGTTCTGCGCAGAGGCGTGCAGAGAGCTCGACGTGGAGGTCGTCCCGCGGGCTCCCCCCTCTGTCAAGTACACATTAATCGCCGTGAAGGGGCCCGACACGGCAAAGGCACTTGAGGCGACGGCTGGGGTGCCCATCTTGTTTCAAAACGGCATTGGCGGCCTAGAGATGGCGAGGGAGAGGTTCCCCAACGCCCTAGGTGCAGTTGTTACCTACGGCGTCTACCGCGAAGGTTGCAGAGCCGAGCTGAGGGGCGGCGGCGAAGTTGCGTTGCCCCGCGGAGCCGGGGAGGTGGCTGAGGCCCTGGGTAGAGGTGGGGCTAGGGTGAGGGTGGTGGAGGACGTGGAGCCCCTCCGGTGGGCGAAGCTTGTGGTAAACGCCGCCATAAACCCGGTCACAGCCATCTTGCGTGCCCCCAACGGAGTCGTGGCGGAGGACATCTGGGCCCGGGCCCTCGCCGAGGGGCTCGCCTTGGAGGCGGCGGAGGTGGCGAAGGCGGCGGGCTACCCAGTGGACGATCCCGTGGGGACAGTCATGGCGGTGGCCAGATCCACCGCGAGAAATATCTCCTCCATGGCGCAAGACTTGGCTAAGTGCAGACCCACCGAGGTAGATTTCATAAACGGCGCCGTGGTTAAATACGGCGAGAGGCTAGGCGTCGAGACGCCTTACAACCGCGCCGTATATCTGATAATAAAGGCGCTGGAGGCTTCATGCGGCTTCTGATCCCCCACCACGTCACCGGCTTCTGGCTTCCTCGGTACACGGAGGACCCCCTCACGACGGGCTCCCTGGGCGCCGGGCTTCTGCTGGACTACGCCGTGGCCCAGTATAGAGACGGCGGCGTCTACTACAACGGCGAGTTCCTCGGCGGGGGTCCCGGCGTGGAGATCCGCTCGCCGTATCCCCTATGCTACGGCTACGCGGGCTCCGCAGTGATGAACATAGCCAAATACGTAAGACTCCGCGGCCTGTCTCTAGAGGCGTTCCAGTTGGCACACGCGGCGGAGGTCACCGCGGGGACCGGCCTGGGCGACGTCTTGGCCATATACACGGGCGGCTGTCTCGTGGTGCGGACCAGGCCCGGCGCCCCGGGCGTGGGCAAGGCGGATGGCTACCCCTGTCCCCCGCTTGTAGCGGTGACTGTACACACCAAACGCCTAGAGACGGGGGCTATGCTACGCGACTTGCGGACGGTGCTTGAGGCAGAGGGGAGAAAGGCCGTGGAGCGGGCTGTGGATGGAGATTTCTACTCCTTTCTCGAGACGGCTAGGCGCTTCTCCACCGCGGTGGGCTTCCTCTCCAAGGAGCTCGACGCAGAGGTGGCGGAGCTTAGAGGGGCCGTGGGGCACTTCGCCAAGAAGGGGGTCTTGGTGGTTGTAGCAGAGCGGGACCGCGCAGGAGACGTCGCGGAGCGGCTGAGACGGCTGGGCCCCGTAGGGATCTGCGAGCTGAAAAGGCGTGCGGTGTCGCCTCTCTAAAGCTCCTCGTCCCCCACGTCAAAGTCGGACTCGCCGCCGAAGTCCTCCACGCCCAGCTCCGCCGCCTCATCCAGCGTTGCCAGCTGCCCCAGCGCCGCGGCGTAGAGGGCCGTGTCCAGCAGACCGAGCGCCAACATAAGCGGAAGCACGGACGCGACGGGAACCAGCGCCTCTTCGGCCTCCTTGG
>Ga0080007_1065036_pt1 | contig 10754 bp, 10 predicted proteins | sample OctOCTMetagenome_FD_69210 | JGI IMG/M metagenome (GOLD analysis project Ga0080007, IMG submission 69210) | Hot spring and microbial mat streamer communities from Octopus Spring Streamers, Yellowstone National Park, USA - OCT_B (SPADES... | ecosystem: Environmental > Aquatic > Thermal springs >...
ATTGTATAAAGATCAAAATTATTTATATGCCGCGGTGCCCGAGTGGTCCAAGGGGTATGGCTTGAGACCATATCCCCGAAAGGGGGCGTGGGTTCAAATCCCACCCGCGGCGTTTATATAAATTTTTTATAAATATAATTAATGGAATTTAATGAATATCAAGAAAGGGCAAAAGAAACTGCAATGTATCCGGATAAATTGGATGGTGGATTTTTCTATACTGCATTAGCATTGGCCGGAGAGATTGGAAAATTATTAAATAAAATAAAGAAAATTGCCAGAGATAATATTCAAATAAAAAGGGAAGAAATTATATCAGAACTTGGAGATAGTTTATGGTATCTTTCAGAGACTGCAAGAAACTTTAATATTTCTTTAGAAGAAGTTGCAGAGTATAATTTGAAAGAAATTAGAAGTAGAAAAGAAAAGGGAACCTTAAAAGGTAGTGGGGATAATAGATAGAAATAGAGATTTTTTGTTATTATCCTTTTAAATAATAAGGAGACAGATTATATATCCAGGATCAATTATAAGAAGAGGAGAAGCAAATTGTATCGTATATAAAACTGGAAAGAATACATATTTTGGTAAAACAGTGAAATTGATATCTACAGCAAAAACCAAAATTACATATTGAGGAAATAACAAATAAAGTTATATTTGCATTATTAATAATTATATTAATATTTGGTGGATTAACATTATTATTTTTATTTTTATGTATTCATAATTTAGAATTTATACTTTCTACAGTATTACCTTTAATTATATCTCTGTTACTTTTTGCAATGTTACCTGCTATGATAACAATTACGCTGGCGGTTGGTTCTATGGAATTATCAAAAAAGGGAGCATTAATTACAATATTATCTGCAATAGAAGATTTACAATGGGTATTTTACATTTTCTGAAATGGCCTTATTATTATATATAGCACTAAATATATTTAAGATAAATAATATTTATCTTTTACTTTCTTTCTTCTTTATATCAATAACATATTTTGGTTTATTAATGCCATATGTATTCAGGGAAAAGGATAGATTCTATGAATTTTGCAGGATTAATAATTGCATCTATAATTTAATTGTTTGGATTTGGACTATTGGTTCCAATAAATATTTATTATTATTTATTTATAGCATTGTGTAGTCTATTTTTTTATATTTCTAGTAAATGATAATATAAAAAATATTATTAAAAAAGTTTGGTATTAGAAGGGCCTAATATTTTTAGTAACCTTTTACAATTGGGTTTTCTATTGTATATTTTGTTAATATCCTTACTGCTTCGCTTTCTGTTTTTTTCTTAACCATTGGGAATGGTATAATCTCTTTTATACTTTTTATTCCTAATAGTAACATTATTACCCTATCTATACCTATTCCAATTCCTCCTGCAGGTGGCATTCCATACATTAGTGCTTCTATAAAGTCTTGATCATATAGATGTGCTTCTTCAAATCCTAATTCTCTCATTTTTGCCTGTTCCAATAATAATTTATTTTGTAATATCGGATCATTTAATTCAGAATATATATTTGCAACTTCTACTCCCAATATATATCCTTCAGCCCTTTCAACTAAAGAAGGATCTTTTCTACTTAATTTACATAAAGGTGTACTTTCCTTTGGATGTTCTATAATATATGTTGGTTCTATTAATTTATCTTCAACCAATTCTTCAAATAATGCAGTAATTGCTAGACCTCTGTTATATTCTTCTAATTCCAATTTAATATTATTTTGTTTCATTATTTCTATTATTTCATTATCTGATAATTTTGTTACATCTATATTTGCATATTCCTTTAATGCATCATACATTGTTAACCTTTTCCAGGGAGGTTTTAAAGATATCTTTTTACCATTATATTCAATATAATCTTTTCCAATAACATCTTTTGCAATTCCATATATTAAGTTTTCCACTATCTCCATCATTTTATCTCTATTTGCATATGCCTCATATGCTTCTAACATTGTAAATTCTGGGTTATGGATTACATCTATTGATTCATTTCTAAAATCTGGCCCAATTTCAAATATTTTATTAAATCCACCAACCATATATCTTTTTAAATATAGTTCTGTGGCAACTCTTAAATACCAATTTTCTTTTAAATCATTTACATATGTAATAAATGGTTTTGCATTTGCTCCTCCATATATTGGTTGTAATACAGGTGTTTGTACTTCTATATATCCTAAATTCTCAAAATATTTTCTTACATAACTTATTGTTTTAAATCTTATTTCAAAATATCTTCTTACTTCATCATTCATTAATAAATCTAAATATCTTTTTCTATATCTTTCTTCTATATCGCTAAATCCATACCATTGATCTGGTAAGGAAATTAATGCTTTTGTTAATATAATCCAATCTTCAGCAAATACAGATAATTCTCCAGCCTTTGTTCTTCCTATTTTTCCATATACGCCAATTATATCTCCTCTTTGAATAAATTCATATGCATCTTCAAAATTTTTTGTTATATCTTTTTTAATAACAACTTGTATTTTATATCCTTCTTCTTTTATATCATAAAATGCAATTCCACCATGTTTTCTAATTGAATAAACTCTTCCTGCAATTTTAACATACTTATCCATAAATTTATCAGGTTCAATTACTATTTCCTTCATATCATTCGTCTTATCAAACTCATATGGATATGGATTATACCCTTTTTCTTTCATTCTTTCTAGCACTTTTAATCTATCTACAATATCTATTTCTAAACCAGTTTCTGGTAGGTTTTTATCCTCCATAGCATAATTAATTATAGAATTCAATTTATAGAATTTATTAATAGAAAAATCTTTATCATTAAATCTTTCGATCTAAGTTCATATATAAACTAATTTAAAAATATTTTTAATTTTGATTTATAATTGATCTTATAACTTTTTATTGTGTCTATAATATCTTTTTAGATAAATATGCAACTCCTTCCATATATCTCTCATATTAATTTTTTGTTGGTACTATTATAAGTATAGCTATAATTAAAGATTTTATAAGGAATATCGATATATTTTAATATGCATTTTCTACATATGAAATTTATGATAATAATTCACAGAAGGACTGGTAAAAAATTTTATGTAGAAAATAAAGATAAAGATTTTAATATGCATTTTGGAATAATAAAAAAAGAAGATTTAAATAAAGAACCTGGTAGTATAATTAAATCACATTTAAATGAAGAGTTTTTAATATTAGAAGATAATTTTAATGATTTAATTAGATATTTAAGAAGAGGGCCTCAATCTATTCATGAAAAAGATATTGGATTATTATACTCATTAGTAAATATTTATTCAGGAATGAAAATTGTAGAAGGAGGGACAGGTTCTGGAATATTAACATCATATTTAGCAAATTCTGTAAGACCGAATGGAAAAGTATATTCATATGAAATTAGAGAGGATTTTTATAATATTGCAAAGAAAAATCTGGAAAAACTAAAATTATTAGATTATGTAGAATTAAAATTAAAAAATATTAATGAAGGAATTGATGAGAAAGATGTAGATTTAATAATATTGGATATACCAGATCCATGGAATACTTTAGATCATGTGTATAATTCATTAAAGTTTGGCGGATATTTAGTATCTTTTTTACCAAATATAACTTCTGTATTAAAATTATTAGATTCAAATAATAAATTCTTACTTATTGGGGTGTATGAAAATTTTTATAGAAAATGGATATATGAAAAAGGAAAAGTTCTTAGACCAAGAAATCTGGAACTGGTTCATACAGAATTTTTAGTATTATTTAGAAAGGTATAAATTTAATGTTATATCTATATTAAAAATGTTAAAAATATTTTTTACAGCTATAGGTATTATATTATTTATTATTGCTTTTGATAAGTTCTTATGAAAAAATATATTTTTTTAAACTAAGGTATTATAATAACATTATGGTGAAACATCCAAAAAAATTGCATTTTGGTCCTGCAGGGGTTCCTTTATCTTCTAAAAAGAGAGATACATTAAATGGAATTATATATACATATGAAGAATTAAGTTTAGATGGATTTGAAATAGAATTTACATATGGTGTAAAATTAAAAGAAGATGTTGCATATAATATAAATGAATATTTAAAAGATAAAGAATTTATATTAACATGTCATGCCCCATATTATATTAATTTAAATTCTACTGAAGAATCAAAAATAAATAAATCAATAGATATGTTATATAATGCTGCTAGATTATTATATTTATCTGGGGGATATTCTGTTGTTTTTCATCCAGGTTGGTACTTAAATAATTCAAAAGGAGATACATATAACGTAATAAAAGAGAATTTAAAAAAATTAATTGATAAATTAAAGGATGAAAGTATTGATATTTATATAAGACCTGAAACGATGGAATTGCCAAAAAAATTCGGTGATATAGATGAAATAATAAAATTATCTCAAGATATAGAAAATGTTTTACCTGCAATAGATTTTGCTCATTTAAGATACAGAAGTAATAGAAATGATGTAGATTACTTTAGAGAAATATTGGATAAAATAGAAAATGAACTTGGAAGAGAAACTTTAGACAATATGCATATTCATATGTCTGGTATAGCTTTAGATAAAAAAGGTACACATCTAAATTTAGAAGAATCTGATATGCCTTGGAAAGATATATTAAAATTATTAAAAGAATATAGAATTAAGGGTATTGTAATTTCAGAATCTCCAAATATTGAAGAAGATGCAATTAGAATGAGGGATTATTATAAAAAGTTAGAGTAAATTTTTTGCTAAATTAATAAATGCCGGTCTTGTTATTAGATATCCAACCCAAACTGTAATTATTAACATAATTGCAAATCCTTTATATAATGATAAACCTGCTACAAATGCCGGAAATGCTGATAAACTTTCTAATACAACTGCTAATAATATAACAAACATGGCTTTTTTAATTGCTTTATCCAATCTTTCTGTTTCTTTTACTTCAGTATTTTTTTCTTTCTTTGCTCTCAGTATTTCATCGATAGCTACTAGTTGATCATCTATGCCAGTCGCAGTTCCAAATATAATACCAATAAATGCCGGAATGTCAAATGTCTGACGTAGTGCGATGCCTATTGCAAATGATATTAAGAATTCTGATATTAATACCAATGTAAGTAAAGCTGGTACTTTTATATTTCTATATACTGCATACAGTATTGAAAATATTCCAATGAATATTAATAATATTACCAATTCAAAAGATTTTAATACATAATATCCAAATACTGGTGGAATTACAGATTCTTGAACTATATTAAACTTTGAAGGTAATTGTCCGCTTTCCAATATTATGTATAAATTATATGCTTGTTCATATGCACTATTTTTTGCTTGTGCTAAAGTATTTCCAGTTCCGGATACTTGAATACTAACTTGTTGAGTATTTGAACCTTTTAGATTTGCAGCAATTAATAGTGTTGATACATTTTGATTATCTAAATAGAATACTATTGGCTCACTTAAATATGCTCCGCCACCTTGTAAAACTACTGATAAATTTTGTGTAGCTTTTGCAAAATTATTAGCAGCTTCCTGTGATAATAATAGTGTAAAATAATATGTACATACATATTGATTACCAACTGGAGAACATCCTAGTAAACCAGAATATTGTCCACCAAATAATGGTTTTATATCTGAACCTGTGAACACCGTTGTGTTACCAATTTTTGCATAAAATTCTCCTTGACTAATTATATAAGGAATCAAATCTCTTTCAGAATATGGCAATTGAATAATTATATATCCTTCAGATGTTGGATATATATTTATTGCTTTAACACCAATAGAGTTTAATCTCCTTTCAATTATCTGTGCTGCGACGGATAACTCGTGTGGCGTTAATGGTTTTGAAGAATTTAATATTAATAAATAACCCCCAGCAATATCTATTCCATAAGATATTAAAGAAGTTTGTATGATATCTGTTTCATTTATTAATAATTGATATTGATATGGTTCTAAAATAATATTCCCACTACTTGTACCTATTTGTAAAAATGAAGAATTAATATTATTATATATACATGTATAATAAGAATTTATTGAATTTACTTGACAACCATTTATTGAATATATATATGTACCATTTGGTAGAATGGTGCTAGAAATAACTTCTACTCTTTTGTTAGTTAATGCATAAGTAACAAATATCGAAGATGCTATAAGAATTATAATAAATATTAAAACTCGCCAGTTTTTCAATAATGATTTAATGTCCATATTGATGTTTTATGTAAAACATTTTTATGGTTTTCCTCTTGAATATCCTTTTGTTATTCCCATTGCAATTAGGTGTGCAACTCGAATTGGTTCAGGAATTCTAGAATGTACAGATGTTAATTTAATCATATTTATTACATCATTATATTCTAGTCCATAATATTGAAAATATAAAGTTCCATATTCAGTTTTATAACTTTTTGGTTCTGGATATTTTTTTACTATTTCTAATCTTTTTTCATAATCTTTTGTATGTTTAATTGCTTCTATAAATTTATTTATATTTGGTTTTTTCCTTACAAAAGATACTATAGGTATTTTTAATTCATTATACAAATATTCAAAATCTATCAAATTAAAACCACCAAAAGATATTCCATTTGTTGCTATTATTCTTAATTGATCATAATGCTTTGTTCTTTTTATCATTTCAATTATTCTATCATTTACGTCAAATCCATCTATTTCAATTTTATTTGATAGTACTCCATCTATTTGTAATGATCCCCTCATCATAACCCCAACAATTATTGTATATTTATCCTTACTTCTATCAAAGTAACCATCATCAATTCCCAATATTCTTATTTCTCTTTTAATGTCCATTTACTAAAATATTTTTCCCAATCGAATTTAAAAAATATTATACTGAATATAATAAATATTACTGCAGATATTACAGATAATTCAAATAAAGGTATGTTTGATATCTCACTCACTTTATTTAAAATAAATATTTCAACATATAATTCTGAAAAAGATTTTAGCATTCTTGCTTGAATTGCTATTAAATAATATTTTAATATATTAAGTCTTTCAATTCCAAATGACAAAAATAATAGATCATCAAATGGCATGAGCGGTAATAAATTAAGAAAGAAAAAAACTATATAAAATTTCTTACTATTTGATATTCTTTTTATGAATAATAAATTTTTATTATTTCTTAGGGGTTTTGATAAAAAAAGACCGATAGTATATGTTACAAGCTTCCCAGTGGCCGATCCTATGCCTAAAATAATAGATGCTAAAATAACATTATATATATTTATTCCAACAATATATAATATCGGCATTGCTAATAATGTAGAAGATCCGATAGAAAAAGGAAGAGAATTTAATAGAAAAGATTCAAAAAATAGATATAATATATAATATATGTTCATTCTTCAAATTCCAGAATATCTCCAACTGTTATATAATTTTTATTATCTTTATTATTTATTTTTTCAGTTAATACTTCCCTTTTAGTTATTTTTATTCCCAATGTTTTTTCAATTTTTTTAGCTAGATTTATATCTGGTATAATCTTTTTATTTTCTATTGATTTATACAAACTTTCTTTAATTCCTAGCAATTTTGCCATATCCTCTTGATTTAATTTATGTTCTTCTCTATATTTTATCAATATTTTATTATAATTTTCATCTATAACTTCTCCAACAATTTCTTTTATTTTTAATTTATTTTCTTTTATTATATTTTCATTTTCATTAACAGACTTTCCATATTTTAAGCAATCTTTACATACATTTAATATTGTACCTTCTATATATACTTTATACAATTTATCTGTGCTTTTTCCACATAGTTCACATGTTTTCATTTTATTATTTTTATTATCTCATCTTTATATTCTAATGCTATTATAACGCCAATCATTATTCCAAAAGATATTGCTGCAGATAATAATAAATAATATAGGGCTTGAACTAATACTGTTGAATTTAATCCTAAATATGATAATGCAATAATTAGGAATAAGTATAATATAGCTCCTTTTACAATTTTTGCAACATTATTCTTTATATTAAATAAATATGTAATAATATCTCCAATAACCATACCAGCAAATAATATTATTACTGCAGTATAGAATAAGTTCAAGATATAAAATAGAAAATAATAGGAAGGAAAATCTACAACAATTCCTAATATTAGGAAATATAATAATATATAATACTTTACTAAGCTTAAAATTAAATTTGATATATTTATTCCATAAAATAATTCAGGATTTTTCCTTTGAATTTCATTTAATTTTGTATAATTGAATATAATTCTTAATATGAATACAGTAACCTTTGCTATCATATATCCTATTGTAATAAATATTATGAAGATTATAAAGTATGTTGCATAATCTGGTATATTTGATAAAAATTTCAAAGTAGGTTCTCCTATTAATTGGTAAATTTTTAATAATAGTTGACTAATGAAATCCATTAAATTTAATTTAAAAAAACTTTTATAAAAGATAAATAATCATAAATTTTAGGGCCCGTGGCTCAGGGGCTAGAGCGTCCGGCTGATAACCGGGAGGTCGGGGGTTCGAATCCCCCCGGGCCCATACTAAATTCAATGTTTTTATATTATTTTAATCTATATTAAGCATTTTTCATTTATAAATATAAGATATACTTATTTTATATTCCTTCTTTTCTTTGTTTTTCATATAATTCTTTAATTTCTTGTATTGTACTTACATCTTTTTCACTTTTATCCCATCTTATTCTATTAACTCTTGCAAATCTTAATGCAAAACCAGATTTATATTTTGGACTCTTTTGTATTTCATCATATATAACTTCTACAACAATCTTTGGTTTAAACCAAACAATTCTCACTTCTTCTCTTATTTTATATTTTAATAATTCCTTTGTTAATTGAATATATTCATTGTCAGATAATCCTTTGAATGTTTTTGTTACCATTAAATATTCTCCTGTCTCTTTATCTAATGCAGCCAAATATAAATCTGAAATAAAATTTTTTCTTCTTCCATGTCCCCATTCTCCTCCAATTATTACTAAATCTAATGGTTCTAAATGTCCTTTTACTTTTAACCACGATTTATCCCTTTTTCCTGGGATATATTTTGAATTCAATTTTTTTGCAACAAGACCTTCATTTTTCATATTAATGGATTCTTTGAAAATTTTTTTTGCTTCATCTTCTTTATTTGTAATTATCATTGGAGTTAAATCAATATTTCCTCTAATTTCTTCTAATATTCTTCTCCTATTTATATATTCTTCATTTATTAATAATTTTCCATCTAAATAAATTATATCAAATAAAAATAATTTAACAGGTATTTCTCTTATGTATTTTGAAATTTCATGTTCTCTTTTTATTCTTTTTGAAATTTCTTGAAATGGTAATGGTAAATTTTTATTATAATCCCATGCAACAATTTCTCCTTCAACAACAACTTCATTATTTTTTATATTATTTAATATTAATTCTACAATATCTGGAAAGGATTTTGTTACATCTTTTAATCTTCTAGTGAATACTTTTACTTCATTTCCTTTTTTATGTATTTGTGCTCTTATTCCATCAAACTTAAATTCAAAAGCTGCAGGAGAAAAATTATTAAATACATCTTGGAAATTATTTGCCTTTTCTGCAAGCATTGGTTTAAATGGATGAAATAATCTAACATTAACATTTTCAATATTTTTTGGATTATCAAATAAATATTCTGACAAAATACCAATATCTCCGATTATTGCGTGTGCAATTTTAATTTTTTCATCATCAATACTATATATATAAGATAAACAATCTTCAATTGTTCCTTCTGATACACCATATCTCATATCACCTTGTAAAATTCTTGTTAATAATTTTGCCTCCAAAGGTGATAAGTTTTTATATATTCCTTCTAAATGTAATATTCTTTTTTCTCTAGATCCCTCACCTTCTAAATTTTCAATTTTCTTTAATTCATTATATATATCAATTATTGTATATTTTTTGGCAAACCATTTATTTAGTTTTATATTTCCCTTTTCATAAATAATTTTAACAGCTTCTCCTAAATCTCCAGATCTTTTATATAATAAACTTAATTCTTTAATATTCACTCCTAAATTTTTTAGTACTCTTATAATTGTACCTACAGATACATTTAATTTTCTTTCAACCCATTCTTCTTCAGTATTTCCTAAAATTAACCAAATAGTTATTTTTAATTCATTTTTATCTAAAGACTTTATAAATCTAGATAAAATATCAATTTTTAAAGATTTTTCATTAATTTTTTCAACTTTTTCCAATACTTCTGCTAATTCTGAGAAATATTTCATTATATTTAATATAAAAATGTTTAATCTTATATATCAAATATGAATATTGATGATTTAAAAAATATTTTTGAAAAAGAGTTTAAAGATTATATAGTTGGAACAAAATTAATTAATAATAAAAGTGCAGAGTTTGATAATTTTGAATTTTATAATAAAGAATTAAATGAATATTTGAATTCTAGAAATTTTAAGTTATATAAACATCAGGCAGAAGCATTAAGTTTATTATATAAAAATAAAAATCTAATTGTAACAACACCAACAGCTTCAGGAAAATCTCATATATTTAGATTATATATTATTGACAATATATTAAAATATCCAAACAAGACATTTTTATTAATTTATCCATTGAGGGCATTATTATATGATCAATATGAAAAATTTGAAGAATTGAT
>Ga0080007_1072376_pt1 | contig 10753 bp, 17 predicted proteins | sample OctOCTMetagenome_FD_69210 | JGI IMG/M metagenome (GOLD analysis project Ga0080007, IMG submission 69210) | Hot spring and microbial mat streamer communities from Octopus Spring Streamers, Yellowstone National Park, USA - OCT_B (SPADES... | ecosystem: Environmental > Aquatic > Thermal springs >...
CTTCCAGTAGAAGCGCCCTAGTTACGGCGACGTGGAGCTCGCCGAACCTCACGGCGGCCCACGCCAGGAAGAGCGATGGGTCGGCCGTGGTGTAGGCGGGATGGCCGTCACCTCCCTCCTCCTCGTGCACCTCCCAGCCTAGCTGAAACAGCTCTAGTTTTTCACGCGGAAGCTTCAATATGTCGGGAAATACGCTACGGCGTCTACGCCTTCTATCACGATGTAGGGCTCCTCGCCCACGTACATCCACGCCCCGTCTGAGGCGTAGAGCCTGCCCTCCTCTAGCCTGTAGTTGCCGCCGCCGATCGCGTCGTGTATAGACGTCAGATTTGCCTTGGCTTGTTTGTGGGCCCTCTGTAAGAGGTTCTTCATAATATCGCCGAAGCCGAGAAACGACCTCTTCTCCTCTTCTGCGAGTGGAAACGCCTCGGCGATTTTCCGCGTCTTGTCCTCTATATATATCACCCACGCCGGAAACACCCAGTCCACCGGCCCCAGGAGCCTGCCGTCCTCCTCGACGCGGGCATCCACCTCGTCATTTGGATTATTTCCCTCCATGTCCATATTCGGCGTAGCCATTTTATAAATTCAACACGTCGCCGACTTGCGGCATCTGGGCCTCCCTGCAGGTACTTCCTTGCATGTGCTTGCAGGTACAGACTTACAGGGATAATTAGACCTGTAAGTCAAGTCCTGTAAGGAAGTACCTGCAGGTACGTCGTACAGAAAGCTGGTTTTCTGCACTAGGCCCTTGTAGGTGGAATACCCCTTCGTTGGGAAAAAGAGGGGATTGCCGCGAGGACGGTTTGTTGCATTCATTAGAGCGCTTCATAGAGAAGATAAGACCAAAGGAGAAAGCTGAAAAGAAAAAGGGGTGGAAAAAACGGGGGGTGTCGCCTTTTGTTCAAGTAGCTCCGTCCTCCTAAGACTCAGGCCTCTCGCACAGCGGGACGACCTCTGCGTCAATCTCTACGTAGTACACCCTCGCCGCGCCATTCAACAACGCCTCCGCTATCTGCTCCGGCGTCAGCCTCCCCGCCGTCCCGGGGAAGCTTATGCGGTAGCCGCTCTGGAAGCCCGGGGGGTTCACTTGGGTGCAGTCGTTGTCGCCGCCACATGTCTTCACCAGCTCTAAGCTGATTCCTAATCTATTCAACGCCAACTTGAACCCCTCTCTCATTACGTCATTAAAAATTCCTATCTTCTTGAACCCCTTCTCTAGTATTTCGCCTATCATCTCCTTGAAGGACATGTATCTAATCGTGCCGCTCTTTACCTCAATAACCTTTAGGGCGGCCTTGATGACTTCGGTGGGGTATTCACTCTTTGGATCATACGTCTTGCCAAGCTTCTCGACCACGGCGCCGTCTAGCTGGAGAAGCCTCAGCGTGAGGTGCGGCGCCCTCTGCCGTAACTCCACGGCCTTGTCTACCGGCAGAACAGCGTACAGTACGGCGGGGGATGCGCCGACTTGCGACAACACGTCGTCGACGGGATCCCTCGTCCTGTCCTGCGTCAGCACGATAACTCTGCCACAAGCTTCCTCGATTGCTTTAATCGTTGGAATGTGTTGCGTGTATACGTACGTGGGGTTTTGAGTTTGGGTGTTGTTTAGCCCATCCATGTTAACATAGAATTTTAGAACTTAAGTTGATCTATTCGATAGACATACCTGCGGCCGCAGGGCAGAGCTTTGTGTATATGAAAAAAGAGGGGGTTACCAACACTCCACTTCAATGTACTTAAGCTGACGCCTAAAGCGCCTCTTGACGTCTTTCACAATCTTTCGACATAAATCTTCATCTACATTGAACAATGCCCCCTCAAGATCCATGCCCTCAGGCCAAATTTGGTAAGTTGTTGAGATATAGCTTGTTATCCACTTCATCAATTTATGTGTAAACTGATCTAACATCCCTTCTTGTACCACAACTCTCAACTCCATGTGCCATACAGCGTATACCGTCTTGTTGAACTAGTTTGACACCCGTAGCGCAAAAGGAAGGGGTACAGGAGCCCTACATCTCCAACATCTCAAAAACGGTGATCAACTACCTTTTCTTACTCGCGAAGATGTGCCCGTCAAGAAAGTAGACATATAGTTGAAAAAGGGAGTTTATTGTTTATAGTCCTGGATGGAATCAAGGCCCGCGTCAACTACTTTCACTATCGAATCCGTTCTCCTCTGTTTATACTCTTCTATTAACTCCTCAAGCGTGGCATATAGTAAAAGTGCCTCGACAAGTGTCGTGTCGTTTCCTATCCGGTCATATATTGTTATGATGCGATCCTTTGGCACTTCGGCTTTTATATGTTCGATAAGCGTCTTCATGTCAATACTGAATGGCAACAGTAAGTCTACGTGTTTCGCCAGCGTCACCAACGACACTGCGATAGCGCCTCTGCGTCTTTTAGCAATCGTCAGTTTTATTGCGCCTCTAATTAATTCTTACTCTTCGTTTGTTAACTCTCTAGGAGTCTCTGGGGGCCTGAGTTCTACCTCTTGATTTTTTTGTTTCTTAACCATGTACCTTAAGAAACCTAACAAGTTGATGAATTGAACTATGAAAGCGGTGTTTTATGTCTCTGTGTATACAGATCTCCACTGCATAATGAGGTGCCTTACAGGTTTTTTCTTACAAGAGTAATTATGCCTATAAGTCTGTACCTGTAGGCGCGGTTAGTCTCTAGAGTGCCGGTTCGATAATATGCGGCAGGCAGAAGTCGGCATGATTAAGAGGTTGGCGGAATGGCTGAAAGACAAATTCAAGCCGGCGGAAAAGCCGGAAGAGCCGGACTGCGCCGACTGCCCCGACTACGACGATTGCACCAATCCGTGGATCTGCGTCGCCACCGTTGAAGACTACTAACGGTAAAAAAGCGGGGTCTAGATTGTGAATCTGAAGTCCTCTTTTTTGTCTGCTAGGATCAAAGCGACGTCTTTTACTGCGTCTTCCCAGCTGTAGTGTATTGGTATTTCTCTTAGGTAAAGCTTCGGCGCACTCTTCTGCCACTCTCTAACGGTGAAGCTTATCCTCTTGTACCGCGCTATGGTTTCTAGCAGAAACATCCTCACGCTCTCCTCATTAAACCGCTTCATTTCTGCAAGCAACGTGTACGCGGTTAGTGCGCTCAAATTAACACTTTCGACAATGGTTGACACGCGGTTGGCTGCGCCGTATATCAGCGCCTTGGCAAGCATTTGGCCAATTCCGGTCATGACGACGCCGTCTCTGAAGTTTCTGAAGATTCCCAAATCCTCCAAGAACTTCTTAACTCTTCTTAAGCTAATGCGCTTGCCAGCCTGCAGGCGGGCTCTGGGCATGAAATTCACATCAAACCGCCCGAATGTATAAGCGGCCATGAGGGCTTCCGCGACGTCGTAGAACGTGATGCCATCTGTGAGGGGGGTATAGACAGATGAATTAACCGTCAGAGGCATCATAGACATGGCAAACACCGTCGCCTTCGCTACGGGTTCGAAGACCTCCTCCCACTCCACAAACGGGCTAGGAACCCTTGTAAAATGCTTCATGTCTCCCGTTAGAAACATGTTGAACGTTTCGTAGACGCGCTCCCAGTTTCCCGCGAGAGCCTCTTTCACGGCATTTCTCGCCTTTTCGTAGATATCCATGTAACCCCCAGAGCTACCGCATTTACTGAACTGAAAAAGAGGGAGACCTCGTCTTGGGGCAAGGCCTGCGCGAGACGCAACGAATCAACTAGGCCGACGCCGCCTCTTCTCCCATGGAATACCCAGACATAGAGGTCAGAGGCGGCAAGATACGCGACTGCGTCAACGTAGTGTTTAGATGCTTCACGGCAGAAGAAGTTGAGGGTTTGCTGAGAAGATTGGGGTGGATAGACGTCGCCGTCGGCCACGGCGCCTCTCTGCTCGGCAGAGGGCCGATCCTCCAGCTCCAGTATCCTATAGTGCCGGAGCTGATCCGCTACCACATACGTTTGTTCGCCTACGGCGGCGAGATCGTCGGAAATGTACACTTCAACCGCATTTGGCTAGACGTTGAGAAGCTGGATCTCCACAAGTCCGACCACGAAAAAGGAGTCGAACTTCTGATGAGCCAGCTTAAAGGTCAGCCGTACCGTATCGCCGTTGAGGAGGGCAGATGCCGGATTCTAATAATTAGTAAATGTTTTTAAATGCGTATAGAGAGAAGAGTGTGGCTGTGAGACTGAGAAACGGCGTCCCCGTACCCACGAGCTACCACGAACCCATTACAGTGATAAAATACATCCACGACGCCGTAGTCGTCGTCACGTCTTTCGGCACGTTTATCATATCTGAGAGCTCGGTGGCGTACATAGAGGGCGACAAATGCGCTATTGCCGACATAAAGAGGGAGGGGGGAAGGCTGAGGTTCGAGCCGCGGCCCGAGAAGAGCGCAGAGGAGCTCAAAAACATAATACGCGCCTACCTCCCCGACTCCCTGCCGCCGCAGTTGACGCAGCGCGGCAACAAGATATACCTAGGCGAAGCCGAGGTGGCGACCATATACGAGCTGACCTGATCCCTCCTTTTTTCGGGCGTCGGCGTTGAACTTATACAGCTTTTCGCGCCTCTGCCGCCCAACTGTAGGCAGGTGCGGCCGTCGCCTTCCACCTCTTTCAACCCTCCCTGCAGGTTTTTCTTTACAGGTACAGACTTACAGGTATAATTAGACCTGTAAGGAAATACCTGTGGGGGAGTACCTGCAGGCAAAGACTCCACGGGCGCAAAGGCTCTTGACTTTTGTTATATGTATCAGTCCAGAGGAGCCTTTCTATTGGTACACGACGAACATCTTCGTCGTTTTCCAATGTAAAAGTCGATTTCTCTATTGGACTAGCATGAGCAGTCTCGTCGTGCTCCAATGTAGAGGTCAACTTTTGCATTGGACTAGCACGAACATCCTCGTCGTGTACCAATAGAAAAGTTGGTCTTTTTATTGGACCACGGCGTTGTTCTTCGGCGTTAATTAATAGAAAAACTAGGCTTTCTATTGGACAATGCCCCCTTTCGGCTCCGGCTGGACGAGGGGCTCTCCCTCTTTGAACAGTTCCTCACAGGTACAGGCTTACAGGTATTTCCTTACAGGACTAATTAGTCCTGTGAGTCAAGTCCTGTGGGGAAGTACCTGTCGGCGTCGGCCCAAGGCGGCGCGGTTGTCATGCCCGGGCTCTCCAGATGTAGCCGACCCGGCTGGGCAGGTCGCGCAGTAATAGCCGAGGTGTGTAGCCTCCGGGGGCTTCTCCTTATCTACAACACAGAAGGTCGCAGTATTTTGATCATGTAGAAAAAAGAGGTGGGGGAAAAACTAGGTTTGGATTTGGGGTAGGAGCCGCACGTCTATGTAGAAGTAGCGGGGGTATGCAAGATACAGCTCCGTTATAAGCTCCATTGACGGCGGGCGCATCAGCGCCAGGTAGTTCTGGCCGCATCGCAGACATAGGCGTTTCATTACGGCGGCCGCATTCCGCATCGGAGGCGGGTACAGGTAATACGCCGCAAAGAGCTGGCAGACGTCGTCTATGGACTTCGCCGCGGCGGCGAACTTCTCTATATCATGCTTCACGTCGTGCCTCGCAAAATACACGGTTATCCTCTTGAGGTCGTGGATAGGGTTTATGTAGGCGACTGCGGCTTTCTTCTTCAACAGCTGGCACGCTACGACGTAGCTACTTCTTGTGCCGTCCTCGATCTCTATCTGGCCCTGAAGTAGCTCTAGGCAGAACTCGTCTTCAAACCACGTCTTAAACCACGTTACAAACCCTTCTCTGTTCCGTTCAAACTCCTGCCTAACGCGCGCTGTGAAGTTGTCGTGTTTGGCGAACCAGTACCGAGAGATTAGGCGGACCGCGTATTCGGAATCCACTCTCAGAGTCCTAAACAACGTGCTGAAACTTATTCTCGAATACCACACGTTTTTCTCCATATTTACAAGCTACTGTTGGCGGCGGATAACGAATTGTGCAGGTACTCCCCCACAGGTATTTCCTTACAGGACTAATTATCCCTGTCGGTCTGTACCTGTTAGGAAGCACCTGCAAGCCGCCTCTCGCAGGCTGGGAAAGACTCCGGCCTCCTCCCCGGGGTCTTCTATTGTCTGTGACGCCGCTTCTGCGGAACACCCAGATATAGAGATCGAGGACGCACATGATCAGAGGACGCCAGTGCCTCGATCCTCTTCTTAATCATCAAGACTCTCTAAGCTTACCTCCATATGGTTGAAGAAGAGTGGGAAGAGGAGGAATGGGAAGAGGAAGAAGAATATGATGACGATGTTGTCGACGATTGCGAGTTGTGGGATTGCTCTGACTGGTGGGTCGAAGAGAACGAATAACCCTCTTTTTTCCTCTTCTTTTGCGGTATTCACGTCAACGCCTCGCGGCGTTGATGTTTGATGCGTTTGGCTACGTCTTCGTTGCGTCATAGCTTCTTCACCTCCTACGGACTCCGGCATTTTGACGGTCTGACGTTCGTAGTCGGTCAACTCCGCGTCTTATCCGCCCCTTGCAGGTGTTGACTCACAGGTATTTCCTTACAGGACTAATTATCCCTGTCAGTCTGTACCTGCAAGGAAGTACCTGCAGTGAGTCCAGCTCTGGCAAATAACCGAAAACTTCGCCCTTTGGGCCGGGGAGGTAGGATGTTGAATAGAAAAAGGGAGCTAACGGTTTGTGTAGAGGCGGTAGAGCTCGGCTATCATGCCGACCCAGTTAAACCTCTTCTTCCTGTAGTCCACATATCTCTTCACAACCTCCCTCTTCTCCCTCTTGACGTACCTCATGCACCGCCTGCATCCGAACCAGACGTAGTTGTCGTTTTCCGCGAGCTCTAGGGCTCCTCCGCAGAAGGGACATGTGGAGCGTAACAGCACCGCTTCCATGTCCGCCTCTGCGCAAGACGACATATGGAATTGTTAGAGCGTCGTTCCGGCCAGCAAGGCGACGACCTGCGGCTCCGGCGCGTACACCGCGCCGCCGGTCATCCTCAGGGCCCCCAGCGCCGCGGCTGCCGCGATTTTGGGGCTTTCTATTACAAGCTTGGGGGAGACCACCGGCGCCAGCATCTTCAAGTCCGACCCCATCCATGCCTCCACGGCCGCTCTGATCTCGTCTAGGGTGAGGAGGCGGTAGCCTATCCGCCGACCTGCCTCCTTCAGCGCTACGCCGTCGAGCGGCGCCGCGACGCGCACGCGGTCGAGCGCCGGCTCGGGGGGCGCCTCTCCGTCGTACTCCACCGTCTCGCATCCATCCCTCGCCGCGGCAAGGATCACGGCGATGTCTAGCGAGGGCCAGGCAGGCGCGGTGCAGGGCTCCTCCGGCTCCCACAGCGCCAGCGGCCAGTGGCGGGGGTGGAGGCCCAGCGCCAGCGCGGCGGTCGGCGGCACGTCGAAATACCGCGCCGTCCACAGCGGAGCCGCCAGATCCACCCCGTACCTCTCCCTAGAGATCTGAGACAGAAGCAGGAGCAGGTGCATAGACATCCGGAGGCGCGAAACGTAAATGAATCATGCCTACCTGTAAGCGTTCGCCTGCAGGTACTTACTCACAGGACTTTCCTTACAGGTCTAATTATCCCTGTTAGTCTGTACCTGTAAAGAAAAATCTGCAGGCGGCGGTTCGTTATGTGATGTGGCTGTCTTCTGCCTGTGCAGAGGCGGAACCGCAAGGGGAAGTTTGTGCTGTCGCCCGACTCGCTTGCTAACTACAGCAGACTCTACGTAGACGTGTTTTCGATGGCGGCATCCCTTGCCCAGCCGGAGGAGCTCTTCGCCTCCGCGGCTGAGGCAGGCATGAACCCCGTCTTCGTAATTGATGCGTGGCATGAAAACCACCTGCCGCTGGCGAGGCGGTATCTGGAGCTCTGTCAGCGTTATAGCCTTGACTGCCGCCTCTCCGAGGCCAAGCCCGCCGAGGTGTACGCCGTGGAGCTCTGCGAGGCTGAGTGCGGCGCCGGATGCGCCGTGGTGACGAGGGACTACGACGCCGTCAAGGCCGCCGCCAAATGCGCAGTGCTGATATTCCAGCGGGGACGGTTCTGGCGGGCCGAGATGCGGTGATCTTCCGAAGAACGTCTAAATCCATTTAACAACGGCCTACGGCTGAAACATGGAAACAACAGCGATTAAGGTTCTGAAAGCCCTTAACGATTATGGGCCGCTTGATCCATCTACGATAAAGAAGATCTGTGGTACCGCGTATACATACAAAGTGCTGAAAAAATTGCAACATTATCGAATGGTCGAGTGCGGATGGCTTTGTAAGATAACCGAAAAAGGCAGAATAGCCCTGCAATTAGTGGAACAACAGCAAAGAATAAAGTGCACAGACGTCTTATGTCTATCGACAATGAGCAACTCCGCGACGGGTTGAGCCCACGCTGTCGGCGTTTCAGTAGTTCCTTTTTTCAGTTCAGCCCTCAATACCCATGGAGGTCTTCACCACGCCAAGGGCCCTGCTGGTGGGCAACTGGGGTTCCGAGGGCTTGGTGTCGGCTTTACAGATGCGCTGTACAGAGACGCCTCGTGGGAGGAGTCCTTGGGCTGACAGACGCAGGAGCTCGTAGAGAGGCGGATAGGCGCCTTCTACCGCCAGGGGCACTGGTCCGTATTCGAGTTCATGGGGGCGCAGTTCCTCGTTACAAAATACTCACCACAAACCAAAGAGGTTCGTAGGAGTATGTTCACACTTTCTAAAAAAGGAGGATGAAAAAAGAGGTTATTTGTTGTAGTACGACAACTCTGGTATAACATGTATTCCTACTGCGGTAACACATTTCCTTCTGACCAATTCGTACTCAAAGAGAATTTTAGCGCGTTTATGCACAATTCGATGCACTACGGTATTTATTTCGATAGCCTTTCTCACCATGTTGGCGGGGTCAAAGTCTGCGCATATGGCATAGGGGCCACGTGCTACACAAATCCATCCCTCAACTGTCCGACCGGTTTTGATGATGCCTATGTTTTTCCTGCAGATTTGAGTCGGCAATCCGTCGAAGATGCAGACGTCGGCTTCGCTGGCATAGAGCCTAGCCATCTCTATTTCTGTGTCGCGGGTCTCCGGTGTGGTTGGAGTATACTCCAAAAGATCCACCGCGCCGCGGTCGGTTACTACGCCTGTAACTGCCACTGCCACTCTTTCGATCTTGTGGCTGGAGTAGCTGAAGCAGTTTGCAATTCGAACCCCTGAGTCCACTGCGATGATCATATAGATACCCGTATCGGGACTACATCGCTATCTATGTATATGAATTCACCACGACGTAGTTGCGGTAAGAGGCGCGATATCTCGCCTGGCATCTGAGGTGCCAAAGCTGCTAACTCCTTTGCCCAGGCTACGTTGTAAACCCTTCCGGCGATTATCCTGGTATTTGATATATACTCGCCTGGCTTCTGCGACACCATAACCATCCTGGCTCCGAATTTTCGCGTCTCTGCCAGTGCCAGAAATATGATGCGCGACATGGTCTCATCTGCCATGAGCTTAGGTGCCTCCTCCACCACTATCACGGTCTCCAGCCGTTCCTCGATAACTCTGCGCACGGCGTAACTTAGAACGCCGACAGCTATGTCTGATGTCATGAAGAGTTCTTTCGATTCAAACATGTTTATTATGTAAAGCGGTGGGAACTCTCCGCCGCGGAGGGCCACCTGAGCTACCGAAGCTGCCCACAGCAGGTACATCATGGCGGCAGCTATTCTCTCTTCATCCCTCCTAGCCATCTCTCTTAACGCGTTGTATATCGTCCCGCCTACGGCCTCTCTTAGCGCATTCGCGAACTCAACCATTATACTGTCTTTACCATCTAACGTCTTGATATTTGGATTGATACTATCCAACATGATCATCGCCTCTGCAGAAGACTGTAGAACTGCTTTGAGGTCTCTCACTTTCGCCTTATCCGCCAAGGTACAGAATGCCCTGATAAAGAACCTTAGATACCGCATCATTCTAATCGGTGATTGAACTCTGAGAAGTCCCGTGATGGCCAATAGTTCTTGGTCGCTGAGATCGCACAAAGGCAAGACGGGAGGTCCAGCATGCCCCCCGAGTCTTTGTGCCAATTCGCTGTACTCACCGTGGATGTCGAACACTACCACTCTCAGACCCCTTTTAACCGCGTGTTCAACCAACAGTTTGACCAAAGTGGTCTTTCCAGCACCCGTAGCACCGATGACAGAGATATGAGGTGTTACCGTGTACTCCAGCAGGTCGATTTCTCCCTCTGGCGAATAAATCCCGCGGCCTGATGGCCATTGATATGGCTTAACGACCTCGCCTGGTTGCGGAGGTTCGCCTCCCACCAAAAGAGCCCTAGACGTAGCGACTGATCTGGCGTCTTCAAGTGCTCCTGCCAGCCGAAGTAATTCAACGTACTCAGGCAGTAGCTCACGCCGCCTTGACACAACTAAAAGCTTGGCGCCGGACTGCGATTCCAGAAGCGTTCCAGGGGAGAAGTCCCCCCAAATGTATGCAACCCTATTTACAACCTTTATTATTATACTATCCATAGCCTCTTCGGCATGTGTACCAACGTTGAATTAGCAAATATAGCATAGTTCAACGTTGTTGTTCCGGCCGTAAGGCACATGGGGAGGTCTAAATGCGTCCCCGCCGAAACCCCCGCCGGGGGCGGCTGAGGGTTTTCAGAAACATGCCTGCAAAGGGTAGGGTGTTCTTCCGGTTCTGGGATGTCGAAATCGACTCATTTGCAGAAGTAACGGTTTGTGCGCTGTCTGCGTACCGC
>Ga0080007_1053899_pt1 | contig 10740 bp, 8 predicted proteins | sample OctOCTMetagenome_FD_69210 | JGI IMG/M metagenome (GOLD analysis project Ga0080007, IMG submission 69210) | Hot spring and microbial mat streamer communities from Octopus Spring Streamers, Yellowstone National Park, USA - OCT_B (SPADES... | ecosystem: Environmental > Aquatic > Thermal springs >...
ATCACTGCACCGTTAGCGGCATTTTTTGTGGCTGCTGCCTACTTCCCTCAATCCCTCGCCGACATTGGGTTTTTCTGCGGTGCAATGGTCAGTTATGCGCTCCTCGGCTTTGCGGATGATTGGGCAAAGTTGAAGAGGAGGAAAGGCTGGAGAACTCAACCGAAGTTAGCAGCCCAAATCGCTTTGGCAGTTTTGTGGGTTGCATTGGCGAAACTTCGTTGGGGCAACCTGTTACTTGCATCTCTCCCCTACCCTAACCTCACTTGGCTTTGGTTCGCATTTCTGTTGCTCTTGTTTTTGGCTACGGTCAACGGTGTGAACATTGCGGACGGCTTGGATGGACTTGCCGCAGGGCTGACGGCTATTGCTGCTTTCGCTGTCGGGTTGATTGCTTGGCGCAACGGATTAGCGAACGGTGCGACGATGGCTTTCGCACTTTGTGGCGGTTGCCTCGGTTTTCTCGTTTTCAACCGATACCCGGCAAAAGTTTTCATGGGCGATGTAGGCTCAATGGCTTTGGGCGCTGGTTTGGCAACGAGCGTTTTTGCAAGTCAAGCGGTTTTGCCTTTCCTCGTCGTCGGATTGGTTTTCTGGATTGAGCAACTGACGGTCATGCTGCAAGTTGCCTACTTCAAATGGACGAAGCGGAAGTATGGCGAGGGGCGAAGGATTTTCCCGATGACCCCAATTCACCACTCCTTTGAACTTTTGGGCTGGCACGAACCCGTCATAGTCGCCGTTTTTTGGCTCGTCGGTCTCTTTGCTGCAGTTTTGGGAGTCGTCGCAGCAACGATTTTCGCAAGGTGGTGAGTGATGGGATGGCGGCTTTGCAACGAACGAAGACGATGTTGTTGGTTGTGTTTTTGTTGTCCTTTTGTGGGCTTGGGACGGAAATTGCGTTGACCCGTGTCTTCGCAGTTGTCCTTCGCTATCATTTCGCTTTCCTCGCCATTGCCATCGCCCTCTGCGGGCTCGGATTGGGTGGATACACTGCCCATTGGTTGCGGGGAAAGGGCGAACGGATTATCGTTTGGTTGACCATCGGCTTCGCCGTGACGACTTTGTTTGCTGCTTGGTTTCTTCCCGCCATTTTACTCCCCAACTTCCCAACCGCCTTCTGGTTGGCTGGATTGATTGCCCTTTTGCCTTTCCTTTTCCTCGGAATGACGATGGCTCTGCTTTTTGACCGATACAGTGCCGTCAGCGGCTATCTCTACGGTGCGGATTTGCTTGGAGCGGCAGCGGCGGCAGTTGGAAGCATTTTGGTCTTGAACGCTTTTGGCGGCTTGAATGCTCTCATCTTCATGGCTGGTGTCATCTTCCTCGCTGCAGCAATTGTGCAATTAGTCGTCCACAACCCGTCCCTTCGCTTCATCCCAGCGCTCCTTCTCAGTCTCATTTGTTTTGGCTTCAGTTACGCCAACCGAAGTTACCGCATTTTTGACTTGCCCCCTGTCCGCCACGCTCGCCCTGAGATGGTCAAACCGATGTTGGCGGAACTTGCTACAGGCAAGTCGAAAATCATCGCAACGATTTGGAACTCATTTGCTCGGACGGATGTCGTTAAAGACGAAGGCGTGGATGACTTGCTTCACATCTACACTGACGGTGAAGTCCCGGCGTTGATGGTTCGCTTGAGAAAGGGCAACTTGAAAGATGGCGAGTGGCTTATGGGGACTTTGATGGGCGTCCCTTATGCGCTCCTGACTTTCCCCAAAACGAAAGGTCAAAAGCGGCGTGAGATTGACTCGGTTCTCGCCCTCGGTTCTGGCGGCGGAGTTGATGTCATTTGCTCGCTGATTGCCGGCGCAAAACGAGTGGACGCAGTTGATGTGAACCCGGCGATGAAAGTTTTTGCCGATAAGTTCAGGGACTTCAACGGCGGGATTTACGAGAAACCGGGTGTCAGGTTTTACATCGCTGAGGCTCGTGCTTTTGTCAAGCAAACACGGCATCGCTACGACTTGGTCATCATGGCGTTGACTCAAACGGCGACGATGGGCAAGGCTGGCTTGGCTTTGGTTGAAAGTTATGTCCACACAAAGGACGCATGCCACGATTACTGGCGGGTTCTGAGTGATAAAGGCATCGTTGCCCTCATCACCCAAGAACCAGCGTTGGCGCTTCGTTGGTGGCTGACTTGCTTGGAAGTTGTGCAGGAACAAACTGGGAAAAAGCCTTCAGAAGCAGCAATGCACCTTGCATGGTGGGAGTTGCCCCGCGAACTTTGGGGAGCGACACCTTACAGGCAATTGGTCGTCATGTCAAAGCAACCCTTTGACAAGGACGATGCTGAGTTGCTTTTGACCGTGACCGAGCGGTGGAAAATCATCCCAGTGTTCGTGCCGTTTGTCGCTGCCGATGAACCGTTAAGGGAAGTTGCGATGGGCAATTACACTGCCGAGGATGTGATAGATGAAACCCTCTGGCGTTACCAAATCAATGTGCGCCCCGTGACCGACGATGCTCCTTTCTTCGTTGACTTATCGCCCACCATCCCGCCCATAATGTGGCAGTTCATCGTTTCAGCGATTGTCATCGTTTTCGTTTTCGGTCTGATTGCTGGTTTGGCGGAACGGAAGAAGTCTACGGGGCAAACCCTTTCGCTGCGAACCTTTGGCTTTCCGACTCTTTATGTTGCGCTTTTGGGTGTCGGTTTCATGTTCGTTGAAATTGGCTTGATGCAAAGGACGATGCTTTTGCTCGGAAGCCCGACTCATACCCTCGCAATGTTCGTCGGTGCGTTGCTTTTAGGCGGGGCAGTGGGGAGCGTGTTGACTCAAAGACGAGCGCAAGAGAAACTGGGAGATTGGGCTGCAACGGCATGCGCCTTCGTCGCTGCGGCATCGGCGATTTTGGGGCTCATCATCTCGCCACTCGTCAATGCGCTTCACGAGTTGCCCCTTGCGCTCCGTGCAGTCTCTCTCTTCGCCTTGACAGTCGCTTTGGGTGTCCCAATGGGCATGCCGTTCCCTTCTGCGATGAGGTTAGCGCCAACTTTGTGGGCAGTCAGCGTCGCATATCTTTGGGGCGTTAACGGTGTCACAAGTGTAGTCGGCTCAGTCGGCGCTGTTTTGATAGGCAAGTTGTTTGGCTACAGCAAAGCCATAATCGCCGGAGCAGTTTGCTACTTGTTCGCAGCCGCCATCGTGCGGAAATATGCAGTGTCGGGGAAATCCACTGAAACAACTTCGGAGCGGTGGGGTCATGAAAATTGAGGGAAGAGCGTGAAAGTTTGTCAAAACGAGAACGGAGGTGGATGCTGATGAGTCGCAAAGTTAGGTTGGGCTTCATCGGGGCTGGCAGCATCACGGGGATGCACTTGAGGAACTTGCGGGAAGTCAAGGAAGCGAAAATCGTCGCCTTTTCCGACCCGAACATTGATTCGGCGAAAAGGTGGGCTCAGGAGATTGGTTTGACCGTCAAGGAAGGCAAAACGGTTTTCGCAGATTGGCGGGAAATGCTTGACCGTGTTGATTTGGATGCAGTCATCATCCTCTCGCCCCACTCCTTCCACTGCGAGCAAATCGTGACCGCCCTTGAACGGGGACTGCATGTTTTGACGGAGAAGCCGATGGTTGTGAAGGTCAGCGAGGCGAAAAAGGTCATTGAAACGATGCGCAAGACCGGCAAAGTCGTGGTGGTGAGTTACCAAAGGAGGTTCATGCCTCAGTTCCGTTTCATTCGGGAGCAAATCGTAAAGGGCAATTTGGGCGAACTCAACTTCATTGAAGCGTTCGTCGGGCAAGGTTGGCAGCGGGGAACTGCCGGCACTTGGAGGCAAGACCCGAAACTGAGCGGCGGAGGCTTCCTGATGGACACCGGAAGCCACATCGTTGACATAACCTTGTGGATTGCTCAGTCAAAACCCGTCCAAGTAACCGCAACCATCACCAACAATGGCGCTCCCGTTGAAATCAACGACATAGTTGGCATCCAATTCGCCGACGGAAAAGTCGCTTCCGTCGTCACCGTTGGGAGCGCCATCAGTTTCTTTGAGCACCACACTTTCGTGTGCGAAGAAGGCGTTCTGAGGTATGAGTATGGGAAAGTCATCGTGGGAAAACGCCTCCCGGACAAACCTTGGGGCGCTGAGTGGAAGGAAGTTGAGCAATCGGAGATGCCGCCATCTTCCAATCCTAACCGCCACTTCATTGATGTCGTTCTCGGAAGGGCTGAAAACGAAAGTCCGCCCGAAGACGCCTTGAAGGTAATCGCGGTCACGGAAGCGGCATACAAGTCGGCAAAGTTGGGGCAAGCGGTCAAGGTGAGGCTTTGAAAATTCATCGCCCGAGAATTTGCTCGCCCAACTCAATTAGCCTCATAATTTCGCTCCGCATCCGTTCGGTGATGAGTGACAAGGCTTCACGGCGAGGAACATCGTCAGGCAATTGAGGCACGAAAGGTTTGCCGAAGACGATGGCAACGGGAGCGGGTTTGGGGATTGGCGCTTCCATCTTCCAAGCATCGTAAAAACCGGCGAGCCCGCAAGGGACGATTGGGACTTGCGCTTCAGCTGCAATCGTCGCAGGTCCAAGTTGAAACGGTCTCAACTTTCCGTGATCGCTGCGAGTCCCTTCGGGGAAAATGACCAAAGCGTCGCCCTTGCGCAACTTTTGTATTGACAACCTTAACGCCCTTCTGTCGGGCGCATCCTGTTCAACTGGAACGCAATCGGTGAGCCAAAGGAAGGTGCGGACAATCGGCAAGTAAAAGAGAGGGCGCTTGGCGACGAAACTGAAGGGGCGTGGTGCGAAGATTGCCAGCAAAATTGGGTCAAGGTAGGTCGGATGGTTTGAGACAATCAAAACACCGCCGTCCATCGGGATGTTTTCCGTCCCGACAACTTTCGGTCTGAAGAGCAACCAAGCCAAAACTTTCGCTGCTGGCTGAAGCAACCGGTAAGTTTTCATCTTCCCTTCCGTCATCATCGTAAACGCCCCGAAAAGAAGGATAAGGCACGACTGCGAAAATTGTCCGGGTTCAAGGCTCAAAACGCTCCGAGTCGAAAATGGGGCGGAGACCTCAATTAACGCCAGCCACCGACTTTGCCACACCTACTATTGCCATCGTAGGAACGATGTGGCAAGAAAAAGGCGGTGATGAGAGATGTTCAGCCCACTTGAAGCGGAAATCATGCGAATCATCTGGGCGAAGAAATCGGCGACTGTTCGGGAAGTTTGGCTGGAACTGAGAAGCGAGGGCAAGCGGCTTGCTTACACGACGGTCATGACCGTCATGGTTCGGCTTTACGAGAAAGGGGTTTTGAGTCGAACGAAAGAAGGGAAGGGATACCGCTACTTCCCGAACCAACCACGAGAAACGCTCTTGAAGCGGTTCGTGGATTCATTCGTTGACAGGCTCATAGCCATTTTCGGCGAACCTGCCATCTCATACTTGGCGGAAGTCAGCCGTCGCCGCAGGCGGTGATGAGTTGATGAGGTTGCTGCTCGTCGGGTTTGCCCTTTGGCTCATCTCAAGCGCTTTTTTGGTTTTGTTCGTCGGCAGCATGCTGTGGCTGTCAAGGAAATTCTCATCGCTGCGAGACGCCGACGGTTTGGAATGGTCTCGGCTGACAGCGTTTGGTTTGCTTGCCCCACCGAGTTTAGGAATCGTTTTGGCAATTGCTGGCTTGAGTTCAGCAATTTCATGCCCGGCAACCTCCGTTCGCAACTATCACCTCTGCCTTCATTTAGCAAAGCATCTGTGCGGACACGCATCGGCAACGGCAATTGGGAAAAGTCATTCCTTGCTTCTGGCAGCATTGGTGTGGCTTGGGTTGACAGGAGCAACAACAGTGGTTTTGTCAAGACGAGCAAAGTTGGTGAAGCGTTTTAGACCTTCGCCGAAACTGAAGCGTGCCATCGCTCTCGCTCAACTTCCGCCAAACCTGCCCGTTTGGGAATCGGATAATGAAGCGCCGGCAGGGCTTGTAGGTGTCCTTTCGCCGTCCATTTTCGTCTCCCGAGAAACGGTTCAGCGATTGCCTTTATCTGCCTTGACAACTGTCTTGCGCCACGAATACGCCCATTTCGCTCGCAAGGAGCATTGGCTTCGTTGGCTGCTTTTCGTCGTCGCCCTCATTTTCGCTCCCGTTCCCTTTACTGTTTGGCTTCAAAGGGAATGGCGGTATGCTTGTGAGAGAGCAGCCGATGACTTCGCTGCGCCCGATTCCAAATCGGCTCGTTCGCTGGCTGATGCTTTGAGTGCCGTTCAAAACTTTGTGGGGCTTAGTGATAGACAATTGCGACATCGCATTGAACGCCTCAAAGCGAAACGCACAAATAGCAAGCACGCAATTTTGTTTGGTGTCGGGGCAATCCTTGCGGGTTTGGTCTTAGGCGTTCTCGCCTTTTCGTTGCCATCCATCTGGCTCACCTTCCACTGCCTCGCCGAAGCATTGATTTTGAGGTGAAAACGCTCCTCCGTTAACCTTTCTCAATCTTGACATCGCCCTTTTTGTGCGTTATCATGGAAGCAGCCTAAAGCGAAAAAGGAGGGAGCATCAATGTGGAGAAAGGCTCTCTCTTGGTCGTGGTGTGTCTGATTGGAATAGCAAAAGTCCAAGAAGAGCCTATACCAGAGCCTCCGCCAATACCAGAGCCGCCACCTACACAAGAGCCTCCGCCATACTGTGAACACCCTAATCCAGAACCAGGTCCTCCTCCCGTTCCTGCTGTTTACATTCCCGACGAATACAAATATGTCCGACGAGGTGACAATTTTATTCCTGTCTTCGCTCATCTCATTGTCTCAGAAGCAGAAGCAGATGTTGACTGGTGTCCTTTATGCTTTGCCATCCTTTATGACGGATGGTATGTTGTTCGTTGGGATGATCATGGTGCAGGAGGTGAGTTTGGATACTTTGACGAAGAAGGAAGGTGGATTCCTCACAATGGTGACAAAACAACGCATTATCGCACTGCTTATTGGGATAAGGAGAGTGGAAGATATGTTCCGATAGAGGCGAAGGTGGTGAGAATTTCGGTAAAGGTGGATGATTATGCCCTTTATGCTGATGACAAAGAGCAAAGTAGCAGCACTTACGGCTATGACGGCTACTTCACTGTTTGGGAGTTTGAGATAGACCCGCCTTACATTGATGCAAGACCAGTTGACCAATATAGGGAAGGTCAGGCTCCTTATACTTTCACTGCAACTTTTGAACCTGGTGTTGACCACAACGGCAATCCTATGGTTACTCAAATAGAGTTTCGGTTGAGTTCGTCCAGAGAGCCAGGCTTTTGCATAAACGCTACGAGAGAAGAAGGTTCGTGGACTGATACAACAGCTAACGACAACGACTTGAAGTTTGTTCCAAATCAAACTGGTTTAGAAATCCGAGCACCTGAAGGAACAACAAATTACAACCAAGCAATTTACATAGTGCCTCAACCACCGCCTTCCACAGTCACAGTTTCGGTGAGAGTTGTTTGCTTGGATTACGGGGCACATGGAAGCATCACTGCAATTGCATATGGAGTTCCTTTACCAAAACCTCCTATTGCTCGTTGGAAAGGGACGCTTATTCAGCGTGCTGCTCAAATACCCAAAGACCAAAGGAACGGATTGGATGACGATGGCGACGGAGAACCGGACGAGGATTTGATAAATGGTTTAGATGACGACGGGGACGGTAGAATAGATGAAGAAGCCAACGGCAATGGAATATGGGATGGATGGGAATTTGAAGGTCCTGCAAGAGACGATAACGACGCTGAGCCACAAGGAGATGGAACGTTAGGAGATGGCTTAACCAGATATAAAGAATATCGGGGTTTTTTGGTTCTTGGGGAGGCCAATGATAGGAATGGAGCCCAGGCTCTGCATTACATTCGGCTGAATCCAGTGCGTAAAGAAATCTTTGTTTCCGTAAGCGAGATACGCCACGCAGGTTATTTTCCAGGAAGTGGCATGCCGACCACTTACCTCCTTGATTTTAACAGCTTACCAGATAGAGAAACTTACATTGTCAATTTTTACTCTACTATGGGAATCCGGCCAGTTTTCTCCATCCGTGTCTACAGGCGCATTGTTGCTGGTGGAGCAGCAGAGCCTATATGGCAGGGGCAGATATTATACGGTTATTGCACTCAACCTATATGGAGTGGACAAAGACAGTTTGATCCATTTGGAGTGCCAGGCACTGGTCCTACGGCAGTTATCCATACAGCGCAAATCCTTCGAGATTGCGATGACTATGAAAGTGCTTCTCGCTATGTTGTTGGTCATGAAATTGGTCACAGTGTCCTTTGGCATCAATCTAATAATGGTCATCATGATCCTGGACCGGAATTCTGCTTAATGCCTATTCCTATGAGGACCATATCGCCTTATCCGTCAGAATTTTGTGGGATTTTAAATGTCAATCGAGACCCAGGTTGTCAATTTCGTTGGAGGTTAAATTCGCCATAAGGAGGCGACAAAAATGTTAAGATTAATCTTAGCCTTGCAATTAGTTGCAGTGTCTCTCTCAATTGCTGTGGCAACAACGGAGAATGAAATCGAAGAACTTTGGCAAGTCCTAAAGTATCGTCCTTCAGTTCACATCCCTAAAACTCAAAAATATCCTAAGGACTTGGAAGAAGCGAAGCGATGGGTCAAGGAAGCTGCTTATCTTTGGCTTGAAGCATTGGATGCTAAAAAGAGAGGTAAGCCTAAGTCTGTTTGGCAGGCTTATTACCGAGAGGCTGCCAGATTAACAAAAGGAGTGTTTAATAAGTTCGGCGAATTCTACCTTATTTGGCTTGCTCCAGAAAACGATTGGGGAGAATTTGGCGACATTATCCTCTACCCAGAGCAACTCCGAGAGGACTATGAAGAGATTCTTAAGTCCAGTGAACCACCAATGCCAATTGATCCTGGTTTCTTTTATGGCGAGATGTTGCAGCGTGAAGCATTAAGGGCAGTCAAGCAAAAAGGTAAGAAATACAAGTATTTACCAACTCCATTTGAAGCTTCAGTTATAGCGATTTTAGCAGATGCGCTTTATTACTTAGGTCACTGGAGGGAAGCAATGGAGGCATTAGAGAAAGCTATGGAATTGATACCTTGGTTTAATCCTTTTATTTTTGAAAAATGGATAGAATGTGCAACTAAAGTTTACCGAAAGGGGGAGTTGCCGACTAAGTTTTTGTTGGTTCAAAATCTGAAAATCCATCAAACAGGTCCAGGAGCCATGTCAGCACAGAAGATGAAAGGGGTTGCTTTACTTCTTCGCTTCAAAAATGGACATCACTATGTCCCACTTTCTCGCCTCGCTTTGTTGGTAGGTTGGAAAATTGAAAGGGAAGGAAATTTCAGTCAAAACGCAAGACAGGGAAGTTAGGCTTGAAGTGGGGAGCAGGATGGCATATGTCAATGGGTTTAAGGTCAAGTTGAATGGGTTTGTTTGGGAGGAAGGGAAAGAAGTTTGGTTGCCGTTACAGTTTGTTGCAATGATAGGGAAAGGGAAGTTGAAGTGGGAGAAGGGGAAGGGTTTCATTCAGATGGTGCTACCTGAGTGAACTAATTTTTGCTTTTGCTGAATAAGTTCTTCAACCAACTGTCCAATTAACTTGACGCGCTCAATGCTTCTATCAGATGATATTTCATCTAAACTCACTGTAAGAGTAACTTAAACAATGGAAAAATTTTGAGCATTTCGTTAAATGTTCTCGGTTATTTGTTCAAGTTTGTTTCTTGAACATTCAGTTCACAACCCTCAACTTTTGGTCAATTTCGTGACAGCACTTATAGCCTTTCTAAAGTGATTGTGACATCCTTTTAGCAGCGCTAACAAAGCAGGAGGGCGATGCTTGTGCGGGTTTGGTTTGTGCTCGTTGCCCTTACAATTTTTGGTCTGGTCGCAATGGGTTGGGCGCAGGAAAACGAGACGCCCAAAACTGAGAAGTTAGATGGAACTGTCAAGGGCATTATCGTCGGGCTTAACCGCGTAACTTTGGCAGTCCTATCATCCCGACAAGTCATGTCCTACTTTCACACAAGCCAAGAAAAATTGCCATCTTGGCTGCGGACAGGGATAGAAGTAACTGTGCACTACCGAAGGGAAAGCGACGGAAGTCTTTGGATTGAAAAGATTAGCCCATACAAGCCGCCAGAACAAACGCCTACAACCATCACACCTGTATTCACACAAACGCCGATGGCAAGTTTCCCAAACTTCTCCGCAGCCCCTCAAACTTTTTTCCCTGCTCAAACGATGGTTCAGTCACGGCAAGGCTCAATTGAAACCCTTCGTGAAAGGCAATTGACCTCTCGCGGTTTAACCTCGGCATTGAGAAGTCGGGTTTCGTCCCTCAACCCGATAGAGTCTGAAGTTATGCGTTTGCTGCCCCACTACAAAGCGGCGGCGAAATTTTTCAACCCCAACTTGACTGAAGAACAGGCGGAGACCATCGCAGCAGCCATTCTGAGGTCAAGCATACAAAACGGCGTTGACCCCCGTTTAGTGGTTGCTGTGATTGCATGCGAATCATCCTTCAGACCGGATGCCGTGGGCAAAAAAGGCGAAATCGGTTTAGGTCAGTTGAAGCCTGAAACGGCTGCAGGGTTGGGTGTTGACCCTTACGACCCAGTCCAAAACATTGATGGGTGCGTCCGCTACTTGCGACAGCAACTGGACAGGTTCGGTTCGCTGGAATTAGCCCTCGCTGCCTATAACGCTGGACCTAACGCCGTCAGCAAAGCAGGTGGCATCCCCCAGAACGGAATCACGCCGAAGTATGTGCAGAAAGTTTT
>Ga0080007_1062278_pt2 | contig 10728 bp, 12 predicted proteins | sample OctOCTMetagenome_FD_69210 | JGI IMG/M metagenome (GOLD analysis project Ga0080007, IMG submission 69210) | Hot spring and microbial mat streamer communities from Octopus Spring Streamers, Yellowstone National Park, USA - OCT_B (SPADES... | ecosystem: Environmental > Aquatic > Thermal springs >...
ACATCACCCTCACTAACAGATGATTTTATTTCAACTGCTGTTTTTCTTCCATCTTTAATGATAATATCAATTTCTATTTGACTTGGCTCTGAAAAAACGTATCCTTAATCATCAAAGAATACAACATTTTCAACAACATAACCCAAATCTTCAATTATCTTTTTTAATCCTGCTCTAAATGTTCCTTCTGCCATTAGCCCCCATCTTGCTCCTAATCCCTCAATTTTCCTATTCATTCTTTCAAATCCTTCTTTCATATCTTTTCTTAATTCTTCAATTGCCTGCCAAATTTTTTCTATATTTTGCCATATTCTCTCATTTTCTTTCTCTTGTCTTTCAAATCCTTCTTTCATAGTCTTTCTTGTTTCTTCAATTGATTTGGTTAGTCTATCAATAGCTTGCCATATTCTCTCTATATTCTGCCACATCCTTTCATTTTCCTCTCCTTGCTTCTTAAAACCCTCTCTAATTTCTTTAACAATAGCATTTATAACTTCTTCAATAAGAATAGCAAATGCCTCTCTCATTATGTCTCTATGTTTAGGCAGTATCATAGTTTGATAATTTTAAAGGGTAAGTCAAAATTGCTTTGTCCAATAATTCTGAAACTATTTATTTTTCTTTATTTTGCCCACCCATCCTAAAAATAAGCCTTCGGCTTAAAAATACCCATTTTTATGCTTCGGGGAGCTTCGCCCCCTTAAATTCCCCCCAAAAATCTATAATTTCCTAAAATTTTCATAAGTTACTGATTATCAAGAACTTAACATCATTTACTAGACAAAGCAAGTCAAAATTGCCTTATTTTCTCACTTACTCTAAAAATAAGAAGGCATACTTTGAATGCTTTAAACTTTCAGTATGACCCAAACCAAATTTTTAGATGAAATAAAAGAAATTGCCTTTAAAACCTATAAAGAAAGCGAGCCTTTAAGAAATAAATATGTAGATTATAGAATTCTTAAACCTGAAAACTTCACTACTGAAGCAACCCTAAAAGAGGAACTTTCAGAATATATAAAATCAATTATTAAAGAAGAAAAAGATACAATTGGTTTTGCCTTATTTGTAAATAATAATCTAATTTCAATTGATTATGACAATAATTTAAAAGAAAAAGGGCTTATTATTGAAGAACTGATTTATGCTTTCAATAACATTGATTTTAACTTCCCTGCTTATTTTTCAAAAATTGTCAGTCCAAATGAAGATAAATTTACTGCCAATCATTATTTAAATTTAAAAACAGGACTATTCATATATGTTCCTAAAAACTTAATTATTGAAAAACCTTTTCAAGTCTTGTTTGTCCATAGTTCAAATGAAATAGCAATTTATCCTCATATTTTAATAGTTCTTGATAAAGGCTCAAAATTTAGTTATGTTGATGAAGCACACTCTATAAATGAAAAAATTTCAGGATTTTATAGTCCTATATATGAAATTTATATAAATGACGAATCAGTTTTAAACTTCTCTTCAATTTACGACCTTAATTTAAATGTTTATTCATTTTCAAGAAGAAGAGCAATTTTAAACAGATATAGCAAAGGTTATATAAATCACATATGGATAGGTGGAAAATATACTGTAAATTATATGGAATTATTTATGAATGGAGAAGGTTGTGAAGGAGAAGATACTCAAATTTTCTTTGGAAGAGATGAGCAATTTTATAGTTTGTATTCAAAATTAATGCATAGGGTTGGAAATAGTGTTGGAAATGTTCTTGTAAGAGGTGCTTTAAAAGATAAAGCAAGAAGTCATTTTGATGGCTTAATTAAAATTTTTCCAAAAGCTCAAAAATCCAACGCTTATTTACAAGAACATACAATTTTATTAAATCCGGGAACAAGGTCTGATGCTATTCCAGGTCTTGAAATATCAGCTAATGATGTTAGATGTACTCACTCTGCAACAGTTAGTGAAATAGATTATGAAAAATTATTTTATTTAAAATCAAGAGGAATAGATGAAAATAATGCTAAAAAACTAATGGTTCTTGGTCATTTTGAGTTCGCAATTGAAAAAATTCAAATAGATAAAGTCAAAAATAGATTTTTGGAGATATTAAATGACAATTTTGAATGAAATTGAATTCTTAGAACCAAAAGAGATAATTCCACACGAAGAGCCATCTATTGAAAAATTAAATGCCTTAATATCAAAAATTAAAAATGATGGATTTATAAATCATCCTATTCTAACTACAAAAATAAAAAACAAAATTATTATTTTAGACGGAACACATAGATTTTTCGCTTTAAAAAATTTAAATGTTAAGTTTATTCCTATTCAACTTGTTAATTATCATAAAAAGAGAATAAAGTTAAGCAGTTGGGCTTGGCAGTTTAATGTTAATGAAGAATTTAAAAATTTTTTAAAAACATTTGATTTAAAAATCACTTATGAAATTAGAATGCCTAAAAATTATGAAATTCTTATAAAATCAAATGAAACATTTTTAGTAAAATTTTCAGACAAATTCAAATTTTTAAGCTTTTTAAACGAGATTAAAAACTTAAACTATGAAAGAGTTTTAAGGGAGCAGTTAATTGAAGGAATAATTTTTCCAAAATTAAATCATAATTTTTTTTTATTTCTTGCAAAAAACAATTTAAAAATTCCATCAGGTATTACAAGGTTTAAAGTTCAAAATAGAATTTTGTATTTAAAAGTTCCTTTAAATGTCCTTAATGATGAAAAACTAATTTTTGAATTTAAAGAGCATTTAAAAAATAGAAAATTTAGAATTTATGAAGAGAGTGTTTTAGTATTTGAGGAATAAAATCTTCTAAAAACAAAATAAAATCCAAAAAATCCACTTAAATAACCACTAAAAAATCTCCAAAGAACTACTACAAAACCAATAAATTTAAAATCTAAATTTTCACTTATTATAATTGAGGAAATAATTTCTGAAATACCAAGTCCGCCAGGTGTAATTTGAAAATAAGTTGAAAGTTGCATTATAATTTGTTTAAAAAAAGCTTCTGAAAATTCAACTTTTATTGAAAATGCTTTAAGAACAATATAAAGAAAACTTAAATACAAGGATTGAATTGGAAAGCTAATTAACAAGGCTAAAATTAGGAATTTAAAATCTATTCGCTTTAATGCTTGACGATAATCCTTTTTCAATAAAACGAAAATCAAAAATAAAACAGCAATAAAAAATGAATAAAATAAAAAAATTTTTGAGATTGTTGTTTTTAAAAAATTAATTACAAAGGGCAAAAATGTTAAATATGGAATAAATATACAAATTCCCCTTAAAATAATTAAACTTATTGTTTGAGAAATTGAAAATCCATATTTATTTAAAAGCCATATTTGATAAGGAAGACCACCACTACCAAATGGTGTAATTAACGCAAGAAAAGAACCAGAAGTTATAAATTCAATAGATGTTAATAAACTTAATTGTTTTTTTAAGCCCCTTGAAATTAGAATTAATCTCAAACCATCAAGAATTAAAAATAAAAACCAATTTAAAAAACCTAAAAAAACAAAGAAAAAATTAACATAAGAAATAATTTTGAAAAATTCTCTTCCTGAAAAAATTAAAATCCAAGCAAAACTAATAACAATATAAAAAATTATGAAAATTTTGAAGAATTTTAAAAATTTTTTAACTTCCATTAGGCAATTATTCCTGCTCCAATTAAATAATCATCAATATAAATAGCACCAATTTGTCCTCTTGCTGGTGAAAATTGTGGTTTTTCAAATTCAACTTCCGCATAATTTTTAAAAACTTTTATTAAAGCATTAGCAGGTTTATGAACATTTCTAATTTTTACCTGAGCAATAAATTCATTTTCTACTTCAACAAAAAAATTCAAATTCTTTAATTTTATAAAAGAGCTATAAGCATCCTCTTCAAAACCAACAACGACGACATTATCCTCGGGAATAATATCAATTACATAAGCTCTTTTACCAAGAGCAATATTTAAACCCCTTCTTTGTCCAATTGTATATAAAGCATATCCTTTATGTTTTCCAATTATATTACCAAATTTATCTACAAAATAACCCTCTTTTGGCTCATAATTTCCTTTTTCAATTAGAAAGGAACGATAGTCATCATCTACAAAACAAATATCCATAGAATCAATTCTCGTAGCATTTATAAGCCCAAGCTCAAGAGCTATTTTCCTAACTTCATCTTTCGTAAAATTTCCAATAGGTAAAATTAAGTTATCAACCATTTCCCTTGTTAAATAGCTTAAAAAGTAAGACTGATCTTTATTTTCATCAATTCCTTTCATTATAACTTTTCTACCTCTAAATTCTCCAATCCTTGCATAATGTCCTGTTGAAAATTTCGCATTTATGCTTTTAGCATAATCAAATAAAACTTTCATTTTATAATCTCTATTACAAAATACACAAACATTTGGTGTATTTCCTTTCAAGTATTCATCTATGAACATTTTCACAATTCCACTTTTAAATTCTTTTGAATAATTTATAACCTTAAATGGAATATTGAATTTTTTAGCTACTTTATAAGCAAGCCTTAATGCTTCAATTGAGCAACATGCCCTCTTATTCTTACTTTCATCATAAAGAACAACATTAACTCCAATAACTTCATATCCCATTTCTTTCAATAAATGTATTGCTACTGAACTATCAACACCTCCTGAAAGTCCAAGAACAACCTTATTATTCATAATTTATTAAAATTTTATAGCATTAATATAAGTCTTTGGCTTAATAGTTTTAGAAAATTTTTCACAGCACTTTACTTATATTTCTCAAAAAGCTCAGTATGTTTATTTTTCAAATCAATTTCAATTCCATCTATGAAAGCTTTTATTATTTTTGATTTAAAATCAAATGGATCTCCTTCTACTATAAAAAATGTAGCACTTTTTCCTTCCTCAATAGAGCCATATTTATCATCTATATTTAAAATTTTAGCACAATTTATTGTTATTGAGTTAATAGCAGTTTGTTTATCAAGTCCAAAAGCAATAGCACTTGAAACATGATAGGGAAGGTTTTTTTCATCAAATATGGAAAAAGCATTTGAATTTGTTGAAATACAAAAATTTATATTGTTGTCTTTTAGGAATTTTGGAAGTGTAAATATATCATCGTAAGGCTCATCCTCTTGTGGCAATTTATGAATCCCATTTAAAATAACGGGAATATTATAGTCTTTAATATATTCAATTGCTTTTCTTATTCCATATGTTCCAACAATAACAATTTTTAAATTAAAACTTTTTGAAAATTCAATAGCAGATAAAATTTCATCTAAATTATCCGCATGGATAAAAATTGGAATTTTACCATCTAAAACATCTTTTATTTCATCGTAAATCAAATTTCCACTTGAATTTGATAAAATATAAGATTTAGCATTTGTAAAAAATTCATATATTTTTTTAATTTTTTTCATATTCCAAAATATATTTAATGCTGATTTTTCCTTTATTGACATTTCCTCTTGTGTTCTACCATTTAATTTTATTACACTTGAAAAGCCTGAAATTAGAGAACCTCTTGGTATAGTATTTACTATTAAAATTCCATTACTTCTAATAACACCTATATGAGCGCTACTTGGATTTACAGCATTGTAGCTTTTTAAAAAAGCATTAAAATCTCCAATTTCAGATAAATCATTTGTTGCTCTAACTGCTGATATTTCAACTAAACCAACAGAACTAATAGTATTTATAAAAGAAGGATAAACATCATAATAATTTCCGTTAATGATTTTATATTCTGAATTTAAATTTTTTCCAATTTTCTTAATAATGCCATTCTCTACAAGAATATCAACACTATCAATTTTTCCCTTTGGTGTAAATACATTAACATTTTTTAATAAGAAATTTTGAGCAATCAAAATCAAGCCAATCATTTCAAAAACATAAATTTGACTTTATCACCTATTTTTATATCGTTTCTTTTAAACCAATTTCTATTAACTTCAAGAGCATATTTAAATTTTTTTAATGGAAAAATAGGGGTTTCATCAAGAGGCTCTAAATCAAAAATATCTATAATTTTATAATTTTCATCTATAAAAGCAATTGATAAAGGAATATAGGTGTTCTTCATCCAAAAAGGATAAATCCCAGAGCTATCAAATATAAATAACATTCCCACACTATCAGGAAGATATTTTCTAAACATCAAACCTAATGACCTTTTTTCATCATTATCAGCTATTTCAACATAAAGAATTTTATTGTTTATTTCAATTTTTTCAAGCTGTAAGAATAATGCTAAAAGCATACATCCTTAACACTATAACCATTATTCAATTTCAAATTTTTCCAATAAACTTCTTTAACTTTAACATTCCCTTTATATTGAATATATCCATAAGGTAAATAATTATCTTTTCTAATGTAAATAATTTCTCTATCGGCAGAATAATTTTTATTTGGGTCAATTGTGGCAGATATTTCAAAAACTTTAATGTTATCTATTGTTTTTTCACCATTAAATTGAATATCCTTATAAGTTTTTGTTCTTTCAATTGCTCTTAGAATTCCAGCATCGTAAATTCTATCTCCTCTTATGGATTGTATCCTTTTATCTTTTTCAGGGTCAAGTGTTAATGTTACTCCAAATTTTCTACCCTTTGCTTTTCCTGTATTTGGATCATAACAAGCTTCACCAGAGCCACCTTTTATAACTTTTAGATAAACATAACCAGGTTTTAAGAATTTATGCTCATATTCCTTTAACTCAGTTTCATTATCCTTTTTAGTCCAAGAATACAAAGTAGAATAATAATCTTTAACATTTTCCCAACTTTTTGACATTTCTTGTAAAATTTCATCAGCAGTTAAATTTAAAATCAAAGTTAGCATAATTGAAATTTTAAAGGATAAAAAATTATTTATTTTGCATTGTCTAATAATTCTGAAACTATTTATTTTTCTATATTTTTCCCACCCACCCTGAAATTAAGCCTTCGGCTTTAAAAAACCCATTTTTCGGCAGGGGGCTTTCGTCCCCTAAATGAACCCCCGATAAAATCTATAATTTCCTAAAATTTTCATAATTTATTGATAGTCAATTATTTAACACTAATTACTGGACAAAGCATATTTATTTTGCCTTGTACAATCACTCTTAAATTAAGCCTTCGGCTTATAAACTTCGCCCCCTAATAGTCCTCCCATGAAGTCAATAGTTTCAGAAAATCTTTCATAACTTATTGGCTATCAAGAACTTAAAGTTATTTATTGGACAAAGCACTCTTTTGTGTATTGTTTAATAATTCTAAAATGTAGATTATTTCTTATTTTTCCACCTGCCCTTAAATTAGGCTTATGGCTTATAAACTTTGCCCCCTAAATTCACCCTTCAAATCAATAGTTTTAAAAAATTTTTTATAACTTATATAACTTATTAAAATAAATGATTTCTTTTTGCTTTGTTTTTTACCTTCATACCAAACCTATATTCTTGAAAAACAAAAACATATTATAAGCGGTTTTATCCCAACTAAAATTTTTAATTCTTTCAAATCCCTTAATAATATAATTTTCTCTATTACTTAAAACATTTTCAATAGCAAATCTCCAACTTTCAACATCATCAAAATCAGCATATTCAATAGCATCTCCTCCAACTTCTTCAACTGCTTTTGTTCCTATAACAGGAATACCCATAGCCATAGCTTCAAGAACAGGTATTCCAAATCCCTCATATCTTGAAGGAAATAACAATAATAAACTCCCAGCATATAAAAGTCTTAAATTTTCACTATTTACATAATCAAACATAATAATTCTATCTTGTAAATCAAGACTATAAATAAGCTTTCTCAATTCATCTTCATAAGGCTTCCTTGTTCCAACAATAACAAGTTTAAAATCCTTAAAAAATTTCATAACTTTAATTGCTAATTCAACATTCTTATGCCTAAATTGTGCTCCTACAACCAAAAAATAATTTTCCAAATTCATCTTTTTTTTAAAATCCAAAATTTCTTGCTGGTTTTCAATAGGTCTAAAAATTTCTTCATCATAAGATGGATAAAAAACGAAAACATTTTCCTCATTAACATTTAAGAAATTTACAATATCTTTCTTTGAGATGTTAGAAACTGTAAAAATATAGTTTGCCTTATTAGTAAATGGCTTTAAAAAAAATCTAAAAAAATAGTGTTTTTCTTTAAACATTTGTGGGAACAAAATTGGCAAAATATCGTGAATTGTAATAATTTGTAATCCTCTATGAAATAATGAAATTCCATAATAAGTCCTAAAAATAGTTTCTTTAAAAAGGAATGTTTGTAAATATAAATACATTAAAGCACGATTATTTTCTAAAATTTTTGGTGCTAAAATGAAATCAAAGTTATTCTTAAAAATCTCAGGTGAATGTGTTAAAACCTTAAAATGAATATATTTTTTAAGATGTTTTAATAAATTTATTGTATAAGAACCAATACCCGAAATTTTTTTATTTACAATTAAGGTATCAATTATCATAACTTAAAAAGCCTTTCCACCTTCCTTTAAAGCTATAATAATTTTTTAAAAACTTTTCTTTTCTAAAAACATTTAAAATCATTCCCCCTATGGGTCTTATAATTAAATTTTCAACAAAAGGAATAACTAATCTAAAATCATTTTTTAAATGTTTTCTAAAAAAAGCCCCCATTCCAATTCCATAATAATAAGCTCGCTCTTTTGAATCTTCCTTATATGGATGATAAATAAAAATTTTTCTTTCAAAATAACCTTTATATCCTTTTTTTAATAGTCTAAAAACTAAATCCGTTTCTTCGGAAGAAGGAAAATCAGAACCAACACCAAAGTTTTCATCAAAATAAATATCACTTTTATTTTTGTTTTTAATAAACAAACAAGCTGATACAGCTGTTCTTAAAATGTTAATGCTATTTATAATAGAAGAAAACTTCATCCACCTATTCGATGTTTTCTTATTTGTCAATCTATCAATTGCCATTCCACTTAAAATCTCAAAATCATTATTCTCAAAAAAATTCTTAACATTTTCCAATAAATCATTCGGATATTCACAATCATCATCAGGAAAAGCAATTATTTGACCAGAAGCATAATTTAGTCCATAATTTCTTGCTTTTGAAAGTCCTTTGAAATTAACTTTAAGATAGATGATATTTATATCATTTTGAAATTTTTTAATAATTTTATAAGCTTTATCATCTTCATTTTGGTCTATTACAATAAGCTCAAAGTTCTTATATGTTTGATTTTTTAAAGAAATTAAAAAATTCTCAATCTCATTGCCTCTTCCATAGGTTGCCATAATTAAAGAAAATTTCATAAATTTTTTAAAATTTTAATAAGGGCTTTTGCTGATTCCTCTCCTTTATTTCCAAATTTTCCACCTGCTCTATTTAAAGCTTGCTCTAAATTATCAACTGTTAAAATAGAAAATGTGATTGGAATTTCTAATTCAAGAGACAATTTCATTATTCCATAACTAACCGCTTTTGCTATATATTTATAATGTTCTGTTTCACCTTTTATAATACAACCAATTGCAATAAAGCCATCAAACGCTTTCTTTTTACTTAATAATTTTATCATAATTGGAATTTCAAAAGAGCCATTTACAAAATAAACTTCATAATTAAAATTATTTTCCTCTAAAACTTTTTTCGCTCCTTCTAATAATTTTTCTGTAATGATTTTATTAAACTCAGAAACAACAATACCTATCATAAAATTCCTATCATTTTTCCAAGTTTTTCATAAGTTTCAATTAAATTTCCTTTTTCAAATCTAAAAACATCCTTATCATAACTATTTCCAAACTTATCCCAAACCCTAAAAACATCAGGTGATATTTCATCCGCTAAAATTATTTCATTATTATATCTTCCAAATTCAAATTTTATATCTACAAGTCTTAAATTAAATTTTTTGAAAAATTCTTTTAAAATTTCATTTGATTTAAAAGCAATAATTTCAATAGCTTTCACCTCTTCAACACTTGCCAATTTTAGAATTTTTATATGCTCCCTACATAAAATTGGATCATTTAATTTGTCGTCTTTATAAAAAAATTCAATTAGTGGCTCTTCAAATTCAAATCCACTTTCTATACCAAGTCTCTTTGTAATTGAGCCTGTTGCTATATTTCTAATAACTACTTCAACTTTCAAAATTTCAACTTTTTTACATAACATTTGATTATCATTTAATTTTCTAATAAAGTGATTTTTTATGCCATTTTCACTTAATAACTTGAAAAAAAATTCAGAAAATAAACAATTTATTTTGCCCTTATTTTTAAATTCCTGATATTTTTGAGCATTAAAAGCAGTAGCACTATCCTTAAATTCCAGAATTACTTCATCTTTTGAAAATTCATAAACTTTTTTTGATTTTCCCTCATATAAAAGCTTCATAAATTGTTTGAAATTTTAAAGTTGATAAAAATTGTTTGCTTTAAAATTTTAAATTGTGAAAGCATCGCCAATTTACAATCAATATAAAAAGCTAAAAGAAAAATATCAAGATGCTATATTGCTATTTAGACTTGGGGATTTTTACGAAATGTTTTTAGATGACGCTTATAAAGTTTCAAAATTATTAAACTTAACATTAACAAGTAAGCCAATGGGCAAAGATTTAAGAGTTCCTATGTGTGGAATCCCTGTAAAATCCGCTAATGTTTATATAAAAAAATTGTTAAGTTTTGGTTTAAAAGTTGCAATTGCTGAGCAAATGGATGAAATGGAAACGA
>Ga0080007_1082918_pt1 | contig 10719 bp, 7 predicted proteins | sample OctOCTMetagenome_FD_69210 | JGI IMG/M metagenome (GOLD analysis project Ga0080007, IMG submission 69210) | Hot spring and microbial mat streamer communities from Octopus Spring Streamers, Yellowstone National Park, USA - OCT_B (SPADES... | ecosystem: Environmental > Aquatic > Thermal springs >...
GAATAGGACTAATAGGTTCTACAACAATGTAAACGCGAAGACATTGAAGAGCATAGAAGAGTTGGTAACTGCAATTGCAATTATGCATAATATCATCAGGGCAGGAGGAGAGGAGGTAATACCAACTTGACGGTACCCCCACAGACACCCTCCTCCCCTACTCGTCAAAGAAGTCCTCCAGAGCTAACCTGTGCTTGAGTTCTTCAATCTCGTCCTCGATGCCCATACAGTACAGCTATCCAAATCGCAATAGATAAGCTCAGATGGCCTCCACAACGTCATGAATCAGTATCGCGGTCTTCCCGTTCATCCTAATTACAGTTGCCCTCGCCCTGAACCTTCTACCCTTCTTTATCAGCTCCCTGGGACCGTTGTAGGTAGAGGGCTCAAGCCTGGCCCTGAACCTGTCGTCCACAAGAACTACGGCGAATCCCGGGTAAACCTTCTCGACCTCCACCGTTACTATCCTTCCCTGCGCTTTCGCCGCGACCGGCCTTGACCTCAAGGCGGCGGCCGTGACGTACCTATCGCCGACCCTTTTCACCAGACCGTCCCTCACGAGCCTCGCAAGGCTCCTCCTAACGACGTCCGGGCTGTAACCCTCGTCCAGTTTTTTCAGGAGCTCTCCGAGCGTGGCCCCTCTATTCCCTGCCTTTAGCAACAGCATGTACAGCTGCTTCCTGCAATGGTAGAGCTCGCTGCTCGACGGCCCCTCGACCTCGATCTCCTCTGGCTCTATTGGCTCAACTTCCTCCACGGCATCAGAGGTCGGGGCCGATTGCATGGAAGGTAGCTCTATGGTTAGCTCTTCCTCGGCCTCACCTTCCTGTTCCTCCGGCTCGCTTGCGTGCCCCCTGTCCTCCGTCTCCAACTCTAAAGCCAGCTCCCCTTCCCTCCTCCAAGGCCAAGGAGTCCCTGGCTGGGGCCTCTCGGCCTTCCTCAGAACCCTGACCGTCTTCTCTGATGCCTGCTCCAGTATCCTCTCCATCTTCCTGGCCCTCCTGTACCCTTCCCTGAAGTAGTACTCGTCCACTGTCCCTTCGGCCACCAGTATCACTACCTTTCCCGGAAGCCTCCTCCCAGTCCTTCCCCTCCTCTGGATGTACCTTATTCCTGAGACCGCAGGCTCGTAGAAGACCACGAGGCCGCACTCTGGAATGTCCAGTCCCTCCTCGCCTATACTTGTCGCGACGAGGACGTTGTAGACTCCCTCCCTGAACGCTTTCAGGACCCTCATCTGCTCCTCCTGCGTCATCCTCGGCCCTCCCTTCCCTTCTGCCTTTCCGACGAAGAGGGCTGCCCTGTATCCCCTCTCCTTCAGCCTCTCCACAAGGACCTCTGCCGTCGTTCTGATGTTGGCGAAGACGAGCACTCTGTCGTCCTTCTTCTCGGCGAAGTGCGCCATCAAAACAGTCAATAGTGCGTTTACCTTCGTGTGATCTACGTTGCACTCGTTAGCCATCATCACAAGCCTCCTGAACTCAGGCATCCCTGCCACCATCCTGTGGCTCCTGAGCTCGGAATCCTGAATCTCCTCAAGATACCTCCTCAAGCTGTAAACGTGCTGGCTCTCTATCAGCTCCAGCGCGTGGTATAAGCTGAGGGCCGCAGAGATCAGGGCCATGTAGTGCATGTTCGGTCCTTTCGCTCCAGCCTCTATCTCGGCCCTGAGCCTGTTCATCAGGCCTACGAGGACCTTCCTGTTGACCTCCTCGGGAACGGGTAGACCGTCTATCCTCAGCCTAGCCAGTGTAGACTCTATCATCCTCTTGATCACCTGCCTGATGGCCTCATATTGCTCAGGGAGGGCTACCCTCACCCAGCTCGCCTTTATTCCCGGTATGTACTTCGCTACTTCCTCGTCCTCCTCCGTCGTCCAGACTATCTGCTCTATCCAAAGGTTCCTGACGACCTCGACGACCTTCTCCTCCTCTGAGCCAGGAGATGCCGTAAGGGCCAAAATTAGCGGATAGGGGCACCTCCTGATGTACTCTCCCGCGAGCCTGGTGTAGGCGTACCTGCTCCTTGACCTGTGGCACTCGTCGAAGACGAGGAGCGCGAACTCCTCAAGCCTGACCAATCCCCTCCTGTAGTCGTTCCAGACGGTCTGGGGCGTCGCCGTTATCACCCTGACCCTGGGATCGTCCCATATCATCGACCTGTCAGGCATCTCTCCAGTTACCGTTGCTACCTCTTCCCTCTCCAGCTTCAGGTGCCTTAGGATGGATTCCCTGTGCTGTAGGGCGAGGGGCTTCGTCGGCGCCATCATCAGAACCCGGCACCCTGGATACCTGTAGAGGAGCTCGGCCGCCACGAGCTCTGCTATAACCGTCTTCCCTAGGGCCGTCGGCAGGACCACCAGCGTGTTGGCCTCTAGAGCCCTCTCGACTATCCTCCTCTGGTACTCCCGGTCCTCAACAACCCCATCCCTCACCATGGGGTGGACGACGTAGCTGGGCGCGGGTGCCGGGAGTCCCCCTTTGACCTTCAGTATGTGCTTGCATTCCGTGCGCCTGTATGTGAAGTGGGGGCATGTGCAGCTCCACGTTCCGTCGTCGCTGAGGGTGACCGTGTACTCGACCCCCGGCTTCGACTCGCTTGGCACCCGCCAGCTCCTCAATCTGGCCCGAATACGCTTTCTGCTCTAAAAAGGCTTTATGGCCCTCATGCGATAAAGAAATTGATCGAGGAGATCCTATATTGAAGCGATCTTCAGTATAACTGAGCGGAGATGCCTTCGAAGAAGGCAAAGGCGAAGAAGGTACGGGCGAAGGTCAAGGCGGCGAAGAAGCCCGCAAAGAAGGCCGTAAAGAAGCCGGCGGCACCGAAACCGGAGGTCGCTCCAATGGAGAAGCCTGCCGGAGAGGGAGCTACCGCCTGAAGCTTGGGCCGTCCTCAAACAACCCGCTTTTTTATTGGAGTCCGCCAGCCCTTTGGCAAGAGGGTTCAGGAGCTATTGCCTAGGCCTTACTGCGATCCTGATCGATGCGGCCGTGTAGGCCTTCACGCCGTCGATAATCCCAGAGGGGTGCCCTTGGACCGCCGCCGTCAGGTAAACGGTCAGCGTGTAATTTCCGGGAAGTAACGGTTGGCGCTTCTCAGCTCCTCTGGTATAAACCAGCGGTATCTCCATGGTTTCCGTGTGGCTCTCTCCCGGCGCGAGCCTGAGGTGTAGTGGTGCTATCATGAGGTACCTCTGGAATCCCCTGTCGCTGTCAACGTAAACGATCGTTCCGGACTCGTCCCTTATCATAACCTCGAAGAGTTGGTCTGCGAAGTACTCCAGGAGGACCTCTTCCGTTCCCGCGTTCCCGACGGTGGCTTTGAGGCGTATTGTCGAGCCTAGTGGGAACTCAACGCCGTCCACGGATAGGTTCAGCACCAATATCCTCTCTGCTGCCTGTTGGACTGCCTTCCCAATGGTCTGCTGAGGCGTCTGTAGGGGCTGGATCAACGCTAAGCCTGTTGTGGCGAGCAGCCCGGCAACCAACAGCGCGAGCAGCCAGCACCTCATGCCATGTTAAGTGCTGCTAGGTTTGGTAAATCTTGCCGTCCTTTTCACCCTCCGCACCCAGCGCTTCGAGTCGCCGAGCGAGCTCTCGGACTCTCATGGAATTTTCGTGGAACATGAACAGCTTCCGCTGCCTCATACCCGAACTTTCTACGAATTTTCACATAATAGCTCACATCTTTAAAGGCTGTTGCCATGGCGATGACCCGTATTCTTCCTCTTGCGTTTCATGTTCTAATTAGAGGTGGGAGGCTAAAAATTTGTAAGCTTGATGCTTTTGGCCTTTTCCCAGACCGCATCGAAAAGGTCCACCAGTTGCCTGACCACGGCCCCGCGCAGCAGCACCCCGATCTCAACGTCCGCTGTGAGCGAATGCTTTCTAAGCTCGCCGGATCCGACGTAAGCCATGTCGTCGTCTGATATCACAACCTTAGCATGGACGGCTTCAACTAGCAGCTCGGTCACCCTTTCCTCATACCACTTTACAGAAAACTTGTCGGGTATCCCTAATTTTGCGTAAGTATTGTATATCGCCCTTAGCGCAGCTAGCAGTTGCTGGTTCTCCTCCGAGCGGGTTAGAAATTTGACGGTGATGCCTTTCCCCGCCGCTTTTCTGAAGCTCGGAGCGAGCATTGCTATGGTTTCGGGGTCAGCGAAAGGGGAGCTTATGCGCAGCTCGCGCTTAGCCCCGGTTATTAGCATGGTTAGGGCCTCTAACATGTCAATGCAGTTCGGAAGCCGCGCGCGCCTAATCGTTCCGCCCAGCGGCAGCGTTGCGACGATGGCCACCTCCGCCTCCACAAATTGGGCCGCTTCAGCCCCCTCCGACAGGGTTTCCGCAAAAAGTAACATATCCTTCCCAACGGGTTTAACCCTTAAGGTGCCCCTCTTCGCCATATGCAAGACCCGAAGCTCGACTAGGGCCCTGTCGGCAGGCTTTGCGAGGGCGAGGAGATCGGAGAGCCTCATGGAGCCCCTCTCGGACACCAGCGCTCTTATCTGCTGCTCATCCATTTCTCAAGCACCAGCTTTCTGTCCAAGCCATCGTTTGGGACGAAGTAGCCTGAAGTTGGGTGGCACAGTGGATCGCGGACGTAAATGCAGCCGGGGCAAGCTTTCCCGCAGTCGTATTTGCACGTCAGCAGCAACCTCAGCGCTTCGGTAAACAGCTGGGCAAGCCTATGCTTAAATATATATTCGAGGCCTCCCTGCTCAGAGCCAGCCGCTTCATAAATTATTATGGCATCGCTGTCAGGAAAGACTTTACCCATGAACGCCCCCTCCTGCACCCCTGCTAGGAGGTGGCAGGCTTTGGTTAGCGCGTGCTCGGCTGTATGCAAGAAGACAAAGCGTTTGCTATAGCGTCCATTGTACGGGCGGTTAAGGTCTTCGGAAAGCTTCATCTTTACATATATCGCGTTGCCCTCGTTAATTGAGGCGTAGGCTTTATATTTCGTGCCCCTACCGCTGGCCTCCTCGAAGAACCGCACCATTGCGTGGATCCCGCTGGAATACCCATATGCGCAGATTACAGCCGTCACGTCGCGGAGTAACAATAGATTTTCGGTATCAACGCCGAAGATTCCTTCCAAGTGATGGAGCTCCTCGCTGCGCAGCACGCGGTTGGCGTATACGTACGGAGTTAGCTTGCCGTCTGCTATAGCCTTCTCAATTCTGTTACCCCTTACATATACCCCGCTTATGATCGCCGGCTTGATTGGGTCCCATTCGGTTAGCTTCAGTTGCATCGGTAGAAGCTGTGGCTGGCCCCCGTACCAATGCGTGCAATACGCCATCAGCTTTTCCTCCGCACCGCAATTGCTGCACTGCCAGCGCGAGGCGCTTAGCCTCCGACGCTTGACGTCAATGCATATTTTGCCTCGCCCGCATTTTTCGCACATAAAGAAGCCACGGTTGTCATAGCGGGCCATTTTTTGCGGCGGCTTTGCCGGCAAGTATCTGCTGCACTCAGCGCATACGTGGATGAAGGTCAGCTGCACGAACTGGCTGCGCCCGCACTCCACGCAGCGCGCTATGGGCTCTTTAGGGAGGTAGTAAAAGGTCTTGCAATTATCGCAGTAAAACGTCGGCGGCCAAAGAGCTAACAAACCTTTCTCAGGCACAATTATGTCCACCTTTTTTTCGTCGACCCAGAGGCCCATCGGGGCAGCCTCTATTCCGTACTTTTTGGACAGCGCCTCTACGATGCGGTCCAACGGGTTAGGGTGCGCAGCCGAGCCCCTCCTAAAAGCTTCATTAATAGCTTCAGCGACAGACTTCCTTAAATCGGCTGAATAATCCTCGGGGAGCTGGCGGCCGTACAGCGTATCCACTTGCCATGAGAAACCCCTTAAGGGCAACACGGCTTTAGGAAAGTACCTGAGGACTGCCCGGGTTGTTGACTGCTTCATCCACGGGCTACTCAACCCTGCCCCCCTCCCCTTGGGTCTCGGCCTCCAGCTCTGCCCCCTCTTCCACGAACTCGGCTCTTGCCCTGTGGAGCATCCCCAACAGTGGCCCTGAGACGGTGTAGCTTACCGAGTAGCCTGTGCCCCTTAGCGAGAACTCTCTGCACTCCGGGAAAGCCTCTGCTAGGTTCCTGAAGCTCATTCTAGCCCTGCCCCCCAAGGTCCGGAGGTATTCGCCTAGCGCATCGAATATAGCGCGCTTTATACGCTCATCGGTGCCGCTCCCGTCACCCAACTCCCTCCTGAAGTACACCGATTCCAATGCCTCTTCAGCAGCTCGCTGGAGGCTATCATATTCGAGGCACCGCTTAATGGCGCTGGCCCGCCCAATTGCAGAACGCGGATCATAAGCTTTGCGGAGCTCCGGCTTCGTGTACATTTGTGATATTAGCAGCGATGCAATGCAAGACGGGATGGTGGATCCAACCGCGGAGATGTTTAGCGGGTCTATCACTTCGGGCTCGAAAGACGGGTCGTTGAACCAGCTGATGAAGTTGCCATAGAGCCAAACGTCTCGGGGGGTGCCCGGGTAGAGGTGGAGCACGACCAAAGCGGGCTTCTCCTGATGCCTGGCGACTTCGCGCCCGACGCGCCCGATGACTTGGAAAAACTCGGCGGTGCTGTTTGGGGCCCCCCAAACGTGCGCCACGTTGAGCCAAGGCAGGTGCACCCCCCAGCCTAGGGTGCTGGTGCCTATCAGGACGGCCCGCTCGGCCCTTTCCGCTTCGCTTTTCGCCTTCGCAAGCTCATCGGCCTTCAGGTCCCCGTGGAAGAAGAAGGGCTCGCCGACCCGTACCTCCACCTCCTTCGCCAGCAGCTTTATGTACCCGTAAAGGTTGTGCCCGTCGTCTCGCCTCTGGACGTATACGAGCTGCTTGCCGTAATCCCGCTGCTGCTCTTCATCCATTCCCTCGAGCGCCTTCGCTACTGCTATGCAACCCCAAGCAACGCTACCTAGCGTAGATAGGTCCCAAGGGTAGAGCACGACTACCCGTTGCCATGGCTTAGGATCGTCCCGGAAGTAATCCTCAGCCCGCAGCAGCTCCACGCTCCTCGGGTCCACTCCGACGAGCTTGCTGGCGAACTCAACCGGGTCGGATGCAGTTGCGCAGGCAAGGAAAAATGTTATGTTGTCTCTCAAACCATAAATTTCCTTCAGCCTCCTGAGCAACCTTATGATGTGGGAAAGCCTGCTGCTGGGCATGCCCGAAAGCAAAGTGAACTCGTCATAGAAGAAAAAGCGCCCGTCCGCCCTGCTGACCTCACCGCCCTCCAAGGAGGACCCCCCCCCGCCACACGTGCGCCGATTACTAAGCAGGGGGTTAGCCCGCCCGCACGCGGGGCACACTAGCATGGGGGCGCCGACCAACACGTGGGATTCCACATCGACCTGCAGCTCGTATGCGAGTTTATCGGGTGTGGCGACCACGATATCGGGGCAAAACATTTGCGTGTCCCGGTCGTCAAGAAGTATGTAGTCAAGGACGGCTTTGCAGTTTTCGCAGCGCGGGGAGGCCCTCCCATTCAACTCATACCGCGTTAGCGGGCCCTGGCCGCACCTTGGGCAGCTAGTTATTAGCTGCTCCGGGGCATAAGCGCTATCCTCACCGTACCCCCGGCCAATGTATAGCCCCAGCGTCAGCCTCCGCCCGCCACGCTTGTTAATTTTATCGAGATACTTCGCGAGCGCGGTTAGCTGCTGTATAGTCAGCACCCTCGTTGGGAATAGCAGGAGCGCTTTCGTTCCCGGCCCTACCCCCTTCAAGGCCGAGTAGATCGCCATAGCGCATGCGGTAAGCGTCTTTCCGAACGCCGTCGGGACGAGGCTGACAATGCATTTAGTCGTGGAGCTGCCGCCTAATCTCTTCAAAGCGTCGAGCTGGTGCTTGAAAAGCCGCTCGATCCCCTCCTGTTCGGCGATGACTTCCAGCACCAGCCTCATGTCCGGGTCAACGCCGGGTATGCTATCAATCGGCGCCGTTAGCTCGGGCCGCTTGGCAAGCCTGTCCAGCACGATTATCGGGGATGCGAAGACCGTTTTGCCGCTTAATTTTGACCTGCGGGTAAAGCAGTTGCAATTCATCAGCATGCTCCGCTCGGAGTACGGGTCGTCCTGGGTCACGATGCGGCCAACGTTTCCGAGCACCTCAACCAAAATTAGCGGGGCATAAAATGCGTAAGCGGACCTGTAAGCGGGCTGATTGGTAGCCTTATATATTGAGCGCACGCTGCTTATATTCTCGAAACGGATAGAAATGTGATGCCAGGCGCCTTCACTTCTGATGCGCGGCTGGAGTCTCGCGGTTAAGGAAGCGAGCTGCTTTCCCTCCGTGTTATATACAAATATTGTCTTTTCCTCGGAGGGGCACGCATTTTCGGCTGGTCGGCATTTTACCATCATTTCAACCTTTTGTAGCGCTTTTATATTTGGGGTTGCCAAATCTTTGATGACTTTAGGGGCTATGAACAAAGCCTCGACCTTCAAACCCTCCAGCTCCCCGCTCACTAAGAATTCGGACTGCAGGAACCATGGGGCAGCGTACCCCAGTCTTTCCCTTTCAGATTCAGACAATTTACGCGAGACCTCAGCAGGATAAAGCCGACCGGTCAGGGCGTAGTCCCTCTCGATGCCGAGTGGATTGAAAAGGGCGGTGGAAATTAGCTTGAACGTGAGCATGCCGACGGGCTGATCGTAGAGGGGGCGGTCAAGCGAATGGTCGATTATCAGCCTTGCGATACCTTCGACGTGCTCGTATCCTGCCAGCTCTTGGTTGCCCATGCCGTTGTACGTGGATTGCGCAATGGAATTTAAATCCTTTGGAAACCTGGATTTCCGCGCTTCCGTTGCCGCACTTCGATAAAAAACAACTATACGTAGGAACGCCTTAAATATTGTTCAGAGAAGTCCTTTGTTAAGCAATGCGCCCTCCAACAGTTCAAGCTGGCTTGTTCCTAATCGACGATCGCATTTTTGACGAGCAGGGCAGGACTCTGTTTTTGCTCGAGCAATTTATAGATGAGGTGGCGATGAGGTATGAGGTCCCAATATTCGGGCTGCTGCTCACCTCGAGCCGCTTGCGCGCCTTAAACCTAGGGTATATCCAAGATAATTTGCGTTCGCGAGTTGAGCTCCCCGCAGCTTTAGTGTTACCGGCCGCGCAGCGAGCGAAACAGCCCAGCGACTGGGTGATCCAATTCAGTGTCGGGTTGCAAAGGCTGCTTGCTGCCATGCGTATAAGGGTGGGCGTGAGGGTTGGCATATGGGCCTACGTTGATAGTGAGTCGAAGATGTATGGGCAGCCGTTAGAGCTGGTGTACTGGGTCCTCCTCTTTACCGGGTTTGACCCGCTTTTCATGCGGCGAGTTGTGCATTTTTGCGGCAGCGTTCTAGAGTGCCCAACTCATCCAAGCGCGTCGAGCATAGTTGTTGGGAAGGGGAGGGATTACCGCGACCTACTACTCATGTCGTTGGCATCGATCCGCCTAAGCGTGGCCCACAGCCCATACGGGATAGCGAAAACCATCGAGGAGACCTTGGGGCGCAATAGGTACGGCGAGGCTGATTCTTTAAGAAAAACGATAGCGAGAATCTTGCGCTATGCTGAAAACTACTGCCTCATCACCCTTGTAGGAGGGAACTACGCAACTTATGCCATCTCGCCCTTCGGCAAATTGCTGCTAGACGCCCTACTGAGCGACAACCTTGTACAGTACATCGTGCCCGACGAGGCTGCAACCTTCATCAAGAGTATCAAAAGATCAGGTGGGTTTGGGTGAACCTATACAAGTTCTGCTTAGAGAACTGCATTCCGGAGTCACCCGGCGCGTTAGTTGAAGCGATTAGGGGCAGGTTTGAGCTGGTTGGGCGCCTTAGCCCGCAGACACTAAGCAGTTTGCGGTCGGCCTGCGAAGCCCTAGGCGGGTACCCCCTGAGTGGCAAGTTCGTTTTCAGCGAGCCTAGCAGGGCGGAGGAGTTTGCGTCGGAGGTAAGCGGGATGGGGATCGAAGTTCACACGCTAAGGAGGCATGTCGAAGCGCTTGCTTCTTACCTTCAAACGAAAAAAGGGAGTCTCATAGCAGCCTTGGATGCGGCGGAGACCGCCACCCCTAGTACGCCAATTATGGTGCTGGACCCATTGGCTAGGCGGTGGAGGCATACCAAGTTGGATGAAATTGACAAGACAGGTACTGCTGTTTTATGCGATGGGCCAAGCTTCTACGTTGCGCGGTACGGCAGAATTGTGAGGGTGCCGAAGGAGGAGGCCTACCTCTTCGCGTTGCTTTTCCTTTATCGCGAAAAGGGCCTCACAGCCATGCTCGACGATAGCGGGAGCTATGTTGGGGTGAGGTTGAGCGATGTTGGGAATTTGCCCGACTCTGTCTTTTACACCCTCTTGAGGCTTCAGCCGACCCTGCGTAAAGGGTCCCCAATATTACTGTTCCATAGCGCCGACGTGGATACGCTCGCCAGGGCCTTGCGCTTGGCGAAGCTAAGACTCATCATCGCAACAGGGATCGTTAGGCTGGCCCACAAGCTGGGAGTAAAGGAGGTTGAGGTCATTGCCCCCCACTTAGCCTCCAAGGAGGCGGGCTTGCTGTCGGAAGTTTTCCGCGCGCTTGGCCACACGGTTAGGTACGGGGACCAGTATATTGAGGTCGAGCTTGACGGGGGGCCGGTCAGGATCTACATAACGAGCTCTGGCAAGTTCCTTCCAAGCTACCTAAGCGACGGCACAAGGG
>Ga0080007_1038399_pt1 | contig 10715 bp, 10 predicted proteins | sample OctOCTMetagenome_FD_69210 | JGI IMG/M metagenome (GOLD analysis project Ga0080007, IMG submission 69210) | Hot spring and microbial mat streamer communities from Octopus Spring Streamers, Yellowstone National Park, USA - OCT_B (SPADES... | ecosystem: Environmental > Aquatic > Thermal springs >...
CCCGGGAAAGGGAATCGATGTCCGGCTGGATTATAACCTCAAGAAGGCTCTGGAGAACTCCGGACTCTCGGGAAGGAGCCTCGAGGTCGACATAAGATATACAGAGATATTTGATCTCCCGGTCAAGGGCATGCAGCTTAAGGCGAGAGTCTATGTCCCGGTGGCATGGGGCAAGTACTGTCCCAGCTGTGGGCACCTGATCGTCCTGAGCCCCACGAGATGCGTCTTCTGCGGCGAGGTCATCAGCCCGCTCCCCTATGTCGTCTCCTACAAGCCTGCTGACACGTGAGGAAAGGATCTGTGAACGCCGATTCTTCTGATTACATGCCTTCAAGGCGCCCGGGCATCTGCATACCTGCCGAGATCTTACCGACCCTCAAGGTGGAAGAGGGAGGGGGTTATGCCGTCTGTTCGCCCGACGGAACCGTGATCGCCCGATATCCTCCATAGAACGTTCTCCTGGTCGAGCGTTTGCCTCCGAGCCTGAGGGATGGGCTCCGCCAGTTGGCGAAGGTTCTCGGGATTCAGCTCGACTGGCTTTGAGCGGAGACCTCTGTCCGTTTCTGGACCTCATCAGGCTGAAAAGGGCACCGTAACCCGCTTACCAATTTATAATGTCGGTTTCTTCAAACTAAGCGCAAAAATAACATCGTTTATCAAAGTAGGATGCAATGGACAGGAAAGCGGCATGGAATACGAGGTTGCCGAAGAGGAGCAAGGCAGGACTGTCAGAGGGCATCATAGCAATACTGCTGGTGATCATAGGGCTGGTGATAGCCGTCGCTATCTTCCTGTTTGCTGGCGGCTTCATCGGGTCGGCGGCCGTCAGCCCCAAGGCGACGATACAGCAGTTCGACATTACCGTAACGCCGGGCGGCAACGTAGCAGCAGTCACGCTCGTTATCAAAAATACCGGCAACGTCAGGATAACCAACGTCACGCCCCAGTGGGTAGGAGTTACTGGACCGGCCCTGACCCCTGAAGGCGGCACTATTGCCGATCCGGGCAGGACGATCGTTTTTACGGCCACCGCGAGTCCCGGCCCGTTCGTTATCGGCAACCAGTATATCGTCAGGGTGACCATAGAGTACGCGAACGGCGCCACGGAGGTCCTGACGGCCCAGGCTACGGCGCACCCGTGAATAAACCCCCGCACGTAGACTTAGACCGGTTTTTCTTTTTCCCTCCAAACGATTAAGTAACATTTGTGGGCACGATTTACCGCATGAGAGCCAAGAGATGTATCGGGCGCAGTAGGGCGGGCTTGTCGGAGGCCGCCGTGACGGTGATACTTTTGGTAGCGGGCGTAGTCATAGGCGCTTTCATCTGGGCATTTGCGAACAGCATGATAGGCATGCAGCAGACCTCTGCGGACTTCATCATTACGTCCGTTGAGGTCAGGCAGATGTCCTCAGGGCAGTGCAGGATATACATTAATCTGCGCAACAACGGAGGACAGCTGTTCAGCATGATGGATGTGGAGGTATTGGGTCCCGGAGGGGCTTCATGGTCCCAGACCGGAACGACCCTCAATCTACCTCCCGGACAGAGCTACTCGGCTTCCTATACGCCCAGCTGCCTCTCCGGCTGGGTCGCCGGCACGCCGCTGCTAGTGAGGGTCACGCTCACGACGCCGAACAACGTTCAGGTGAGCAAGAACGTCAACGTCATGATACAATATGGTGCGTGAGGGCATGAAGAGGACGAAGAGGAATACTGCTGGTATACCAGAGTCTATAGTGGTTTTGATCCTCATATTGGCTGCGGTCTTTATGGCCGGTTTAGTCTTCACCTATCTCCTCGGCTCGGCCCAGACGCAAATGGCTTCTCCGGACTTCGTCTTCGACGCCAGCCTGATATCGACGAACCCCGGCAGTTGCCGGCTGAGCGTTACGGTCAAGAACACGGGGAGCGTGCCTTTAGACCGCGCAGACGTCTTCGTGGGCGGTGCATCAGTCTTCTCCATCGGAGGTCCTCTGCCTCCAGGAAGATCTGCCAGCTCCGCGAGCAACGTGGCATGTTCTTCGCCCGGTAGCAACGTTGTGGTCGAGGTCGTGGGGGTAACGGGCCAGAACGAGATCAGAAAGGTTGCCAGGGTGGTGGTCCAATGAAAAGGAGAGGCCTGAGCGAGACGGTGGCGGTCCTGGCGCTCATAGTTGCGGCAGTAGCCATCGCGGTCGCCCTCGGGATCTTTTCCTCGGCGTTCACGAGGAACGTGGCCGTTAGCGAGAGGATCGACGTATCGGCTTCTTTGAAAACGCTCTATGGGGGAGGAGGGGCCGCTGTCCTTAGGGTCTCCGTTAAGAACGTGGGAGACGCCAACATCCAGCTCACCTCGATCTCCGTCACGGGCGGCAACGCCCTCTGCACCTCAACATCCCTGCCATCCATAGCTCCAGGTCAGGTCATCGAGCTCGTCCTCGACTGCACAGGCGTTACGAAGTACAACAAATATGCCGTCGTTGTGAGGGGCCTCACGCCGGCAGGTAACCAGATCGAGTCCCAGGTGCCGGTGGTGGCGGAATGAGGAGGGAAAGGGCCGGTCTGAGCGAGGCCGCTACCATCGCCGTCCTCATAATCGTCGGGCTCTTTGTGGTGGGGATAGTGGTGATCTGGGGAGCGATGGTCAGCAGGTCTGCCTCTGAGGCCGGAAGGGCGGCCGCCGTCACGGAGGTCCAGAGGATAAGGCAGGACGTGAGCCTAGTCTACTGGGGCCCGGACGGGACCATAATCCTGACCAGCAGGGCGAGGGACCCCGTGACCATAGTCAGGATATACGTCGATTCCTCTCCACACACGGTCTCCTGGACCTTCAACCCCGGCGAGACGAAGACGTTCAACCTCGGAGTAGGCTACGACCCGTTGAAGGAGGTCACGGCCTTGACCGACAAGAACGAGCTGATAGTCCTCTGGAGGGCCAGGAAGCCTTGAGGAGTAAGGCGGGATATGGCGCCATACTGGCGCTCGGAATATTCCTCTCGGCCCTGATCCTGGCTACCCTTCTCCTCTCCGCGATGGTACCCCCATCGAGGGTCTCCTCAGAGGGCTCCGGCTCGGCCAGGGAGGCCTTCGAGCAGAAGAGGGGAGGGATCAGGGTACTGGTCTGGAGCTACTACTTCAGAAATAGTAGTGGAGCGGTGTGGCAGCGTCCCTACCTCTACATCGTCGTCGACGGAGGTTACTCGGTCCTCGTCAAGGACATACTGTTCCTTGAAGCGCAGAACAGGTCCTCGATAGATCCCGTGACGGGGAGGCTGGTCAGGACCTACAGCCTCAACAGGGTCGTCGAGCCCCCATGCTATATGCTCAGGCTCGACAAGGTAAACCATGCATGGAGGACGCTCGCGGCCTTCAACAGCAGCGTATCGCACGTCGCCGTCATTGCTGAGGGCAAGGTCTACTACGGAACTATGAGGATGCCGAACGCGACCCTCGTCTATTCGTGCACGCCGGACAGGGATAGGAACTCCTTTGACCTCCACATCGTCGCATCGCCCTCGGCTGCCCTCGATCAGGTGTCCTGGGACGTGAGCAGGGGGACCTGCCAGGTGGTTGAAAGGGGCAGCCGGATCAGGCTCCAGTGCTCTGCCTTCGCCAGAGTCACGCTCTCAGCCTCCAACTCGCAGAACTACGCCTTCGAGGCCTGGAGGATCGAGGGAGAAAGGGTGACGGACAGGCAGGTGACCTTTGTCCTCGACGACGACTACACCGTAAACGCGGACTTTAGGAGGCCGTGATCTCTTTAATCCTGGCGCATTAATAACAGCACCTGGTTAGTGAGTTGAATTGGACCCGATAAGATTGGGGCGCGCTCGGCTGTTCGGCGTAATCGTCGTGCTATCGATGGCCTTCCTCGGAGTGATCTATTCCGTGCTGACCGCTACGACCGTCGTCGAGACCGTCACCGAGACTGTCGTCCAGCCCGGCAGGACCATCACAACGGTTACGGTCTTAGAAGGAGGGGACGTCGTGATCAGGGTCGAGAGTCCGGGAGCAAGAGTGACAGTGTATTATGAGAGGCAGCAGCAGGTTTGCACCGTCCGGTTCACCGCTATGCCATACCCCGGACAACCCTGAGTCATAGCGTTCCCGGGAACCACGGTAACGGTACCGGGTGCGACGGCGACGCTGGCCCTGAACGCACCGACCGAGATCGCAACCATAAAGCCCCTGAGCACCGCATTCACGACCACCGGTTACACCATGTTCAATATCACGAGAACCTTAACCATAGGGACGTACGCCACGGCAATCCCGATGCCGGCCTTCGTTTACGGGCTGATCGAGGAGGTCTGCAACCTGGCCTACGAGGTCAGCAGGAGCAGGATAGAACCTGAGAGGCTACCGGCGACCGTCGTCATAGCCTTCGGTGGTGCCACCTTCAAGTTCCCAGGCTTCACGTTCACGATGCCGACGGAGTTCATGACCCGCGACCCTGCGCTCGAGAACCTCAGGACGACTATGACAGTAACGAAGGGTGGAGAGACCAACACGGGGACCATCTACATAGGGCCGACGACCATTACGCTCAGGACTCGGGTCGAGGGATCGACTGTCACCACCACAATCGTGGTCCCCGGCACCACCTACGTCAGGACCTACCTAGTGACAAGGACGCTTACAGAACCGGAGGCAGCGGTCACCGCGACCGTAGCGACGGATGCGACGCAAACGGCCACGCAGCCGACCCAGATTCAGCCAGCCGTTACCATAACGACGACCCCTGCAATCGGAGGGAGGGCAGGACAGCTCTTCGACCCGGTGACGCTGGTGGCCTTCGTGGCAATCGCCGTCGCAATTGTGGTCGGCATCCTCTTAGGCTACAGGAGAGGTAGGTACTGAAGGCCACGATTTAATCTGATTAAAGAGCTGAGGGAACGCATAACTAACATGATTTCGGCACTCCATAATTGATGAGAAGGGAAGGTCAGGGGTCGGCATCGATCTCAGCGGTAGTCGTCTTCCTCTCGGCCCTTCTTGCACTTGGCCTGATGGCCACCATCCTACCGCCTGTCGCTAACGTCCTTTCCGGCTTCAGGGAGGGCCTCAGGGAGAGGGGAGAAAGGGGCTCTGAGCTGATCAGGATCTACATACACACCGCAAACGAGACCGAGTTCGAGCCGCCGATCATAACGATCATCAACGGATACGACAGGGAGAGCGTCCTTGCCGATTACGTTGTCGTCGCGAGGGACGGGAGGATCCTGGCCGCAGGGAAGATGGGGGGGAGCCTCGGCGGCATCAGGATCCCGGCCGGAGCGAGGATCGACCTTACGCCGGCCGACTTCGGCCTGAGCTACGGGACTTTCGCAGCGATGGCGGACGAAGTCAAGGCGATCTACATCAGGACCGCTGAGGGGAACAGCTTCGGCAGCAGCTACGGCCCTCCGCCCAAGATCAACCCCGACTACCAGCTCAGCATAACGCAGAGGTCCCAGCACATCATAGTCATAGGTTCGACCATGACGAGGTACAACTTCACTATCTTGGGTAATTTCACGCTCCCGACGACGGGCGACGCGTTGGTGGTCAAGAACGTCATTCTTGTGGACCAGAACGGCTTCGTGAGGGGAGGGGTGACGGCGGGCAACAAGTGGAGCGACGGGAGCTTCGCCCCCAACAAGATACCCAATTCGTTGGCGGCCCTTACGCAGACGGACGTCGTACCGATAGGCGGCTACTATGTCGTGCCACCATTCCCGATGGACTTCTGGTGCGATTACACCCAAATCTACGGCGTCTTCCAGTTATACAGCTGGTGCGACACAAGGCCCAAGTACATCGAGATGGTGGAGTTCTACCCGGTCGAGTACTACACGCATGGCTCTCCGGTTACTGCGGCGGCCTACTACGCAAGGTACGGCGGAGAGACGCAAACCGTCTACAACCCGGACTTAGGCAGGGTGGTTACGATTACGGCTCAAAGGCCGGTGAGGGTAGTCCAGTATGGTTATGGGATTCCAGGAACTTACCCGATGATGGTCCCCACGATCGCCACATCAACCTATACCACTACGGTGGTCACGACGACTACCACATATCGCCTCACGAGTATCACGTTGGGCACGACGATATATAGCATCACGGTGCCGGTGCCCGCACCTGTTACGAGGACTACGTTGGGCACGACGACATATAGCACCATTACGACGGTGCCAGTGGCTGTTTGGGCTGAAGACAGACTGTTAAAATTTGCGCCAATCTTCGACCCCTCCCCGGCATACAGCCAGCAGTCTGGGAATTGCGGCGTCTGGTTCGGCCCTAACGGAGGCACGAAGACCTGTGGATTCACGGTCAACCCACCTTCAGGGCCGCTTACACTAATAGCTATAAAAGAGGTGGGATACACCCTTAGCACGAGCACGTGGGGCTACTGTACCGAGTCAAACAGGCCAGATGTGGTCATCAATTACGTGAATGTTAAGGGCCCGTGGGGGACATATACGCTTAGGGATAATAGCTGGAAGATGACGAATGTGAACTATCCTCCTGGTAGCGTAATTTTTGAACTCAGTGCAAGTAGGGGTGCCTGCTATCCCGAATGGTATGGTAGCGCAGCAATAACCGGCTATGTGGTCTACGAATTTCACTGGAGTGGTGTGACAGCCACAGCTACTCTTGCTATATCCGGTAACTTCAGGGACCAGATCAAGAGCGCGATCGTCAACGGAACTGAAACCCTCTCCGGAGACGCGGTGGCGCACCTGGCCGGGACCGTCCAGGGAGGGCAGGTCATCAAGGTCAAAGCTCCGATAGTGCTCCTGAACTACATCTACGGGATAGCGGCAAGCCCGCCTGCTTCTCCCTCGGGAGGCGGGGGAGGGGGGGAGATCAGTGTGTCCTACGTGTGCACGCTCGACCAGTCCGTTCAGAGCATAAGTCCGCCTCCGTCCGATTCAGGCTCGCCCTCTTCGAGCTCTAACCAACCCTTGGAATCCATTTCAGGCGGCACCGTATCCAACTTCAGCGTCCAGCAAAATACGGTCCAGGTCCTGAGGAACGTGGTCTGCCGTCCGGTGACTCCATCGCGATCTCTGCCTTCGCCTAATTAGAGGTGGTCCGATATGTCCTCGACGGGTCCCGGTTCCCTCCTCGTCTTCCTCGCCTTCCTGATGCTCTCGATGCTCTTAGCAGGGACCTACTTCACGGCCTATTTGGGGCTCGTCCAGGCGGGAAGGGAGGTCCAGAAGGCGGGTGAGGCGGCTTCGGAGCAGGCGATAGTCTACCTCTTCCAGCACCCGACCAACATCTCAATGGTCGACGGGAGTCCCGTCGTCAAGGGAGAGACGAGGATAGTGGTCCAGAACGTCGGGTCCAGGGACATGTCTTTCGACAGGATCCTGGCGATATCACCCGACGGGTCGGTTGTCGCTGACGTCAAGGTCCCCGGAAACAAGGGCCTCGGAGTTAGGCAGTGGCAGCTGTACAAAGTCCAGGACCTCGGCCTTCCCGAAAGATGGAACAACTTCACGGTCTTCAGTTCCGAGGTATCGAGGCTTGTCCTCCTGAGCGAGAGGGGGAGGACGCACGGTAGCATATGGGGAGTTCCTCCGTTCCTTGAGGGGATCTTCAGGGCGACATTGGCGACGACGATGACCACGTCCTACTTCTACAGCTACATAGAGACGACCTCCTATCAGACGACGTACACCATCACGCTGAAGGCCAGGCAGAGCAGGTACAGCCTGACGGGAGAGTGGTGGGAGTCCAACGACGGGAAGAACTGGGGCAAGGTAACCAGCACGACCGGCAGAGATGAAAGATCGTGCAGTTATGGCTCTACGCAATGCCAAAGTGGAACTTGTGAATTGTATGATGGTGGTGGATATGGTCGTGAGTCGTGGTACCGTTGCAACGTGCAAACATTCTCATGCGGCCAACACTCTTGCACCGGACCTCAGAGCCCTACCGCCTCACAGCTGGCCTCCTCGCTGACCGCCAACGGGAGGCAGATCGTGGGTTTCAACCCTCCGATCATACTTTACTTCACGGCCAATGAAAGCATCGTGGTCGGTGCCGGGCGCGCATCGTACAGCCTTGTAGGGGATTACTCCCAATGTTACACTACATCGGACACCTCATGCCAGTCACACGTACGTTATTATGGTGATTGGTACTGCGTTACTACTTATATATGCATAAGACAGTACACGGAGTGGGGCAGGACCTACAGGCTTCAGGCCATAGAGCTGGTCGACTGGGACACCGGAGAGGTCTACGCCTCGCTGAACCAGACATCCCTGACCTTCAACATAAACGCGAACACAATAGTCAGGTTCAAGTACGTTCTCACGAGCAGCTGGAGCAGGTCGTGGCAGGTCATCGTTCAGCCTCCGACTCCGGAGCCGACGCCAGACGAGTGCCAGAGGATATTGAACGACCCGAGCAAGAGGTGTACTGGTGCGTGGTGTTCCTGTTTGAAAACATATGATCCGGAAGCATGGAAGAACGAGCAATGTTGCCAGACGCCAACATTCGCATGTCTCAGCGTGCACGTAACGCCTTGTTGTTCAGGCGATGCCCACGATGCGTGCCTTAACTCGTGGAATGGCCAGGGCGGAACCGGATGTATATCATGCCGAGACGATTCCGAATGTACATCGAAACTACCGGTAACCGTTTCTTGGAGCGCTTCCTGGAGCCTTAAGCCGGGCTGGGCGGTGGCAGATATCGGGAAGACTGGGTACGGAGGCGGTGTAGAATGTGGTGTCAGTAGCCGTACAGGTAGTAGCGCCTCGGGTAGTTGCACACTTAATGCGATAGCGCATGCAACACAGTGGGTAGTAGTGATCTTTAAGAGGACATAATAATATGCCTAGAAATTATATAACCATCTTGTGTATTTTTGATTGAGGCATGTCTTCCATGAAACTACTAACTCCGGCTTTCTGTCTTCTGGTGCTACTGTCAGTTGTAATCCCGACCCACGCTTCTGAAGGTTTGTGGAGGACGCCCGACTCTATTCCCGGGTATCCACCGGTAAGAGGTGTAAGCTTGGACCCCAGGCCGCCGCTGGGAACTGAGTGGAGCTGGGTAAGTCGAGCAGAGAATATAATGATGGGAGCCCTTATGGGCTTTACTGATGAATGGAAGAATAGAAAGCCAATTTTTAACTATTATCTTGTTAGTGAATGTCCCGATGAGGATACGAATGAGGTATACCGCCGAGAAGCAACTCGCGCCATTGACAGGATAACGCGTTATCGGGATAAATTCGTCGAGATGTATCCCCAATTCAGCTATCTTTTGAAGCTGAAGCTTCAGCTCTCTGATGGGCCTCTGGACGATAACGTATTCAATATACCAATCTACATATCGAAATATTGCATTGGAACTGGATACAGTTATGGAACTTGGTTTAGAGAAATAGGATTACTCACCCCTACCGCTACCTTTCATGAAATGGTACATACTCTCGGTTCTGGTCATTTACGTTATGGTTCTAACGAATATTATTCGTTCCAAACGGTTTGGGGATGGATTTGGGACATTGGTGATAACACTTTAAGCTGGTATGCTCTGGCGCTTGCATGGTCATGGCTCCGCTTCTACGATGCCCATCCTGGCCTTATCAGAGAAGATTTCGCCTCTAAACTCCAAATGAATTTAAAGTACAAAGCATATGTTGAAAACTTCGAAAAGTGGTTCTGGATAACCTATCGCGTCACGGCCAAAGACGCCTTAGAATCGGGGATTATGGTCAGACCTTTCGATACCTTCTTCAAGATCGAGCTGAAGGGAGGAGCAGTCATCCCAACACTAGTCCTTAGGCCCGAGGAGTGGATGAAGGGGGATCCCAATTTTGATGTCGACTGGATCATCGTGAAAAACAAGGAAGGTACCCGTTACAAGGTGAGCCGTTACATCGATTACATCAAGTCTATTGGAGCACCATGGGAACTGACCAGCTTCAGGGGTTTAACGGTATTCGACCGGCATTGGAGTCTTGTATGGAGCCCAACCTGGACTGGACACGTTTTCCTCAAGCACAAGCCGCCAGCCGACGACGACAAGCTCCGCTTCCTCCTCTTCTCGGACCTCAGACCTGACCTTTTCTTCTGCGGATACATTTATAGGTGGAAGGGATCAGATGAGGAGACATTTATTCCGATGTGGGTCTATGGAAACAAGACGCATACTCCGGCTATGCTACCTGGCAGATGGTTTGGCAACAACATCGAGTGCTACTACTCATGGGGTCCATACGTTTACAGAGCTCCTGAGTTCTATGCCTATCCGACCAGAATAGCTGTAGGTGTCCCGGCCTCTGAAGAAGTCATTTATGACTCTCCTGTCTCCAAGAGGATCTTCAAGGGCAAATGGCTGGTGAACGGGTCCGAGTGGCCCGGGCCCTACCTGGACCTCGACATAATGGGCATACCGGTGGGCGATAGGAAGCCCTGGAGGTGGCCTTGGGCCGACGGAAGAGACCCGCCCGGTTGCACCATCTGTCCATTGGAGAGCGCCAAAGTCTACACGCTTCGGCTTACCGGACCTAACGGAGGTCCTATCTACCTAAACAACTTCACCAGCAGGTACAGGGGCTATGAGAGGGTCCCCTGGATGAGGGGAGTGACCGTGATCTACGTGAGGTACAACACCACTCTGGAGCCGGTCTACGAGAGGGAATATCTCGTCAACATCACGATACCTGAAGGCTTCAGGATTCTCGACGGAAACTTGACAGGATGGTACAGGGAGGGGACTAAGATCAG
>Ga0080007_1055951_pt1 | contig 10715 bp, 10 predicted proteins | sample OctOCTMetagenome_FD_69210 | JGI IMG/M metagenome (GOLD analysis project Ga0080007, IMG submission 69210) | Hot spring and microbial mat streamer communities from Octopus Spring Streamers, Yellowstone National Park, USA - OCT_B (SPADES... | ecosystem: Environmental > Aquatic > Thermal springs >...
TCGTCTTTAGGAAGTTTGAAGCTCCCCTTCTCTACGATAACTACACACTGCTACCCCACCTTAAAGATCGGCTCTCGCTAAACTTCTAATACAGTACTGGAACCCCATCACTAAGACAGGCTTTTTTAGAAGTTAGAGTTCGGTTCAAAAGGTACCTCATTACTCTCAAACAATCGCTATAATGGGAGTGTTGGGGGAGGGTAGAAGGAGGTTTAGCTGGAAGGGTTAAAAACCTGTGGATCGCTATTATTTCACTTTATGCCCCTTCTAGTTCTCTAGCTCTTAGAACGTGAATTAGTGCATCTGTTTTACCCCAGATTTCACCCCATACTCTATCCCCAGCTTCACCCATGGGCTTCCAATAGGTCCTATGGAAAGGTGAGCCGAAGGGGCTAGCAGCTCCCTCCTCTATAACTCGCCTCCTCTCATAAATGATCCACTCACTAAATAACTTAGGCGTTATAGTTCTACATTTCGGACAATACTTTATATATAGTTCTAGCACGTGTATTGAGAGGCTTGCAAGAAATCTCCTGGCTTCTTCATCTAAGGTTGTAAACTCTTGTCCACACTTCTCACACTTGATGCGCACTAGTCTCTCGCCAGCCCACTTAAGCCACTGAGATAGCTCTGGTTTTATATCGGAGAGAAGCTCGTCGTTGTTGGTGATAAGTCTCCTAATCTCCTCACAACAATTAATGGTAATTTCTCTCAGCTCCAAGTCCTCGACAAACTTCCTTGAATCTTCCTCAATTCCACTAAGTAACCTAAATGCGTATTCTAAGGCTCTATTAAGGCTTATTGATGGTGAGTGTAGAAGAGTACTCATGTAGTCTAATACATGATGTAGTAGAAAGGCCTTAACGCCATCATCTCCGAATAACCTATAATAACGTTGAAGCTCTCTGTAGAGCTCGCTAAAGACCCAGTGACCACCTACTATAACCCTGCCATAATCATGGTATTCAGGGTCCCCAATACTATCAACCATCCTATTGACTAAATCAGCTATGTCTTTCCTTACTCCGAGCCTAAAGGCCCATTTGTTATGTATATTCCAACTTGGCATATTCTCCACCTGTGAGAAGCTTAATCTCAGCGTACGCTTCTCTGATCCGACTTACTATTTCTTTAAACCCTGCTACGCTTTTAATTCTATTTGCTAACGCCTCATCTTTGCTGTAAGCTACAGCTTCATAGGGTCTCTTTTCATAGGGTAACATCTCCCTGATCTCGTGTGATTCTCCGGGACTTAACCAATATTCACATACATCACTACACACCTTTGAGCGGCATGTAAATTGACAATGATGTATAAGCTCGTGAGCAAGTGTTAAGCTGGAAGTCTCCTCATCTCTAACACACAGAGGTGATAGCACTTTAATCTTTCTTTATGGATCGTAACAACCATATATTTTTATTTTAATAAATTTTTTAATTACATCCTCACTAACCTTGACCTCCTCCCATTCAGGCTCTGTAAACCTTCTGAAGGATATGTTGACTCTAACATCACGATCCAAGTTTAGCTCCCAGCACACTTTTCTAGTGAACTCCATGACCTCGTTGGAGACTCTATCCTTAAAATATTGAGAAGTTCGGAGCTAAACTCTAGAACAACACTAGTCTTATCACTTGGAGCTAACGGTATTAGAGGAGATCTATAGGTAACCCTGTAGTTTAAACCCTCATATACAACCTCTGATAGTGTTGTGGAGTAGGCGTTAAAGGAAGGATAGGAGTGGAGCGTAGGGGGCTAGGAGGACTACAGCTATAGAGGCAACCTTAAAACCTTACATCATTAAAGCCAAGCTCCGGCACTACTAAATACTCCCAAGCCTAGATACGCTAGTATGTAGTTAGGCTTAGCGATCAGAGGCTAATGCGTGGCTCCTCTGAGGCTTAGAGTGAGTGCTGGCTGGTTGAGTTAGGCGAGTGGACCACCTTATGGTTAATGGTTACTAGTGTCTAACCAGGGTTTAGAGGCGATCTCTACTCTGTACGTACCCACATCCTCCCCCTTCTTGAGTAAATTTTAGCCACCCTGGATCTTAGTTCTTCGACTCTACTACTTGACAATATTGGTGTGCCTTCGATGAGGGTTGATAGTGCTAGGGGGTTACCTTTAGAGGCCATCCTCTCCAGCTCCTCGAATGTGTAGAGTAGCAGGTCCACTCCATATCTCTTATACTCAGCTGATATATACAGCCTGTCCAGTACGCTCATAGACTTAACGCTATCAGTGACAACAAATAGGTCGACATCGCTCCAGTCACCGCCACCACCCCTAGCCCATGAGCCGTGGAGTATCACAGCCTCAATGTCAATCGTTCTCCTAAGCTCTCTAACAACAAAGTCTACAACTTCACTCCAATGCTTTCCAGGCGTTCTCTCACCCACCTTATGATCGTGTTTGAAGCGTTAATAGCTCTTTCAGCTGCGATCCTATCATAGTACATAGCAGGGTATCCTGATTCGAAGGCGTTAGGGTACCTTGATGGTATGTAGTGTCTATCAAGCTCCCTAGCTTGTGTGAAGAGATCCTCTTCTACATCCTCTAAATCCTTAACCTCCTCTAGGAGCTCAACCACGCTATGACCCCAGGGGCTTCTACCATGAGCGTAGAGTAAAGCTTTTACGGCCTTCTCCGCGGCCTGCTGTGCTTGAAAACAACTCCACTCGTAGTTACCAGCGTTAAGGCTGTCAATGGCTGCCTTCAAGTCCCTCATAGCTTGAGCAAACCATCTTCTAGCCTCAGAGAACCTCTCCAAGGTAACCTCCGAGCTTAGAGTTTAAAGAGTGAAGGTTTAAAGTCCTCCATTGGCTCATTAACTAACTGTGATCCCGTTCTACCCCACACCGGGTAGAAGGTGGAGGTCCAACCTGTAGACTTGATGGTGAAAGCGTTTTAGGTCTAGTTTCTTAACCCGTGTACTGGGTGGTTTTGGTGAGTTTGGAGCTTAGGGTTGTTGAGGCTTATCCTGGTGATTCTGGTAGGAAGATTGCTAGGATGAGCCCTTCCGCTATGAGTAAGCTTGGTGTTGGTACTGGTGATTTTGTTAGGGTTGAGGCTAATGGTAGGGTTGTTGTTGCTAGGGTTTGGCCTCTTAGGGGTGATGATGTTGATAGGAACATCATTAGGATTGATGGTTACCTTAGGGAGGCTCTTGGTGTTAAGACGGGGGACTACGTTAGGGTTTCCAGGATTGATAGGATTGACCCTGCTACTAGGGTTGTCCTGGCTCCAACAGAGCATGCTATAAGGGTTTCCAGGGATTTAGTTGAGTATGTTAAGGAGGAGCTCTTGAACAAGCCTTTGAGTAGAGGTGAGGTTATAGTCATACCAACATACATGGGCTATCTAACGTTAACAGTTGTCTCAACACAGCCATCCCAGATTGTCTACGTGTCGCAGGATACAGAGGTTGTAGTCAAGGAGACCCCTGTGGCCCCCGAGAGGGTTGCTCCTCGCGGCGTCCCTAGGGTTACATGGGAGGATATAGGTGATCTTGAGGAGGCTAAGGAGAGGATACGTGAGATAGTTGAGCTACCCATGAAGCACCCTGAGCTATTCAAACACCTCGGCATAGAGCCTCCTAAGGGGATACTACTCTACGGCCCACCAGGTACTGGTAAGACTTTACTGGCTAAGGCTCTAGCTAACGAGATTGGAGCGTACTTCATAACGATAAACGGCCCTGAGATAATGAGCAAGTTCTATGGTGAGAGTGAGGAGAGGCTGAGACAGGTCTTCAAGGAGGCTGAGGAGAACGCTCCAGCGATAATCTTCATAGACGAGATTGACGCTATAGCGCCTAAGAGGGAGGAGGTTGTAGGGGAGGTTGAGAAGAGGGTTGTAGCACAACTGCTAACATTAATGGATGGGCTTAAGGAGAGGGGTAAGGTTATAGTGATAGGGGCTACCAATAGGCCTGAAGCCCTAGACCCTGCTCTTAGGAGGCCTGGTAGGTTTGATAGGGAGATAGAGATAAGACCCCCTGATAAGCGTGCGAGACTTGAAATCCTGCAGGTTCACACAAGGAACATGCCCCTCTCCGAGGATGTTGATTTAGCTAAGCTGGCTGAAATGACCCATGGGTATACGGGGGCGGACCTAGCGGCTCTAGCTAGAGAGGCTGCTATGTCTGCTTTGAGGAGGTTTATTAAATCCCAGACAGTAGACCTCTCTAAGGCTGAGGAGATACCTGTAGAGATACTTAGGAATCTTAAGGTTACAATGCCAGATTTCCTAGAGGCTATGAAGTTTGTGAGGCCCACTTTGATGAGGGAGGTTTTCGTAGAGGTGCCCGAGGTTAGGTGGAGTGATATAGGTGGGCTTGAGGAGGTTAAGCAAGAGCTCAGGGAAGCTGTTGAATGGCCTTTAAGGTACCCTGAGGTTTTCGAGAAGATGGGCGTACGACCCCCTAGAGGAGTGCTCCTCTACGGACCTCCAGGCACGGGTAAAACTCTACTTGCTAAAGCTGTTGCCACGGAGAGCGGAGCTAACTTCATAGCTGTTAGGGGCCCCGAGGTTCTAAGTAAATGGGTTGGGGAGAGTGAGAGGGCTGTTAGGAAGATATTCGAGAGGGCTCGCCAGGTAGCACCTGCGGTGATATTCTTCGACGAGATAGACTCCATAGCAACAGCTAGGGGCTACAGGTTTGATAGCTCAGGTGTGACTGATAGGATTGTTAACCAGATGCTGACAGAGATGGATGGAATACAGCCTTTAAAGAATGTCATTGTAATAGCCGCCACTAACAAGGCTGAACTCGTAGACCCAGCACTCCTGAGACCCGGCAGGTTCGATAGGATAATCTACGTCCCACCACCCGATCTCAATGCTAGGAAGGAGATATTCAAGGTGCACCTTAGGAAAGTCCCCCTAGCACCAGATGTAAATGTAGACGAGCTAGCCTCCATAACAGAGGGTTACACCGGAGCAGATATAGAGGCTGTTGTTAGAGAAGCTGCTATGCTGAAGCTAAGGGAGAAGCTTGAGCCGGGGCCTGTGGAGATGAAACACCTCCTCAAAGCTCTTGAGAAGATTAGACCGAGCTTAACTAAAGAGGATATGGAGAGGTATGAGAGGATATACAGGGAGCTTAAAAGGATGGTGGGCTAGAACTACTCTTTAACAAGAGCTCCACATACGTCTCGTCAACCCGCGAACCCTGAACCCCCAGGCTCGTAGCAACCCTATCAATAACCCCCACATCAGCCTCACGAGCCTCCACCTCGATAAAGCAGCCTAAACCCTCAACCCTATCAATGGCTACAGTAGCACCTTCACCTTCAAAGTACTCTCTCAGCTTCCTAACACTAAGAGCATGTTTAAAGCCGAGGTGCTCGAGGAGCCCTATTATATCACCTTCCACCCTAACGTTAACCTCAAGCCTCTCCTTAAACCTAGAAGAGACCCTAGGACCCTTATAAGTTAATGTAACCAAGTTCCCCGAAATCCTAACTCTAAGAGCTTCATCTGATGACATGAAATCCCTGCAGGGGTGCGAGTAGTAGCTATCAACCTCTTCGAATAAACCTTTATACTTAAACCCTAGGGTTTCAAGCTTAGCTCTAAGACCTTCCAGGCTACCACAGTCAACCCTGAACTTAGCCTCTACCTCGTTCAACCACCTAACCCCAGAACACTTTGGTTAGGAGGCTGGCTTGTTTAGCCTTTAGTTACACCTATAGGCCTCATCCTAGCTACGAGCTTGGCTATGCCAACTGCATCTGCAACCTCTGCAACCTTATCAACATCCTTGTACGCTTCAGGAGTCTCCTCTACAACAGTCTCTATGTTACTAGCCTTAATGTATATACCCTTGCTCTCCAACTCGGCCACGACATCCCTAAAGCTCCTCTTCCTCTTAGCAGCAGCCCTGCTCATCCACCTACCTGCACCGTGAGGTGCTGTATACCAGCTTTTAACACCCTCAGGTATCCCCGCTAGTATGTAGCTTGCTGTCCCCATGCTACCAGGTATTAGTACCGGTTGCCCCACACTCCTATACTTCACCGGTATCTCCGGGCTCCCCGGTGGGAAGGCTCTCGTAGCCCCCTTCCTGTGTATTACGAGTTTCATCCTCCTACCTTCAACATCGTACTCCTCTATCTTAGCAATATTATGGGCTACATCATATACAATCCTCATACCGATCTTATCCGGGTCCACGTGGAATACCTTCTTAAAACTCTCCCTCGTCCAGTGCGCTATCATCTGCCTATTAGTCCATGCGAAGTTAGCCGCTGCAGCCATGGCCTTGAAGTAGCTTTGAGCCTCCCTGCTACTCCACGGTACGCTAGCCAGCTCCCTATCCGGAGGTATAGTACCATAGGCTCTCATAGCCCTCTCCATTACAACTAGGTAGTCGCTGGCAACCTGATGCCCTAGACCCCTACTACCAGTGTGGATCATAACAACTATCTGGCCTTCAAAGAGGCCGTAGACCTTAGCTATCTCCTCATCATACACCCTATCAACAACCTGAACCTCCAGGAAGTGGTTACCACTACCAAGAGTGCCGAGCTGCTCAGCACCCCTCTGCTTAGCAGTCCTACTAACAGCATTAGCATCCGCGAGATCCCAACTACCCCTCTGCTCTATAAGCTCAATATCGTCAGACCAACCATAACCCCTACTGAGAGCCCACTCAACACCCTCATTAAGAACCCTCTCGAGCTCCTGTACCGAGAGCCTAACCTTACCAGTACTCCCAACACCGCTAGGAACATTCCTGTAGATCTCGTCAACCAACTCCTTAATCCTAGGCCTAACCTCCTTAACCGTTAAATCTGTCCTAATCACCCTTACACCACAATTTGATACAACTACACCCTCCGCTACAAAGTTGTGAGCTTCATCATCTACAGTTATATCGTAGACAAGGCCATCGTAGGGTACCGTTGTTACATCCTCGACCTCATCCCACACAATATCACCTTCAAGCCTACTTGAAACCCACTCCTCGAAAGAGGGGAAGTTGTAGGCTATACGAGGCTCCTCCCTCCTACCCTCATAGAGACTCCTCTCAACGAACCTCCCGTTAACGTAATCCGATACGTGGACCTCGACAACCTGGCTCTTGGGGAAACCAGCTTCCCTAAGTGCTACAGCTAGGGCTTCCACAGCCTTCCTCTCAGCTAGAACGCTAACCTTATACTTCAACCATACAACGGCTGCCAGAGCAAGCCTCCTCTTCTCCAGGTTATACTCGTAGCCTATGGTGCTCCATAGCTTGATCAGATTCTCTGGTTTTGCTGAAATCTGTAGCCTAAGCCTAACCCCGCTACCCTCTACAACCTTGTTTATACCGGTAACCTTAACCCCGAGCTCCTCAAGCATCCCAGCTATATCCTCTAGGAATCTAAGCCCTGCCTCCTCAAGCTCAACACTCTTAGTGATGGATAGCAGTGGTGGTTCGAAGTTATACCCGTTGATGGTCTGAGGTTTGCTGAGCTCCGCTCCGAAGAGTGCTGCTAGATACAACCTCTTAACCCACCTTGGCATCCTCTTAAGCCACCCTGGAACCCTGTAGGCCTCGTAGACCTTCCTACCCCTAGGAGCACCTAGGGCTATGAGGAGCTCCTTGAAACTCCTAGCTGAGACTGCTACAGAGTACTCTGTGGTTATGTAGAGCTTACCATCCCTCTCAACCCTCTTAACCCTAACTCTGACATTCGATGGTTTATAGCCTAGCTCCTCTATATCCCTTCTAACCTCCTCTAAGCCCTCGGGGGATCCGTAGAACACCGTCATCTTACCGCTTCCACCGTTAAACGAGCCATCTCCAGTGAAGTATGCTAGTAGTTTAACTAGGATTGGTAGCTTAGGGTGTTTAGATGTCAGCGGTAGCAAGCCCCTCCTCTTAAGCTCTCTAGCTATACCCTCCGGGAACATATCCTCTGTGAGTATCACAAAGTCCTCTGGCTCCTCGTAATCCACTCCTTCGAATGGATGTAGGGCTACGAGCTCCCCCTTCTTGATGAGAGCTACTTCCTTCATACCACCTCTCGTTAGTATTGGATGGTCTGGTGAGGCTTCTATGGTGTAACCACTCTTAGTCCTAATCCTGATAAGCTTGTCCTCGTACCTCCACATGAAGTATTTTACTTTAGAGCTTCTAGCCCCACCCCTACCTATCGATACAACCTGCCCTCCTCTTTTGAGCTCCTCTATGGGTATCCTATACCCAAACCTGGTGAGAACCTTGGTGCCTGGTGGTAGGCAGTTGATATCATAGCCTATCCCTCCAGGGCTTATGACTCCATCCTCTTCTATAGCCATTGCGGCTACTCCGCCTACTGGGAATCCGTAGCCTTGGTGGCCGTCTGGCATTACGAGACTGTATTTCTGGATCCCTTTTAGGCACGCTACGTTCATTGCCTGTACTAGTGTTAGATCCTCTTTCATCTTGTTTATTAGGAAGTCGTCAGCGTATATTATGACTGGTACCTTCATGCAAGCTTTAGCCTCCCTAGGTATCATCCAGACGTTCTCATCAACCCTCCTAAGAGGTATTGTCACGCTACCTGCACCTATTTCAACTAGAATACGCTTCCTGGGGGTTTTAAGCTCAACTAATGTACTAAGTGTTTGGAGGGTTTGCTTTGGTAGGCTACCTGGGCGGAGGGCCTCTGGTTGAGGGTTTGCTTAAGGTGGGCTCATGCCTTGAAGCTAGTGCTGGTGTTAGCGTGGAGCTCTTCCTAAAACTTGTTGAGAGAGCTCCTAGAGAGGAGTACGGTGATTTTGGGTTTCCACTTCTGAGATTCGTTAGAGCGGATTCTGTTGAGGGGGTTGTAGGGTCTGTAGCCTCATGTCTCGGGGGTAGCGTGGACTATCTAAGCTTAGATGTTGTCAAGGGGTTTCTCAACATTAGGTTTAACGAGGTTAAGCTAGGGGGTGTTGTTATAGACCTTACGGCTAACGGGTGGGCTCCGGGCATCGCTAGGGTTGGGGATGGCGAGGTTAAAACTATTGTTGTAGAGCATACAAGCGCTAACCCCGTACACCCACTACACATGGGCCATGCTAGGAACTCTAGCCTAGGGGATACGCTAGCTAGGATGTTGAAGGCTAGGGGTCATAGGGTTGTAAGGAGGTTCTATGTAAACGATATGGGGAGGCAGGTTGCGGTTCTAACGCTAGGCTTTAAGATACTAGGGTTAACACCGCAATATGTAGCTTCAAGGCTTAAAGCTAAGATAGACCATGCAGTAGGATGGGTCTACGCTCTAACGCATACAACCATAGACCTGGTCCTAGCCAGGAAAGGCGCCATAGAGGAGGACGCTGAGTCCCTGGCGTCTACCATAGCTAGGCTTAGGGAGAAGGATGTAGAGCTAGCTGATATGATAATAGAGAATGTTATGAAACTAGAGGACCCTGAGGCTGAGCTATCGAGGATAATGTCCAGGTATGAGGCGGGGCTTGAACCTGAAAGGTCTATTGTTAGAAGTGTAGCAGGTAAGGTAATAGAGGGTTTCAAGGAGACCCTGGAGAAGCTGGGCGTCGAGTTCGACTACTGGGATTGGGAAAGTGATGTGGTGTGGAGCGGGCTCCTATCAAGTACCCTGGAGAAGCTGAAAGGATCTAGGTATATTGTTAAACATAAGGACGCCCTAGCCTTGGATGTAGCGAGGGTAGCCAAGGAGGTTGTAGAGCCTAGTGGGGAGCTCAGCCAGACTATAAGGCTCCCTAGGGGGTTTGAGATACCGCCTATGATACTTGCTAGGAGCGATGGAACGACATTATACTGGACAAGGGATATAGCTTACAGCCTTTACAAGTTTGAGAGCTCCAAAGCTGATATGGTTGTAAACGTTATAGCTGGAGAGCAGAGGCTGCCACAGCTCCAGATAAGGCTAGCTCTCCTAGCGTTGGGGAGGGTTAGGGAGGCTGTTAACATGATACACTACGACTACGAGATGGTTAGACTCCCCGGTAGGGTTATGAGGGGTAGGAGGGGTGAGTATGTATCGTTAGATGAGATAGTAGAGGATGCAGAGGCTAGAGCCTTACAGGAGGTTCTTAAGAGGAACCCGGAGTTGGGCGTGGAGGAAGCTAGGATCATAGCCGGGAAGGTTGCCGTTGGAGCTATAAGATTCAGCCTCGTCCAACCCGGAGCTCTTAAACCAATAGTATTCGATGTGGAGAAAGTTCTAAACTTCGAGGAGAACACCGGCCCCTATCTACAGTATACATACGCTAGAGCCCATAACATCCTGGAGAAGCACGGCCCCATAGACTTTAGTTTAGCAGATCCGAGGGCTTACGGTGATGGCCTTAGGAGAGCACTGCTAATCCAAACCCTAACATACCCCCTGGTGGCCGCTAAGGCTGCTGATGAGCTTAGACCAGAGGATCTAGCATCGTACCTGTTAAAGCTCGCAGATACATTCAACAGGTGGTATCAGAGGGATAGCGTTATACACGAGCCGGACATGGGAGCTAGGGAGGCTAAGGCAATTCTAGTTAAGCTTGTTAGAGACGTTCTATCCTCAGGCCTGGGGGTCCTCGGAGTACCAGTGCTTGAGAGGATGTAGTGGGAGCTCTAGCTTATAAGATTCGGGAAGCTAAATGCTCCCGGTGGCTAGGGTGGAAGAACGGCTGTAGCAAGGCTACTAGCAAGGCTTAGAGGGGTCTTCGAGATAACGAGTGGGCTCGCTATAGGCTACATAGTCTACACCTTCAACGTGATAGTCTTCGCAAC
>Ga0080007_1069189_pt1 | contig 10707 bp, 22 predicted proteins | sample OctOCTMetagenome_FD_69210 | JGI IMG/M metagenome (GOLD analysis project Ga0080007, IMG submission 69210) | Hot spring and microbial mat streamer communities from Octopus Spring Streamers, Yellowstone National Park, USA - OCT_B (SPADES... | ecosystem: Environmental > Aquatic > Thermal springs >...
TGTATGATTATGATTTGCAGGAGGTGCCTTATAGGGATACGTTGGATGATGGGGCTGTGGTTTATGAGTTGCGGGGTGTGTGGAGTGAGAAGGTAAATGCTTATGTGAGTAGGCCTTATTATGCTGTGGAGTATGTTGATGGGTCTAGGTTTTCTAGGTATGTTGAAAAGGTATTGTGTATAAGTGATAAGGCTTATGATGTTAAGGGGTCGTATAGGTGTAGGGGTGGTAGGATAGTTGCTAAAACGGCAATGTGGGTGATGGACAGGAGGTTTAGGGAGCTGTGTGAGTTGTTATGAGGGTTGTGATACTGTTTCCTAGGGATAGTAAGAGGCCGGGGAGGGGGTTTAGGGAGGAGGTGTTTGAGGTGCCTGCTGAGGTGTTGCGGGAAATGCTGAAAACGTATAGGGAGACGAGGAATGTTAGTCGTGCTGTTGATGTGGTGTGTGAGTATGTTGCTGGGGAGGCGGCTAAGAGGTGGTGTAGGTCGGTGGGTAGGTCTGGTGATGAGAAGTGTATAGATGAGTATCTCAGTAAGCAGGGTGAGAGGATTATTCAGCAGTGTGAGCCGGCTGTGAGGCGGTGGGTTTCGGAGGTGGCTGAGTGTGTGTCTAGGTGTGGTAGGGATAGGAATTGTCTAAAAGGATGTATTAAGGAGTTATGAATGAATCCGCCGGAGGTTGCTGTAGAGGTGGAAGAGGAGGATGTGGACGTAATACTAGAATATGTGGACGAGATATTGGAAATGGCTGGGGAGGTTGTGAGGGAGTTTACTCAGGAGGAGTTGGAGGTTTTGGAAATGTTGGGGGAGGTGTTGGAGCAGTGGGAGGATTTCGAGTTTACTGAGTACGTATGAGTAGGGAGCGCAGGTTTAAGTCAATAGGTGCGGTGTTGAGGAGGGGTAGTGTTGCTAGGGGAATGATTGTTGGTGTGACTTCTAGTAGGGTGCCGATGGTTGAGTTTGAGTGTGATAAGGTTGTGGCGTGTGTTAGTTTTCTGAATAACCCGAGGGCTGTCTATGACTTCAGTGTGCAGGAGAGCTGTCAGGTTGTGAATAGGCTTATTGAGGCGTATATAGAGTTGCAGGTCGTGTTTGCTTTAAGCCGCTACAATTTAAAGATAAATGAGTTGTGGAAGGCGTTTCCTAAGAAGCGGAACAATGAATTGGCGGCGCCGTTGATAGTTAATGTTGGTAATAAGTCGATACATGTGATCGGTTTTATCAAGGTTCATCTTGATAAGCTTGGGGATTTTGTTGAGATGTTGCGCGCATTGAGCTGTGTTGATCCAAAGTATTTAGACATGGTTGAGTATAAGAGAGAATTCACCTTGAGGCTGAGCGGTAAGGATAAGTATGGATTGAAGCCTGTGAAGCCTGTGGTGGTTGCTGAAATAGTGGAGGCTAATACGTATCGGTGGGTGGTGGATGCTAGGGTGCATCCTAGGGCTTATTTGTCTGTGGATAGGTGGCTTTACGTGTTTAGGAAATACGGGATAGACGTAATGATTAGGTATATGCATTGATATGAACAAGAAGAAGAGAGATATAATTAAGGAGATTGAGGATAGGGTGAATGAGCTTTTTAATTTGATGGCGCTTGATAAGACTATGCAGTGTGATCCAGCTGATGGCGGCTATACGAAGTGTGTTTTGAAGAAGGCGATGATTCATGTAGAGCTTAGGAAGAGGACTGATAAGCTGTTTCATCAGTTGGCATTTGAGTTTGTAACTACAGACAGCATTGATGAAAAGGAGGCTATAGAGCACATAGTGAATCACTTTATAGAGGTTGGGCTTATAAATGAGGTCAGGTGGCATAAGATGTTGAATAATGCTTTGCGGTTTGTAAATAGGCTTGACGGTGTTGACACTAGGGAGAGGATAAGGAGGATTTCTGAGAATATAGATAATGTGTTGGAAGAAGGGTTGAGATGAAGGTTGTAATAGACGGCAGGTATGTAATTGACTTGGATAAGAAGGTGGGTAGGGTTGGTTTAGTTGATTTGATTTGTCCTTTGAAGGGGTGGCTGAGTTATAGGGAGCCTGTGAAGGCGTTGGTTGAAGTTAATGAGTACATGATTGCTGGGCGAGAAGTGCATGATGCTGTGTTGTTTCAGTTGAAGGATCAGGGGTGTGAAATTGAGAAGGCGGTTGAGGTTGATTCGGAGTGTGGGAGGCGGAGGTTTAGGGCTGATGCGGTGTGTGGTGATTTGGTGGTTGAGCTTAAGCGTAGGTATAATGCGTCTCTCGCACCTATATATCTGTGGCAGATAAAGGTGTATATGTCGCTTTTAGGTATTCACAGGGGTGTTGTTGTGTCTCTTGTGGATGGGTATGTAAAGCATGTAACTCTTAGTGAGAGGGAGGCCGAGGAAGTTAGGCGGCAGCTTATGCAGAGTTTGAATTTGATGTGTAAGGATGAGATGCCTCTAAAGAGGGTTGGTAAGTGGTGTCAGTGGTGTAAATATAATAAGCAGTGTCTAAACAGCAGGTTGGTATGAGTGTTAGATTGGTGAATCAGTATGAGGAGCGTAAAGAGTTAAATTGTGTTGCTTCTGGGCGATGTGTATGCTAGACTTAATTGATGCTGTGGGGGTTTTGGGCATAGCGGTGATGGGTTATTTTACTTATGGGGTGTGTAGGGTAGATAGAGGACTGTGTAGGGTGGGTGTGGTTGGTGTTGTGTTGGTTTTGTTGGCATATATAGGCAGGTATGTGGATGTTGATAGGTCTTTAGCTGTTTTTGTTGTGTTGCTGGCTGTGGCGGTTGCTGTGGCGGTTTTGAGTGGGAGGTTATGAGTGGGTTTGATGTGCTTCAGTTGGTGATGTTGGGGATAAGTGCGTATCAGGCGTATAGGGCGTGTAGTGTGGGTGAGAGGTGTGGGGTCGCGGTGGCGGTGTTTATGCTTAATGTTTTTGCGTATGTGGGTAGTCGTGTAGGTGTTGATAGGTCTGTTGTGGCTTTGGCTGTGGCGTTTGCGTTGTTGGTTTTGTTTGCTGTTGTTGGTTTATGATTTTTGGTATTTTAACAATAAGCTTTATATCTAGGGTGGTTGTGTGTTTCGTATGATAGTGGGTACGGCCCTTGGGGTTAGTATTGGGGATTTTTCGCGTTGGTACGTATTGGTACTTGCGAGGAAAAGGGATGAGTCTGGGAATACTGTGTATGTGCTGACGGCTCAGAGGGATGATGGGTATAAGTTTATGGCGTTGAGGGTTAAGGACAGCTTAGATATTCGTGACGTTATAGAGATGGTGGATTCTGTTGTTGAGATAATTAAGAAGAGGGATAAGGCGGTGCTGTTTCAGCTGATGGGTAAGACGGGGATGTTGGATATAATGTACGAGAAGAGGGATGTATGGCTTTAGGTAGGGTTCTTCTTTGGCTTAATATGTTTGTTGTGCCTACGTTGGTAGTTTATGCGGTAGCTGGGCCTTATGTTGGGTTGGTGGCGGGTGCTGTGAATTTACTTAATGCATGGTATTTTGATGCTAGGGTGAGGCCTAAGTTGGAGAGGCTGTCTAGGGTGGTGGACAAGTTTTTAAGGTCGTGGGGTTGATGGGTCATGATTTTGTATTTAGATAAGGATTGGTGTGCAACGACTAGGGATAAGGCGGTGCATATATTGTTTGGTGTTCCTGATTGGGTGGGTGAAGATATTAGGGAGTATGGTACTAAGTATTGCTGTAAACGTCTTTATGGTGGTTCGGGTGTTAATTTGGGGCTTATTAGGTGTGAAGGTATGCGTGGTGCGCGGAATTTTGTGGTTGAGACGTATCAATGTCTTGACTACTATGGTAAGAATTTTACTCTGAATTTGGATAATATAGTTGGTGCTGTGATTCCGTTGGTATGTATTAGGAGGAATGTGGGTGGGGGTGTTAATCGTGATGCTCTTGTGAGGAATTATAGGTATATGCTTGATGTTGTTAGGGAGGTTGGTGGGAGGTGTAGGGGTTATTGTGTCTTTGATGAGGCTGGGAGGTTGGTTGTGTTTGGGGGTGATATTTATGAGGTGGTTGACAGCTGGGTTAAGCTGATGAGGAGTAAGAGTATAACGCTTCTTAGTGTGCTGGTATGAGGGCGGTGATTTTTGTGCCGGATTGCTGTGAGCGTGGGCGGGTTGTTGCTGATAAGGCTAAGCTGTCTATGGGTATAAGGGCGGAGTTGGATAAGCATCTGTGTGGTGAGGTGAAGCCGATGGATGCGGTTAAGGAGGTTGTGCAGTTGTGTAAGAAGGCGGATGGGCGTAGGTTTATGTTTGGGTGGACGCTTGTAGTGGAGAATTGTGTGTGGGAGGATGTTGAGGATGTTGTAAGTGCGGTTGGTGGGGACGTAGTATATGTGAGATGAAGTTTTTGGCTAGGGAGAGGGCGATTGATGTTTTGGGGGAGGAGAACTGTGTATCGGCTGGTGGGGGGAGGTATGTATGTGGGCTTGATTATTTGCTGGTTAAGAGGTTTGTGTTGGCTGATGTTGCTGATGATGTGTTTGCGTTTGTTGGGGATGTGCCTATTCTTGATGTTGAGTGTGGGAAGTATTTGATTTATTATGGAGTTCCGGGGGTGTTGTTTAGTGAGCGGTTTGCGGTTCCCGGGTGGAGGAAAGTTGAAAGTCGGGATTCGGTTATTGTTTACGAATGTCTTGATGATGTTATGGAGTTTTTAGAAGTTGAGGCTTTTGTTTTTCACAAGGTTCCTTTAAGTATGTTCGGATTTGGTTCTGCTGAGTTGTACAGTCTTTTGATTGATTTGTTAAGAGGGAAAAGCTTATATATGCTGAGAAGTTTCTACTGATATGTCTGAAAGAGTTGAGGTGATTCGGGTAGGTGGGGGTGCTAAGATGAGGGAGATTGGTAAGAAGTGGTCGGATAAGCATACGGTGGGTGTTTATAAGGCAGTTGAGTCTGGTTCGTGGCTTGTTGGTATTGAGAGTAGAGGGTATAAGTTGGGGAGGATTGAGCAGGCGGCTAAGTTTAACAAGGATGTTCAGGTTGCATATGAGCAGTGGTGTTTTGAAAACAACTTGACGCCTAACCCAGGCATTATTGCGTATATGAGGAAGGTAGCTAGGGAGTATGTTAGGCTTGGGCCTAAGTATGCTGATATTCTTCTGAGTGCAGTGCCGCCAGCATATAGGAAGTTCTGGGATCAGTATAAAGATACTCTTATAAGTGGGTATAAGAGTGTTAGGATATGAGTGCGGTTGCTACGTACAGGGAGAAGGTTAAGTTAAATGGATACAACAAACAGCATGAGGTTGAGCTTAAGGTTGCTGCTGGGGAGTTGCCTGTTTTGCCTAAGTCGGTTATAGGGGAGGAGGAGTGGCAGCCGTTTGAGCAGGTGATTACGTATGCGGCTGGGGCTTTGCCTGAGGATATAATAGGCAGGGGGCTTGTAATTGCTAAGATGTTGCAGGCAAAGAGGTACGCATCTGGCCCGTTTAGGAACATTGCGATAGCTAAGGCTCATGCGCTTGAGGCTGTAGAGGTGCTTGTGGATCTAGGCATACCTAGAGATAGGGCTATTTCTATTGTTGCTAATGGCGTTGGGCTGTCTAAGTCTATTCTGACTGGCGGCAGGGGCGGCGGCGGTGGTGGAGGCGGTGGAGGGACTCCCAGTGTTTAAGAAATGAAAGTCATTTTTTTTGTTGATGAGAAATTTTTCCCGTGTTTAGAATATCTGGATAAAAAGAAGCGTCAGGAGCAGTTTAATCTTGTAGTTTATTTATATAAGGGGAGGCCTTTTGAGCTGGTTGTGGCTGTAGTTGAGGATGAGGCTACTTATGACCGGTTTATGAAGGTGCTTCATGATTGTGGCGTTGATTATGTTTATGAGATGGAGGGGGTTCCTAAGGTGTTGAGGTATGTCAGGACGTATCTTGGGAAGGTTGTGACTGAGGCGAAGTTTGAGTGATGGATTTATAAATCTGTAGTTTTTTTTTCTCATGGATCCTAAACTGTTGTCGTTGCTGGGTGATAAGAGGGTTAGGTGTTTTGTTAAGATTTTGAAGGGTGGCGAGTGTGAGATGCTGAAGATTGACAGGGATAGGTTGCTGGCTGGCGATGAGCATGAGAAGGACAAAATTTATCAGTTTTTGCCTGAGTTCGATAAAATACGTAAGCAGGGATATGATATAGTGGGTAGGTTGGTGGAGCTGGTTAATAGGTTGCAGAGTGAGAAGATTACTGATCTGGCAGTTGCGGTTGGCGTTATGGTGAATGTGATGTTTGGGCGTCAGATTAGTGAGGAAGATGTGAAGAAGGTGAGTGGTGTGATTGATGCGTTTAGGTGTGTTAGGTTTGGTGATGATGGTGTGAGTGTTGATAATGAGTGTCTTGAGGGTGTTGATGTGCCTGATCAGTTGAAGGATCAGATTAGGATGGTGTCTGTGGCTAATTTGGTATGGTCTTAGGTATAAAGAAGGTAAAGGGTAGTGTGGTTGGGATTCTTGACAATGGGACGGTGATGACATATGACGAGAAGACTGAGTGTGAGCTTAAGGCGAAGGGAGTAAAGGTTTTAAGAGTTGGTAAGGTTAAGGCGTTATGATCGTTAGTAGGGGGGTAGTTGGGATCAGTGATGCTGGTGTTGTTTTTGTTGAGAGGCCGATGAGTGAGAAGAAGGCTAGAAAGGTTGCCCTTAAGGCGGTTGGTCGTTTTGTAGATGTTGTGTCTGTGGGTAGGATTGTTGCGTCTCAGTTTGTTGATAATCCGGTGTATCCGTTGGGTTGCAGTCCTGACTATGGTTCTGGTGGTAGGTATGAGACGTGTCGTCACTGTGTGTTGGGTGGGGACATATGTAGGTTAAGGAATATAGTTAATATGAGTGATGGTAGTAGTGCTAATGTGGTTGGTTTTATGGAGTATAAGGCGTGTCGGAGCTGGATTTGTTGGGTTTTTGCCAGGTTTTTGAATAGATATGGGTGGGTAAATGATGGATGTGTTGAGGAGTGGGATAATGCGTTGATTGATAGGGGTAATGGAGGTGAATATGCGGATTTAGTGTTGTTTGCTGGGTCGGAGGATGGGCGGCTGGCGCTGTTTACGAGGAGCATGTTGGGTATTGGGAGGGGCAGAGAGTTGTCGAGTTTGCCGTTTAGGGTTCGGGTGCAGAGTGTTGATTACTGGAGTGGGAGTATGCCTAAGATAGTGAATTGGGAGACAGATATTAATGGTACTGGTTTGTTCTTGGTGTGGTTTGGTAACTATGTGTTGCCTTTTAGGGCGTATTTTTCATATCCAACGGAGGTTCAGGTTAGGCCTGGGTTTAGCGGTTCGAATGCGTATGTCGTTGAAAAACATTTATAAATGGATGTTTTTGTATAGCCTATGGCTGATTTGAGGAATAACTTAAGAGCGAATACTGAGGCTGGTATTATAATTGGGCTGGTTGGTGTTGTTTCGAAGTTCCTTACGCGTGGTATGCCGGTGGTGTATGATGCTGTGTCGGCGCTTGGTCGGTGGGGTGAGGGGGTTTTTGCTGTGGCGATGGGGTTTGTGATGGATATGCTGAGTGGGAGGGCTGAGTTTCTTGAGAGGTTGCGTATACCGTCTCGCTTCTACGTATATGGGCTGTATAGGTTTGTGGAGGAGAGTTTGAATATGGTGAAGGGTACGGGGTTTGCGTATATTAAGAGTGATGGCAGTATTGCTACTGATCCGTCGGATGAGATTGAGGCGATATACATGCAGAGGGGTGATACCGTGGTTCGGGTTGCGGCAGGTAGCAGGACGCCGATTGTAGGGGCTAGGCATTATGTTGTGGTTGGAAGTAAGAGGGTTTATTACTTTGAGGCGCCGTATGAACTGCCTGCGGCTGTTGGTGGAGGCGGTGGTGACGGCGGAGGTGGCGAAGGTGTCGGCTAATAATGCCTTTTCTTCTTAGGTTTGGTAAGAATTATTTTTTTCTGGCTGTACTTTATTTGTAGATTCTAAGTATACTGGTTCTGGTGGGGGTTCTGGGGAGGTGGATGGTAGGGTGTTTGAGTGCTATGGAGACGGCGTTGTGCTTAGGCTTGTGGAGGATGGGTATGTGAGCTATGGGGATGGGGGTGTTGAGGTTGGTCTTTTGAGGAGTTGTGGTGGTGTTGATGAGGTTAGGGATTTTGGGGATGGTGCTGTATACATATACAGACGTAACGTGTGTGGCAATGGTGTGTTTAGGGGTTTGAGTATGCCGGTTGTATATAGTGGTTCGGGTCAGGTTTTTTCTATGGCCATATTTGGAAGCATATTCTTGACTGTGGCGGGATTGATTCGTGGAATTTGAGTGTTTTTTGTTCGGCTTGGGGCCAGATTCTTCTGATGAATAGTTCTGCGTCTTTGTCTGTGGGTTTTCGTTTGGGTGGTTTTTTTCTGTCTGTTATTCCTAGGTGGTAGTAGTATATGGATGGTATTATTTCTCCGCCTGGTGCGAAGAGCAGTGCCGTGTTGTCTAGGCCGTATGACGTAGACATGCGCCACCATTCTACGATTTCTTCAAGTATGTGTCGGCGTATTGCGTAGAGCGGCTCCGAGGTCATGGGGAGTGGGAGGTGTGGTTTGTGGTCTACTACGGAGCACCACATTATTTTTCCGTCTTGATGCGTGACGTATGAGGCGTATATCTTTACTGGGATTGTTAGGGGTATTGGGGTTTCCATCCAGGGGTGGTGGTATGTTGATGACCAGGTGTTTGTTTTGCACAGATTGTGCAGATCTCCGCGGAATATTAAGTGGGAGTCGGCGTTTATGATGCAGTCGTATCCTTGGTTTAGGGCGTATTTGAAGCCGTCGTATCTGGCGCCTCCGGGGCCTGGGGTTTTTTGTTTTATGCGTTTGGCGTAGGGTGGGTATAGGAAAAATGAGGTGTCTACTATGATTATGTCTAGGCCCATTTGGTGTATTTGGTGGATTGTTTTGTAGAGGTATTTTAGTGGGTCTCTGCCGTCGTAGGGTATTATGGCGGTGGCCATAAGTATTTATTTACGTGTAGTTTTTAATTTGTGATTTACCGTAATAGATGCTGGTTTACGTATAGTTTTTCCGTGACGTATAAAGTTGGTGGTACTAATCGTTATGTTGGCTATACGGGGTATAAGGTGTGTGATCCGGCGGTTGCAAATCCAAGGGTTCTAGTAAATAGTGATTTGGGGATGTTGTATAATAGTCAAGCTCCTGATTTAGGTGGTTATACAGATTTCTATGGTGGGCAGGTGTCTTTGGGGAATGTTGATCCTCAATGGATTGAGTTTCGGGTGGTTGAGGAGGGTTTTGGGTTTATGAGTGATCCAGGTGACATTCCGCCGCAACCTGATATAAATATGAATGGGATTGGTGGGTATTCATACACTGTTAATTTGTCTGCTTCTACGTCTAGTACATATGGGATAGATATTTCGTATTATTGGCAGAACTACTCTGGAAGGACTATATACATAAAGGGGGAGGTGTATAGAGGGGGGACTAAGATATGTGAAAGGATAGTTCAGATAAATCATGGGCAGGTTGTGGATGTTCATCTTACTTGTGATGTGCCGGGTAGCGATGGTGAAATTAGGATGTATAAGTCGAAGTGGTATGTAAGTGAAGATAACAGTACGTGGTATCACGTGGAGACTAAGTGGAATGCGGTGTATTTCTATACGCCGGGTAAGGTTGTTGGGGATATAGTTTTTAGACCTAATCCAATCATATATGGTATAGAGCAGTATTTGAATAAGGAGTTTAGGAACTATGGGAGGGCTAATTCTAACTATGACTATGTGCTTATGCTGTGTAGCATGGATCCTAATGTTAATCAATTGGTTGATGATATGGGGATTAGTTTGACATCGTTGCAGTTTAAATGTAGGTGGAGGACTGGGACAGATACGTATCAGCTGGGGGTTAGGAATCGGCAGTTGACTCTTAATGGAAGTCCTTATAGGACGGTTAATGTGTATGGGTATGGAAACGGTAAGATACGCAATATACAGAGTATTACCGAACATAATGTATATAGTATTGACGCTGATCGGGCCGTGGTGATTTCTGTGGTTGGCCAATATGCGTTTGATTATGTAAATGGTGTAAGGAATGTAGATGTGTCTCAGGCGTATTTATATAGCCTTTTTGGTATGAAGGGTTGGGCTGTTATAAATGCGGATGAGCGTTTTGCTGGATTCGTTACAGATGGCAATCAATACGTAAGAGGGTATGATAGGAATTATGTGGAGCTGTATTTTAGAAATGCATACAGTGGGAGTTTTGAGGTATTGAAGGATGGAAGTACGGTTTACAATACGAATATAAATGTGCCTGCGGGTGGTACGTATAGGTATGAGCCGTTGTCGAGTGGTGAGTGGGTTGTGTATTTGAACTGGGGTTCGGTGGCGTCGTTTAAGATTTTAAAGAATACAACGTCTTTGACTCTGTCTGTGCAACAACTATGACGACGCTTAGGCTTATAGCTAGGTTGACGGATTCTAATGGGATTCCGCTGAGTGGTAAAACTATATATTTCTACTATAGTAACAATGGATCTACATGGTTTCCAATAGGGAGTTCAAATACTGACAGCAGTGGCTATGCGTCGGTTACCTATAATGCGTCTGATAGGACTTGGTTTAAGGCTGAGTTTAGTGGTGATGCGCAATATGACCCATCAAGTGCAACAGTGGTTTGGGATCCGTCTAGTGATGGTGGGCATAGTCAGTGTAATCCGCTGTTTAGGGTGGGGATAGA
>Ga0080007_1065677_pt1 | contig 10699 bp, 9 predicted proteins | sample OctOCTMetagenome_FD_69210 | JGI IMG/M metagenome (GOLD analysis project Ga0080007, IMG submission 69210) | Hot spring and microbial mat streamer communities from Octopus Spring Streamers, Yellowstone National Park, USA - OCT_B (SPADES... | ecosystem: Environmental > Aquatic > Thermal springs >...
ACGAGGAGAGCCAGGGCCATCAGCCCGTCCTTTTCGGCGATCTCAGTGACCTCCAAAGCCAGCCTCCTCACCTCGGGCCTAATGGGCGAGCCCCTCGCCTCGTTGAGGGTCGCGGCGCAATCGTTTGCGAACTCCGCGAGCTCATAGAGGTCAAGTAATCCGAACAGGTGCTCCATGATCGCCTTGCAGAGGAGGGCGAGGGCCTCTTCCGGCTCGGTAAGCTCCTCTTGCGCCTGCGCTATCGCGTCGTACCGAGCGTCGTACTCGGCCCTCTTCGCCGGGTCCGAGAGGACCTGGTAGGCCTCGTTGACCAACCTGAACATATCCTCGTTGATATCGGGATCGATGACCTTGGTAAGCCTCTTGTACGCCTTGCTGATCTCCTCCTGGGTGGCGTTCCTCGGGACGTCGAGGACGGCATAATAATCCACGAAGCGGTCCAAACCTGGAGCGAATCGAAAGTGATTTTATTTAAGCGAAAAGGAGCCGATTAAAAGCAAGAATTGTAGGAGGGCCACCGCTCTTTAATACCAAGCCCGAACAGTTCGGTGCTATGAGTGTTGTTAGGCCGGTCAAACCATGGGATTATACTCAACAGAAACGGGATTTCGGCCAGCAGGAACTACAGAAGCCCCAGACCATGCTATCTCGAGACACCAGCCTGGAGCAGAAGCTCAGGGACTTCCTGAGGAACGGCGAGGACTGGGAGAGGTCAAGGACGAGCATACCGGGCGTCTTCGTCGTCAAGCTCCCTGGGCGCGGGTCGAGGGGGCCTGAGCTCGCACTTGAGATAAACCCGGTGGACGGCCAGGGCCAGCCTAAGAAGAGGCGGGGGTACATGGTCAGGGGAAAGGCCGACCTGGAGGAGCTCACGAGGATACTATCCGACCCGAGGCTGGCAAGGCTCGCAGAGGCCCTCGAAGCCGTGAACCCTAAGGCGGTCAAGAGCAACTCGAGGATGATAGAAATCTGAAGGGCGACCGTTAAGAAGGCTCCCGCAGACCCTCACCCGGAGACGTAGGTTGGGCCGTCGCAACCCCAGGCAGGACTTCGCAGTAGATCCGGCCTCGCTCCGTGAGGTCGACCGCAATCTCCCTCCGCCTTCCTTTTGAGAGCTTCACCATCCCGGCCCTTTCAAGCCTCCTCAGCCTCCTCCAGACCGTCTGTTTCGAGATCCCCAGCCTTTCTGAAAGCGGGTCGAGCGTCCTAACCCCGCGGGCCAACGATTCCATGATCCGTCTGTCTAATTCATCGACCTCGGGCATGCTCAGATCGTCGGTGATGAAGGCGGCGAGAGCTTTCCCGTCCTCCGACTCGACCTCAACGGTCATCGGTACCCTCGAGATCAGAGCTGCGCAGAGGGCCTCCACAACGAGAGGCCCCATGCCTCCGCTCAAATTGAGGATTATCGGCCTCTCGGCCCACGACCTGAAAGTCCTCGCAAGGGTCAGGACCGATCCGTGGAAGTCCCCTATTGGAACCTTCATCAGCTCCACTCCCTCCTCGTTGACGTACCGTTTCACGAAGTCGTTCAGCACCGAAAGGCCCCTTTCGTCCTGAAATCCCTCCGGGACAATGACCACGACTTTCGTCCTTTCAGAGTGGTTCCTCAGGAGCGCCTTCACGGCGAACTTCTCGTCGGCGTCGGAACCGAATGTTATAGCAACTATCACAGCAAAGTTTCAGTTTTGCAAATTATAACTTTTGTTTCAATCATATGAAATGCTGTGATATATGTTGTATCTATCTGAAAACGGAGCTAATTCTTTGCGATCAGGCTTATCTTTCTCCCTCTCCTCATCTCAGCGAGATGAGCTCCCAGGATTACATGGACGTGGCGGTCCTGATAGCAGCTGCTGTGGCGAGGACGAAATCGATGGCCCTCCTAGACAGGCTCGCTTATGCCCTAAACCCCGAGTCGATCAGGATGGCCGTCGCGGACGCGCTCAGGGTGATTCAGTACGACCAGGTCTCCCGGAACCCCTCGATAGTTCAAGCTGTTGACGAGAGAGGGCGGCCCGTCGTCAAGGTCAGGACCGAAGATAGGGATGAACCCATCGTGATACGAGGAAGGCTCCCGAGCAGCGAGGCGGTACGGAGGTTCATCGAGAGGGCAGATCCCGATCTGGCGAAGAAGGTTGGGGCCCATGCATCGAGCCTTTTGGTCGAGGCATTAGAGGAATGTGAACTTATCGCAGGATGCACATACCGCCTAAAGAAAGGAAGAAATAGTAGCGATAGGATGATAGATGGTGAAGGGAGCGAGCAGAATCTTTAAGAGAACAGATTGAACTAGCGAGCAAACCCACAAAGAGAACAGGCCGAATAAGCGAGCAGTATGGGTTAGCGAACAGGGGCAGAGAGCGAGCAGGATGTTCGAGAGAACAAGCTGGACCAGCGAGCAACTCGATGCAGAGAACAGAGAGAATAAGCGAGCAAATAAGGATAGAAAATAGATACATCAAGCGAGCAAAGTCTGACCTCCTCCCCGTCCTGAAGAATGAGGCTTTCAGTCGTAACGACGCCTATTATATAGTCTGAAGGCTTTACCGGAGGGCTTCAATCCTTATTTATCACCTAAGTGTGGGGATGTTGCGGAGATGGACGCACCAGTCATGATAGCCGCCACATTAGGGGAGCAACTACCCAACATAAGTCTAGAAAGCATCCGGAACGTGGTTTTAACTTCAGGGTTTTTATTGTCGCTGATAGGCTTCATCTACTCTAAGAAATCGCAGAGATTTCGTCTAACGTATATGTTATATGCCGCCTCGATGAGCTTGCTTGCCACTTATTTCATAATAACGACATTATTGGAGGGGATCTACATCACTCTATTGTTACTGGGATTAATTATATTCCTTGCAGGGGTTTTACAAATCGTCCTAAGCCCTCCACTAGCTACTCAGAAGCAACTAATTGTAGGGATAGTATCGCTCATAATTGCCGGACTTATTTTAATGTTCTCTTACGCGTCTTTGCTCGAACAGATCCGTTGAGGTTAGGGTACACAACTTCAGCCCGCTGGTAGGGATACTAAGCTCGCCACACGAGAGTTGGCGTCATTTAGCACATTCATCCCCAATTTTCTGTCCTAACACCTGAGGACGACAACCCTGTCCTCGGGCGGCAACCTCAAGCCCTTCTTGTAGAGGAGGTTGACCCAGAGGCTCTTAGGAGCAGGGGAAGAATACAGCGCCTCGACCCTGAAGCCGGCCTCAAGTCCGAGGGACGCGAGTAAGGAGTCCAGCTCTAGAAGCGAGCCGCGCCTGATCCTGTTCCTCACTATGAAGGCTGCAAGCGAACCGCCCTTCAGGGCTTCCCGCAGGCCCGAGAGCACGTCCCCCATCAGGGCTACCCAGCGGTTAAGGGAGTAGTAGTCGCGCCTATGGGAGCGCTCGCGAAGCGCGTTTCGGGCCAGGCCTCCGAAGAAGTCCCTCGGGTCGCCTCCGGCCCTCAGGACCCTTTCGAGCCTCCTCTCAGGGTCCCCAGCATGCAAAGAGGTGAGGACGTACGGAGGGCTCGTGACTACTGCATCGACGGAGGAAGTGCGAAAGAGGTTGCCGATCGTCGAGGCGTCGGCCCAGAGGACGTGAAAGGTCCTTCCACCAGATTCCTCCTGAACCCTTTTAGAGGCCTCAAGGCCCCAGCCCAGGTACTCCTGCTCTATCTCGACGCCTACGGCCTCCCGGCCCATAAGGACTGAGACGACGCATGTTGAGAAGGTCCCTGCGAAGGGGTCGAGGACGAGGTCTCCGGGAGAGCTAACGAGCTCCACGAGCCTCTCGATCAGATGCAGGTTAGCCTTGGCGGGATGTTTTACGGCCTCTCTGGAGAAGAACCTCCGGTAGGGGCCGAAGGCGGGAGCTAGCGGTATCTTGATCCTCTCGGGCTCAGGGAGCGAGGACAGCCTCAAGGGTAGCAGCATTCCGAAGAGCGCGATCACATGATAATTGGTTTTCGAGGCTCACTTTGCTCCTGGAACTCCCGGGCCCTCCCCCCGCAGCGGCTTGTTGTTCAACACACCCCACCCCCGTTTAACCGGTGCGGTGAGGAGAGCCTTTCGGGTCCGTCAATATCCTGCTCTAGCCAGAGATAAGCTTTCACACATGTGGAGCCAGCAAGGCCATGACTCTTGAAATAACCCGATAGCAGAAGATCAAGCCGTGACCGTTGTTGAGGTTTCGGGGCTCCCTCCGGAGGTATTGGGGAGGCCTCTGGTCATATTGGAGCCTGGTTTCGTCCAGATGAGATATGACAAGGACTCGTTTGCGAAGATAGCGTCGAGGAAGAGACAGCTGGCCTTCGGAGTTACTTTGGGTCTCAGGGAGGCAGCGTTCAGGATCTCCTACGTTAGGAGGGTCCTCGAGGCGGGTGACGCTGCGGCAGTGGTCCTGAAGGAGGGGGAGACGATCAAGGGCATGTGGTACGTAACCGCATACACCGATATCCTACCGCCGAGGATAGCCCTCTATCTGGAGCCGGACATACCGGACGAGTTAGGAGAGAAGGCGAGGAGGCTGGACGAGCTCACAAAGACGGTTCACGAGATGAAGAGGCAGGGGCTGAAGGTCCCCCAAAATATTAAGAGGGAGCTCGACGAGCTAAACCAGATCTGGTCCAGGGCCAAGATCTTCAGGAGGTTCATCAGCAGGCCGGGATCGCTCAAAATAACGGTCCCGACTCCGGACGGAATGGCGGTCATTTCGTGGAAGGTCGAGAAGACCAACCAATCCCTCGGCAACATGATAAAGGGATTACACGCTCACCTCGGCTCGACGATGGGCGTCATCATGAGCTTCGACAACGCCGTGAGCCTCAGGGACGCGATAGTCCAGGCGAGGGCAGAGGGGAAGGGAGAGGGGCAACTGAGGACAAGGCTCCTCGTAAGGAAGGAGGGTGAGGGGTTCACGGCCCATCCTTACGCCAAGAAGGTCTCCCACGGCGAGAGGGAGGAGGACGCGAGGGAGTACCTGGACTTTCTGGACGAGCTGACGGGAGGGTCGTTCTTTGCCGAGGCCATAGAGAGGAAGGACAGCAGGTCCGTGGCCTTCCAGGGGCTCATCACAGTCAGGGCGGCCTTCCATCCGGATGCCGGCAACTAGGGCCATGAGCAGATATCAATCGGCGAGGGGTAGTTGAGGTATGCTCGAGGAACTCTTCAGGAAGGCGGTCCAGCTGGGCCAGAAGATAGCTACAGAGGACAACACGCGCTTCAGGGAGCTACTAGACAAGGCGAGGGAGCTCTGGACCGAGTACGACCCCAAGCCCGACACGAGCGATCGCATGGTTATGGGTGTGGACAGCGGATGGAACGTAAGGCTCTATGAGGGCTTCTACGTGTACGCGTTGAGGGCGGCCGCCGTCGACGAGCGCCAAAAGGTCTACGAGCCGGTAGTTGAGTTCAACAGGATAGGGGGAGGGCACTCGGACCTCACGCCCGAGAACTACGTGAAGTACCAAGGGGAGATCGCCGAGCACGACGTGGCGTATAAGGTAGCCGACGACGCGGATTACGTCCTCGTCGACGGCTCGCTCGCCGCCAGGCTCCTCGACGCGAGCAACGTACTGCGCGATAAGCCCGCCCTCAACGAGTACCTCGCCTTCGCCAGGGCGCTGAAGGGCTCGAAGAACGTCGTCTTCGTGGCGAAATACTCGCGCCACAGGTTCCTGTTGCAGGGAGAGCTGGGCGACATCTACTACATAGCAAGGTCGACGAGGACTCCGGGCTACGTCTTGGGAGGGACGTACGAGCTCTTCGGAATCCCGATAACGGCGGCTTACATCAGGCTGGCGAAACACGCTAACCCGTTAGCTATCGAGATCCCGTCGGGGGACGTCGGGGAGGAAGACGTGAAGCGCATAATGGACGTCCTCTCCTCAAGGTCTGTGATGGGCTATCCGTACGCCCTCTACCTGGCCCACAGGACCGTCAACGTTACCGATGCGCTCATGGACCAGCTCTGCGTGGCGGCCGGCCTCATATCCTTCAGCGGTGCGAGGGAGGTGCTCCAGCTTTGAGGGAGGTCGGGATAATCTGGGGCGCGGCGAGGCCGGAGAGGATCCTGTTCACGGCAAAGGAGACGGTGAGGGTCGGAGAGTATGTAGTCGCCGAGACGGAAGACGGCTCGGTCCTCTACATGGTCGACGGCTTCCAAAGCGTCAGCACCTTGCTCTTGAAGGCGATGGACTACATAACCGCAGAAGAGGCGAGGAGGGCCAGCGAGGTGAACCCGAGGGACAGGATGAGAATAGGTGTGGCGAGGGCGATAGGGCTGATAGAGGAGCTGAAAAGGGGAAGGAGGATCTATCCGACTGTCCCTCCTGAGCCTGGAGATTCCGTGGCCCTGGCTGACGACGGGATCCTCTCCGAGGTCTACTGCCAGAAGGGCGAGAGGTGGGCAGAAGTAGGGTGCCTGTTGAGGAGAAGGAACATAAGGGTCAGCGTGGACCTGAACGCCATAGCGTCTAGGCACCTCGCGATACTCGCGGCGACGGGGAAGGGGAAGTCCAACTTCCTCGCACTGCTGGCGAAGAAGGTAGCCGAGAGGGACGGGACGATGGTCATCGTGGACTACCACTCGGAGTACGGGGACCTTAGGATTCCGAGGCTTAAGGAAGTCGTGCCGAAGCTGAACCCGAGGGAGCTCTCCGCTGAGGAGCTGGCAGACGTCATAGGCGTGAGGGAGGGGGCCGAGAGGCAGAGGGCTATGCTCGGAGAGGTTTTGGACGAGAACGTCAGGAGGGCCGAGGACTTCTGGAGGGCGCTGAAGAACAAATTGGAATTGATTGCGAAGGACGAGGATAGAACCGCCCAGGAGAGGTACACGGCCAAAAGGCTCTTGGAGATAATAGAAAGGGCCCTGAGGATCTGGGGGCCGATATTCGACCAACATTCTAGAAGCCTCATCGATCAGATCCATCCCAACAGGGTCAACGTCCTTGACGTCTCGGGCTTCACGGAGGCGCAGGTACAGGTCCTGGTCTCCTATCTCCTCGAAGAACTCCTCGAGAACAGGAAGGACGCCGTTAAGGGGTCTGAAGCGAGGTTCGATTCGCCCGTGATAGTCGCGATAGAGGAGGCCCACGTATTCGTCCCCTCTGGAAGGAGCACTTACTGCTCCGAGATCATAGCGAAGGTGGCAAGGGAGGGGAGGAAGTTCGGCCTCTCCCTGATCCTGGTTTCACAGAGGCCGAGCAAGTTGAACTCCGACGTCATCAGCCAGATGGGGAGCTTCGCGATATCGGGACTGACGCATCCAGATGATCAGAGGTTCATCACGGAGGTAACTGATGAGGTCACGGACGAGCTCGGGACATCCCTCCCATCCCTTAACCCCGGAGAGATGATACTTGCAGGCAGCTTCGTCAGGGCTCCAGTCCTGATCAAGGCCGACTACGTAGGGGAGAAGACGGTAGGGAGGGACATAGACGCGGTCTCCGAGTGGAAGAGGGCCGCAGGCGAGAGGCCGCCGTACACGACGGAGGAGCTGATCAAGCTATGATGGTGGGTCACATCTCTGACACGCATTTGGGAGCCTTCATCGGAAGGGATGAGGAGCTGAGGGAGGTTGCGGAGGACGTAAACGAGGCCTTCCTTGAGGCTATAGACCTCTTCGTCAGGGAGCACGTGGACGTCGTTATACATTCGGGCGACGTTCTGGACGAGCCCAGGCCCTACGGAGACGCCCTGAAAACGCTGCTGAACGGTGTGAAGAAGCTGAACGAGAAGGGGATACCATTCCTCTATACGTTCGGAGAGCACGACGTGAGCCCAATACCGTCGATGCCCTACCCCTACCTGGCCAACCTTTTGGAGCTCGCGGAGTATGTAGGAGACGGGAGGCCCCGTGAGGTCAAAGGGCTGACGGTCGTGGGATTCCACAAGTACAAAAAGATAGACAGGGAGCATCTGGTCAAGAAGCTGGAGGCAGTAGGAGAGCAGGCAAGGTCCTTCGGCGGGAAGAAGGTCCTCGTCCTCCATCAGGGCATAAAGGAGGTCTTCGGTCCGGGGTCGGAGCTCTCCATCAGCGAGATACCACAGGGGTTCGACTACTACGCGATGGGGCACATACACAACCGCTTCGTTACGAAGCTGGGGAAGGGGCTCCTGGCATATCCGGGAACCAGCCATTGGACGGAGGTTGACGACCCTGACGAGTGCGGCGTCCTCATCGTAGACCTCTCGGGCGACGAGCCCCAGGCCCAGTGGGTGAAGCTGAAGAGCGTGAGGCCTAAAGCGAGGGTAAGGGTCGATGCGAAAGACCTGGAGAAGGCGCTGAAGGAGCTGATGGAGCGGGAGAGCGCGAAGAAACCGGTCCTTTGGATGGAGATCGAAGGAGAAGACATCGACTTGAAGTCAATCGAGGGCAACTTGGCACAGAAGTACGTTATTAGGAGGCTGGTCCTGCGCCGGAAGCCCAGGGAAGGGGTCGAATTCGGGCATGAAGAGGAGTTGAACGTCGACGCAGAGCTGAGGAGGTTGGCCCTAGAGGCGATCGGTGACGAAGAGATCGTGGAGTACGCTCTGGGAGAGCTGTTGAGGCTCCTATCGGAAGAATCGGAAGACAAGACCGAGGGGGCTAAGCGTTCGCTCTGGGAGTTCTGGAGGAAAAGGTACGGGATTGAATCGGGTGAGAGGGAGTGATAGAGAGGGTAAAGCTGGTGAACTTCCTCTCCCATGCGAACACGGAGATCGAGTTCGGTGAGGGCCTTACAGTGTTCATAGGGAGGAACGGAGCGGGAAAGAGCTCGGTAATAGACGCGATAACCTACGCCCTCTACGGTCAGCACACGAGGGGAAAGAAGGGGACCCACGTGAGGGACGGTGCCAACAAGGGGAAGGTAGAGCTCGAGCTCCGGCTCTCCGGCAGGAAGTACGAGATCATCAGGGAGTTCGACGGCAAGGGAGAGCTCAGGGCCGCGGCGATCAGGGAGGACGGCAGGCTTTTGGTCACCGGAGAGAAGAGGGACGAAAGCCACGTCTCGAAGGTGGTATCAAGCATCCTGGGTTTAAACTACGAAAGGATGAAATCAAGCGTGGTGATCCAGCAGGGCGAGATAGACGCCATATTGAGGTATAAACCAGAGGAACTGAAGAAGCTTTTCGACGACCTGATGGGCCTCAAGACCTTCGACGACGCCTTCGACGAGATGAAAATAGTTCTGGATGGTTTCAAGGAGAAAATAAAGAAGATGACCGGACGGTCACCTGAAGACGTTAAGGTGGTAGAACAGGAGCTGGACGACCTCAGAAAGGATGTTGAGAACACAAAAGAGAGGGAGAAGTCGCTGGTGAGGGAGCTGGAAGAGCTGAAGGCCGAGTACAGACAGGTCAGCGAAAGGGTCGAGAAGCTTAAGGAGCTCGTCGAACTCGACGTAGAACTGCGCAGCATCCTCAAGGGGCTGAAGGAGAGGACCAGGGGAGAGGTCGAAAGGCTCGAAGAGAGAGTTGTAAGGCTCGAGGGCGCCCTGAGGCTCCTCTCGAGGAAGGAGGAGGTCGAGGCGAGGGTCAGGAGGCTTGAGGAACTGAAGGGAGAGCGCTCGGCTTTGATAGAGAGGGAGAGGGCCGTCAAAGATCAGCTCGAAGAGATTGAGGAGGAGCTGAAGGTCCTTCCAGGTGGCTTCTCAGGCGCGAAATCCCTAGAAGAGCTGAAGGGTGAGGCTCGGGAAAGGGCTGAAAGGCTAAGGGACGACTCGATGGAGCTGGGGAGGGCGCTCGCAGGAGGGATGGTCAAACTCGACCTCTACGAGTTGCGGGACAGGGTTGAGAGGGACGTCGAGTCGGTCGTCGATCTCGTTTCTGAGGCATACACGTCGGCGATGGCGTCGAGGGCCGCCGAGCTGACGAGAAGGAAGGAGGAGCTTCAAGGCGAGCTGAACAGCATTAGGCAGCGGCTTAAAGATGTCGAGAAGGAGGCCAAAGAATGCAGCACACTCGAGGGCCAAGACGTCAACAGGCTCCACGCGCAGGTGCTGGCAGCGGAGCAGGAGGTCAGTAACGCAGGAGGGGAAGACAAGGTGAAGTCGCTCATCGAAAAGCTCGAGATGCTGAAGGCGAGGCATGAGAAACTCACTAAAGTCGAATCACCCCTTGACCTCGACCTTGAGGTCCTGGAAGGTCTCGACGTGCTTCTCGGAGACGGTGAGGTCCTCCAGTTAGCTTCTCGGCTCCACGAGGGGGTAGCGAAGCTGAGGGAGTCAGGATTCAGCGCCGAAATCGCAAGCGAGCTTGAGGGGCTGAGGAAAAGGAAGGAGGAGCTGAGCAGGGAGATCGGACAGAAAGAGGGAGAGCTGAGGGGGCTTCAGGCGGTTATGGAGGAGAAGAGGAAAAGGGCCGAGGAGCTGGAGAGGGCCCTTGGCGTCCTGAGGAAGGCGAGCGAGTTCTATGACCTCATGGAGAAGGTGAGGAAGATGGTCTACCACAGGGACGGCCCGGTCCTCAAGAGCCTCAGGACCTGGATATACTCGCGGGTCTCCGAGAGGGCAAGGGGCTACCTCGACATGTTCGATGCCGCCGTGGACGACGTCAGGATCGAGGAAGAAGGGGCAGGTAAAGGGAGCAAGGTCGTCTTCAGATGCTACTACAGAGGTAGGGAGGTGAGCTGGGAGAGGTTGAGCGGCGGCGAGAAGGTGGTCCTAGCCCTGGCGCTCAGGCTAGCGATAGGCGACGTCCTTGGGGCCCAAAGGCTGAGGTTCT
>Ga0080007_1061850_pt1 | contig 10695 bp, 6 predicted proteins | sample OctOCTMetagenome_FD_69210 | JGI IMG/M metagenome (GOLD analysis project Ga0080007, IMG submission 69210) | Hot spring and microbial mat streamer communities from Octopus Spring Streamers, Yellowstone National Park, USA - OCT_B (SPADES... | ecosystem: Environmental > Aquatic > Thermal springs >...
ATTACATGGGGATTGTAGATGGGGAAAAAATTACAAAGCTTTCTGATGCGAAAAATCCACCGGATGAGATGGTAATAAAGCTCGTGAGGGTTCTCAAACCTGAATTGAAGAACGGGAAATATGATTATTCCATTTACAAAAAAGAAAAGACAAATTTTCTCATTCCGCTTGAAGTTATATACAGAAACTCTTTACCCGAAGGTTCGAGCGTTTTCAAAAGGTTAAAAGAGGGGAAAATAAAACCACAAGATTTGGGACTTGACTTCTATCCTCAACCTGGGCAAAAACTTCCAAGAACAATAGTAGATATTTCCACAAAACTTGAAAGTATGGATAGATACATTTTGTGGGATGAAGCTATGGAAATTTCAGGACTTTCGGAAAATGAGGCAGACAAAATCAAAGAACTAACTGTCTTTGCTGCCAACATGATAACTTCTCAAACAGAAAAGAAAGGAATAAGTAATGAAGATGGGAAATTTGAGTTTGCTTTTGATGAGAAAAGAAATATTATGTTTGTTGATGTTCTTGGAACACCTGACGAGTGTAGGTTCATTCTTGATGGATTCCACATAAGTAAAGAGGTTCTGAGGAAATTTTACAGAAAAACATCTTGGTATGAGGAAATAGAAGAAGCAAAAAAGAAGGATCCTGTTATGTGGAGAAATTTTGTAAAAAATCCACCGCCCAGATTACCGGAGGATCTTAAAAATCTTGTTTCACAGCTTTACATGTCGTGCTGCAATGAGATTACAGAAAGAGAATGGTTCAAATCTCCGCCTTTGGGTGATGTTGTCAAAAGTCTAAAAAGTCTTCTCGGTTAGTCATTAGATAATCATAAAAAGTGAGAGATTGTAAGTCCTATGATATAAGATAAGGCAAAGGCTATGTTGAAAATGTGTTCTTGAGAATGCGAAATGAGAATAGTAATTTTTTTAGCTTTTGCTCATCTATGATTCTGATAGAAAAAATCTGAATTTTTTCTTCCAACGATTAACTCTTTTTTTCTTGCTCAAACATATAAATTCTCTTTACTCATATCTTTTTCATTTTTGAAAAATGCAAATCTTTATAAGAATAAGATACTGGAATATCTATAACACAATTGCGAAGGAAATTTATGAAAATTTCTGCCTTACGATGATTGTATGAGGTAGAACAACGGTCGCATCGGACATTTTTGTCAAGTTATCTGCTTAATAATCTGTTAAGAACTTCCTCAAAATCTTCAAACCAATATGATTTATATGGATGATTTTTTACTTTATCTTTATCACTTGTATTTAAGAAGCAATAGACATAGCAGTCAAGATCCTTATATTTAAACCTTTTGGGTTTATTGTTTTCTTCAAAAATTCGCTTATACCATGAGATTTTATTTTCATAGTCGGTAAATTTATAAGATTTTGGATCAATGAAGACTATAAAATAATTGTTCCCTTTCTTAAACCAGAAAATGAAATCAGGTTTAAATTTTCTTAAAGAGTTATACTCATAATCATAGTAAGGGATATAAACTTCATCTAAACTCTCATCAATTTTACTAAACATCCACCAGTCAAAATCTTTAAATCTATTGCTTGGTTTAGAAAGATATTCTTCTAATTTCTCAACAAATTCAACTTCGCTTTTAGTTTTTATAATGTGTTTAATATAATCAATTTTTTCATCCTTGCTTACAATTAAAGGTAGGTAATAGTGTTCTGAAATGTACTTTAGTTCTAATGAATCTTCAAAATTAATTTTTTCTTCCTTTTTTAATCTTTCTTCTATTTCTTTTAAAAGATTTGTTTCTCCTTTTAGTTTTTCTCTTATTTCTTTTAGTAATTTTTCTTCTTTTTTCTCTATTTTTTGCTCTTTGAACTTACTTAATATTTCTCGAAATTTTTCAAATTTAGCTTCTTCAATAACAACTTTCTCAAAATGTCTGATTTCATCTTTAATCTCTGAAAATTCTTTGAATTCTTCAAATCTTGCTTGCCAAAATCTGAACAAATCATTTAAAATGGCAGAAATACTTTTTCTTTCAACTTCGGAATTTTTATAGTATATGCCATTAATTAAATCTGATTGTTCTGAAAGTGATTTTCTAAAAAATTGAATGATCTTCGGTTCCACATCATAAGTAGCAACTAAAATTCTGTCATCTTCAACGAAACTATTAAACTCTCTCAATAAATCAAAATCTCTTTTTGAAATTCCAAATCTTATTTTTTCTTCAAACGCTCTTTTTTCAGATTCTTTATATTTAGGAATAAGCAAAATATTTTCTCCTATTCTTTCAGTATTTTTGAATAAGCTGATTTGCTTTCCTTTAAATTTTTGCTTTCTAAATTCTCCAATTTCTTTGATGATTGTTTCAATTACATCTTTATTTGTTCCAAGAACAAAAAGTGTTTCTATAGGTTCAACAAAATTTTTTATTTTCTCAAAAACATCTTCACCTATCTTATATTTAATATTTAATGCTCTTTTCCTTTCATCTTTAACAGGCTCAATTCTTACTCCTCTTCCTATTGACTGCAATACAAATTTCCTTGTTTCTTCTCTAACTCCTATATTTATAAACAAAATAATATTTGGTCTATTAGAATCCCATCCCTCATAAAACGCTCTTGAACCTAAAAGGAGATTTATTGATGAATTTTCTGAATTGATTCGTTCAAAAAATCTTTCGTCTTCAAATTCGTGATTAACATCAAATGTATCTAGGCTATCTTTTAACCATTTTGGCATGTCTCCAGTTTTCATCAATCCAAAATGCTTTTCAGAAGTTTTTAACTTAAAAGCGACCTCACCTTTTACTGATGGATTAAAAGAAATTTCAATATCCCCTGGAGTTTTGGAATTAAAAACATAAAAAAGAATATCATTATAAGTTATCTTGTTAATTTCTCCAAAATCAGATTTTAGAGTTTCATCTTCAGGAATATCCAGATTTTTCTTTTCTTCAAAATGTTTTATAATCTCTTCTTTACATTCATCTATTAATTCTTTTTCAAAATCACTTTTTGCTATCTTTCCCAAATGATCAAAAAATGTTTTCAAATCAGCAATTTCATTATTAACACTATTTACAAGCACCATCATTAAAGGATTGTGATAAAGGCTACCATCAACTTTTCTAATCTCTTCTAAATTTTTCTTGATATAAGTAAGTAAAATGCTTGCTTTCAAAATAACTTTCAATTTATCCTTCTCATTTAACTTATCCTTGAAAGCTTTTGCTTCATACTCTGAAATATAAATTTTCTTTCCATAGCCACTTTCAATAAAAGTGGAAAGATTATACTCAAAACAGGTGGTTACCAAATCTCTTGGGTCATCAAAAGTTGCTGAAAAATTAAAAAGGAAACCATTTTTAGAGAGAATAGAAAAAATATGTTGTCTTTTTGATTCTTCCTTATCTCCCTTATGAGCTTCATCTAAAATAACATACCATCTGCCATCGTTAAAATAATTTCTGAAATCTAAAATTTTTTCCTTTTCTTCATCGCTAAAAAGATCAGACCTATAATAGAAAACAAAATTTTCCTTAAATAAATTGTATCTTTTAATTTTTTCATAATCTTTCAAATCATAAGCCAAGATTTTATTTTTCCTTTCTTCATTATATTCTTCTAAATGCCTTCTGAACTGCTCAATTAAATCATCTCTGTAAGTTAAGAACAATATATCATAATCAGGAATTTCTTCTCTTTTGATTAGTTCTTTTAAGAACTCAATCAACTTTATAATTACCAAAGTTTTACCAGAACCAGTTGCCATCCAGAAACTTGCTCTATTTACAAAATGCTTGAAACTAATTTTTTGTCCTTCAAGAGGAAAATAGTCAAATATAAACTTATGTTTTGCTTCTTTTTTATACTGATAATCTACCTCCTTTTCATTAAGTCCATATTCTAAATATTCTCTAAATAATTTCTCTTTTCTTTTCTCATTTACGCTTAAATCCTCATCTTTCCTAAAATCAAAATTTTTTTCATAATAGAACCACAAAACTTTCAATACATTTTCTAAAGCTTTCTTCTGAAAATCATAAAGTTTTTTATTCCTGGAAAAATTTTCAAAATCAAAAGATTTCCAATTATAATTAAGACTTTCCCAATCTATGTTTTCTACTATTTCTTTAAGTATCAACTTCATAACTTTTTAACTTCCACCACTACCCCGGGAAATTCTTTAATCACCTGCTCAAAAGTATAGTATTTTTTGAATTTTTACAAAAATATATTAGCAATACTCAATCAAAGAATATCTTACTGGATACCTATGATTTCTCTAAATTTTTTCTCAATTATTTTTTTTATTTCTGGAGCTTCTTTATCTATTTTCCCCCAAATCTCATTAAATTTTTTATCATCTATATGCCCTTTTTTAGAGTTAAGAATCGGAATTAACGAACTTCCTAGTATTTTTATTAAATCATCAATTTTTCCGGCTAATTCCTCTTCAAAGAAAATTCTATTTTGTTCGTAGTAATATATTAAATCTACAACTGTTTTTATTAAAATTTCCTTTCTCTCTTCTCCTGATGGAAAACCCGGTAATTCCAATTGACTTTTATACAACTTTATATCATGATAAGCTTTTACTATCCTCTTATAAACTTCTTTTATAACTTCTGCTCTTTCAGAATGTAATCTCTCATATTTTATTCTGAACTGGATAATTTCTTTCTCCAAAGTAGATTTAAATTTTTCCAAATCCTTATCAAAAGATTTTTGGATATATAGTTTGATAATCCAAGAAATAAAACCACTCGCTATAGCAAAAATTCCTAAATCTTTAATCAAATCACCCCAGTTCATCTCTACCAAAATATTAAGCTTTTAATCAACCTATAATCTAAATTTGTAATGTTAATCTTTTCTCCATCTTCAAATTCTACCTCATCTTTGGTGATTTTTTTTATCCATTTTCCTTTCAAATTTGACAAAGTTTCAGCAATATCAATTTGTTTTTCTGGATAGATTTTTTTTAAATCTACTTTCACTTTGTTGTTTTCATAATCTAACTTAATTGCTTCTAACATTTTCGGATCGGCTGAAAACAAATAATTGAAATCCTCATCAAATAATGTTTTCTGCTCTTTTTCTTTTGGTTCAAGATATTTTGCTTTTCTTAAAATTTCCTCATATTGTTCAAGTTCATAATATTTGAAAAATCCGCCAGCATTGTTTTCATTATATTTTTCTTTCACGTCTTTTTCTTTTGAGATTCCTGATTTATCATAAGCTAAAACTTTTTTCATTCTTCCTAACACACCAATTTTCTTTTGATCACCATCAAAATAGAAATCCCAAAAATGCTCTCCCATTTCAATTCCAATCCATTTTCTTCTAAGTTTATGAGCTACTGCTGTTGTTGTCCCACTTCCTAAAAAGAAATCCATAACCAAATCGCCTTCGTTGGAGGTAGATTCTATGACACGTTTGAGAAGGATTTCGGAGTTCTCGGTTTTAAAATCCCAGGTGGTTGAATAACCATAGATGTCAGTCCAGTTTGAGTCTAAAACTTCTTCTTCCTTTTCTTCAACCCAATATTTTGGTATAGGATCATCTGCACCGCATTTTGGACATCCTTCCCATATTCCTTTACTTTTGTCATGTATGTATCCACAATTTCTACATTCTAATATAAGTTTACCTTCTTCTATTAGTTGATCTATTCTTTCTTGAGAAAATTTCCAGTGTTTACCTGCAGGGGGTGCTAATTCTTTCCCGAAAAATATTTTTGGAGTACCTTGCCCTGATGAATCCCCCATGTGTCTCCAAAAACCTTCTCTTTTTTCTTCTTTTAGTTTATAGGGAGTTATGTACGAAAACTTTTCGCTACAAGAATACACATAGATAGTGTCAAGCCCTTCAGGAAGTTTTTTTATTTCTTTATCCATAACATTTTTCTTGAACCTTCTAATACTTATCTCATTCCTAAAATTCTCCTCTCCAAAAATTTCATTCATCAAAAGTCTCACATACATATTACCGTTGTAATCACATCTGACAAAAATGCTTCCTGTATCTTTTAATAAATCTCTTGCTAATTTTAATCTGTTTTCAAGTAATGTTATCCAAGTTGAATCTTTGTATTTAACATTGTAAAGATAATCAGCGTCTTGTTCTTTGTTAAATGGCGGATCAATATAAATTGTTTGAATTTTTTCTTTAAATTTTGGAAAGATTGTATTTAATGCTTGATAATTTTCTGATTTTATTAGCCAGCCATCTAATTGATTGTCTAAATCATCAAATAAACTTAAAATTTCAATTTCTAAATCTTTGAAGTATTTTGTGTCAATTGGTAAAAATTGATATTTTTTGTTCAGTTCTTTCCCTATTAGTGAGTTTAGAATAATCTTGCTTTTATCAAAATTTTCATCAATAATTTCTAATTCTTTCCATTCTTCAACTTGCTTTTCAAAATTTTTATGATTTATTATTTTTTCAATTATTTCAAATCCTTTTTCTTTATTTTGCTTTACAATTCTGTCAAAAGTTATTACATAATTTGAATTGAAAACAAATCTTGGTTTGTTCCAGATTTTTACAAGCTCGTCTTCAAATTTTGAAACAAAATCAATTATAAGTTCAGCAATTTCTTGGAATTTATAAATTTGATCTAATCTTTCTTTTGTCCATTCTTGCTTTTCTTTAAAGAGATAATTGTAAATATAAAGTTTTAGTTGTTCTGTTAAGAATGCTTTTGCGTTTTTATGAATAAAATAATCTACTTCTGATTGTTGCTCAAATCTTTTGAATGCTTTTTCTAAAATATCTTCTGTGATTTTGATTTCTTTCTTTCTGAGTGCTTTTAGAATTTCTTTAATATCCGTTTTTCTCTTCTTTTTTTCTGAAGTTTCTGTACTATCTCCGGAATAATAAACATAAAAATAAATTTTTTCTTTTGTTGTCTTTTCTTCATCAAGTTCATAAATTACTTCTCTTTTTTCGTTTGCCTTTTTGTATTCAAGTCTTGATGCATCAAAATAAAATTCATATTTTTTACCATTTTCTTCAATCTTTATATCTAAACTTTTGAAAACCCTATCTGTTTTTATATAATAAAGATCTCTCGTTTTCCAAAACAGAATAACATCCTTTTTATCTGTATAAATTCTCTCATAAATTTGATGATAAGATGGCGTATTAACAAAGTAAATTGAACCTGATTCTGAAAAATATCTTGAAAAGAAAGTATAAAGTTTTTCAAAAAGTTCATGCTTAAAATTAGGATGTATTTTTAAAATCTCTTCTATTTTTTCTTGAAGCTTTGGCTTAAACTCAGTCTCATAATATCTTCTCTTGATCTTCAACAGATTTATAAAACCCCCTTGTCCCTCAATTTCACTATCTCCAACAAACATATTTCCTAAAAGTTCGTAGAACTTCTGTTCTTTATCTCCCATGCAATTTTTACCCCCTAATACTACCTAACAAATAGGTCTATAACAACTATAAATATTTTTATATTTGTTTTTAGTGATTTGAAATTGATCGGCAGATATTAAAGCAGTACAAATAAATTTTCTCTGAGATATAATCATAAAAAGTGAGAGATTGTAAGTCCTATGATATAAGATAAGGCGAAATCTGTGTTGAAAATGAAAGCTCCTCCAACATACCACATGGGCCAGAACTCACGAGGATAAAATTCGGGTAGCTCATTTTCTGAATTTGGTTTCGGCAAATCTATTGCATTAAATATTCTCAAAGCTCGTGGGAAAGAAAGAAAAGTAAAAATTAATCCCCACTTTTTAGTAAGCAATACGCCTAAGACAACAAAAAAGTAAGGTAGTAAGATAAGAATTTTGCAGAGATTTTTCGTTTTTTCCTCTCCTAAAATTACGGGGAGTGTTTTTACACCCTTTTTCTCATCTTCTTTGATTTTATCAAGGTGTTTTCCAAACAAAATCAAAGAAGCTGTTATTCCATAGGGGAAAGATAAAATTATAACTTCGGGATTTATCTTAGAAGTTATAACCCAAAAACCACCGGCTATCATCAAAGGTCCCCAAACCAAAAATACAATAAGTTCTCCCAAACCTCTGTATTTGAACTTAAAAGGAGGTCCCGAGTAAGAAAAAAGGAAAATGAATCCCAAAACTGCAAGAACAAGAACAAATATTCCTCTTTCAAGAAAAAGATAAAGTCCACACAAAAAGGCTAAAAGCAAAACGAGAAATCCTAAAATCCAGGTTTTTCTCTCACCGAAAAGATAAACAGGGTGAACACTATATACATTTCTGAAATAGTCAGGAAGATCTATTTTGTTTTTGTAGTCCCAAAGGTCGTTGAAAATATTGCTTGCAGCGTGTGCCAATAGCAAACCAAAAGAACATACTAAAAATAGATCCCACTCAAAAAGACCATACAAAGATGCTAAAAGTCCGGAAATTAAACAAGAAAAAAGAGTTATAGGTAAAGATACAACCCTCAAAATGCCAAGTATTGGGATATTTTCAAAACCTGAAACTCTCTTGAGGAAATTTCCCCAGATCCTCGCTTCAAATTCGTCAAACTTTGAAAAATAATTCATTTACTTACTAAAATTTTTGTCAATAATTTTCTCTTTTTTTTAATTTTAATTAGTTGGGACTTCTATTTTTTCAACTTTGAAGATTGAATAAAGTTGTCTGTGACCATATTTTCTTCTATATCTTTTTTTTCTTTTGAACTTGAACACAATTATTTTCTTTCCTTTGCCGTCTTCAATTTTTCTGAGTTTTACCGTAGCTCCCTCAACTTGTGGTTTTCCTAAAATAAATTTGTCGTCAAAAAAAACTGCAAGTACATCTTTCGTTTCAAGAACTTCTCCTACTCCAACTCCATGAATTCTTTCTGTTCTTATAAGATCTCCTTCTTTTACTTTATATTGTTTTCCCCCAACTCTTATTACCGCATACATAAATCATTTATTTTATGATAGGGAAAAGTTTAAAAATAAAATTCAGAAATATTCATGAAACTAAAAGTGAACGGGGAAAAAAATTTTCAATCTAAAACTAAAAACATTTTTTCAGTATAACTTTTCTTTTATGGAAAAGATATTCTTTGTGGCTCTGTATCTTCTAATAGCCCTTGCAGTAGGATTAGGAATAGTGATTTTACATCTTTTGCTTTCTGAAAAACCAAAATCTTCTCCAAAGGAAAAATATTTGCCTTTTGAGAGTGGTATGGTTCCTTTTCATGATGCAAGAGGGAGATTGCCTGTCAAATTTTACATTTTTGCTCTTGCATTCCTGATTTTTGATATAGAAGTAGCTTTGCTTTTTCCATATGTTCCGCTTGTAAAAGAACTTGGAAAATTTGGTCTTGTGGAGATTCTCTTTTTCTTCACAATTTTATTTCTCGCTTATATATATATAAGACAAACCGCATTGAGAGAATGGAAATAAATAACAAAAATAAAGTAGAAAAGCTGTGCTGAGAAAAAAAACTGTATCGGCAGATGTTGTATTAGTTGATGGTTCATCGCAATTTTTTCGGGCTTTTTTTCAGCTCAGAACACTTATAAACTCAAAAGGTTTCCCAACAGGAGCTATATATGGTTTTACAAACATAATCAGAAAAATAATCAAAGAATTTTCTCCTCGGTATGTAGCAATAGCATGGGACTCGCACAAAAAAATAAGAGCAGAAAAATTCAAAGATTACAAAGCTACAAGAAGAGAAACTCCAGATGACCTCAAAGTCCAAATCCCATACATAAAAAAGATAATAGACGCTTATGGTTTTGCAAACTTTGAAATAGAAGGTCTTGAAGCAGATGATATAATAGCAACCTTAAAAAATAAAATACACCAGCAAAATCCAGACCTGAAAATCATAATCATAACATCAGACAAAGATATGATGCAAATAGTAGATGAGAAAACTTATGTTTATGATCCACGAGCAGAAGAAAACGGAGAACCTCTTTTTACCCCGGAGAAGGTAAAGGAAAAATTTGGAGTAAGACCCGAACAAATTCCTGATTATCTTGCATTAGTGGGAGATCAGATAGATAACATTCCCGGAATAAAAGGAATAGGACCAGAAGGAGCAAAAAAGCTCCTTGAGAAATTCAATTCAGTTGAGCAAATTTTTGAAAGATTAGGAGAAGTAGATTTAAAATGGCGAAGGTTACTTTTTGGAGAGAGACAAAATGCTCTTTTATACAAAGAATTAGCAAAACTCAAAATAGTAGATATTGAAATTGATATTGAATCTTTGAAACCAAGAACACCAAAAATAGAAACATTAATTGAAATTTTCAAGGAACTTGAATTCTCATCTTACTTGAAAGAGTTAGCGCAGGAATACCCAGCTTTATTTGATAAGTTTGACAAGAGCAAATATTTTCTTGTTGATTCAGAACAAAAGTTCAAAGAACTTATTGATAAGATAGAAAAAGAAAAATTTTTCGCTTTTGACACAGAAACCTCATCTCTGGACATTGAAGAAGCAAAAATCTTGGGAATATCCTTTGCATTCAAAGATTCAACCTCATACTATATTGATCTCACAGAGAACACAGAAAAAATCCTTGAAGCTCTGAAAAAATACCTTGAAGATGAAAACTACAAAAAAGTTGGGCAGAACATAAAGTTTGACATAAGAATACTAAAAAAATACGGAATAGAGGTGAAAGGTATAGATGGTGATTCAATGATAGCAGCTTGGATGCTCAATCCTGACAGAACAAAAATAGGGC
>Ga0080007_1038983_pt1 | contig 10684 bp, 4 predicted proteins | sample OctOCTMetagenome_FD_69210 | JGI IMG/M metagenome (GOLD analysis project Ga0080007, IMG submission 69210) | Hot spring and microbial mat streamer communities from Octopus Spring Streamers, Yellowstone National Park, USA - OCT_B (SPADES... | ecosystem: Environmental > Aquatic > Thermal springs >...
AGTTCGGGAATGACGCAATTCAGCCTCGCTGCCAAAACCACCAACTCACGACCCAACCCATCATCAGGCGATAAGCGAGGCATGGGAAGTTGGGACATGACGAAGAAGTTTAGGTGATCTTTTATCCGACTCCTGACGAGCCAATCACAAGCAAAAGAATTGCCAAGCGCTACCCAAACTAACTGCAATCGTGAGTCATCTTGGTCTACGCAAACAACCGGCACAGTATTTCCACATGGAGTGCGTGCGGAAATAATTGAAACCTGAAGTGAACGCACTTGGTCGTGAGAAGCGACATCCAAGAACCCAGCCCTAAACCTCACTTGCTCAGGCAGCATTGCAGTGAAGAGTTTACGGCTGACGAAGAAATGCGGGACGAGGTGTTTTTCGTGCCAGCCGAGGGGACGCCAAACTTGGCTTTTGCCTTCGCCAGTCACATACGCCTTTGCTGCTGGGTCAAACTGGTGAACCATCTTGCCCTCATAGAGGGGCACATATTCGTCGCTGCAAACGAAACTTCTCGTGAGGACTTCACGGAGTAAACTTTCCTTGCGTGGTCGTCGGCTCTCCCACGGTCGCCGTCTCCGTCGTCCCTGCTTCTCCTCTTCTTCCTCCTCAAACTCCGCCTGCAACTCCCGCTCAATCTCTTCGGCGCTCATGTTCGGAAGGGCATCTTGGGGCAAAGCGACCTTGACCTCGTAGTGCGGGACATGGACAATCCGATAGCCAAACTGCGAATAAGTCGCTTCATCGGGCGTTCGGTAGTAGATTCCGCCTTGACGGTTTTTCGGGTCGGGCTCAACCCTTTGAGCCAAATTCCGCTCCAACTGCTCAGCCGTGCGGAAAAGGTAGGCATCTTGGGTCATGTTGAGTTCCTGCTTGAAGCCAGTGACATTCCAAGGGGCACTCTCAACTTTTTCACCAAGCCTTGGGAACTTTTGGTGCAGCCTATCGGCGAGCCTTCGCTCAAGTTCGTTTTTGACTTCCAGAAAGAGGCGATAGCCGGGACTTGTCCGCTCAATGAAGGCGGTCGTCAAGTTAACCTGCCTTCGCAACCTTTCAGGGCTCGTTTCGGGCAAGTCCAGAAACTCTGGGTCGTGAAGTAAAAACGCAGCAGCAAATTCGTTGGTTGTTGTGCCTCTTTGCCAAATAACTGTGGCAAATTTATAGTTGCTATCAATCGGAAAAAGCCTTCGGCGGTTTTCAAAACTGAAGCAGGCGGTCAATTTGCTTTTGTCAAGCAGCAACCTTCTCAGTGCGGTAGCGCCTTCGGTTGAGTAGAAGGCTGCGGGGAGAAGGAAGCCGACGAACCCGCCGTTTTTCACGAGTTGCCAAGCCCGTTCGGCGAAGAAGCGATAGAGGTCTTCACGCCCCGTTGTTTTGTTCAAGGCATTTTTCGCCTTCAAGTCAGCACCGCATTGGGGGCAAGGCATGGGTTTGGATCGCCCAAACAAAGTCGCACCGCAGAAGGCGCATTTTTCGTCCATCGGGGTCGGGGCATCGCATTGTTTGCAGTGAACTTCGGGCAAAAGGGCGTTGCAGGAGTTGCAAAGGGTGGCGAACTGGTGGCGGTAAACGCCGCTCCGTGTCAGGAAGGCGGAGTAGGCTTTGATGGCGCTTTCGTATTCGTCCCACCTTTGCTTCAGACCCGCAAACAACCGCTGCAACTCCCTGATGCGGTCTTTTCGGCTTTGCCCTTGGTAGTCACCGATGAGCGGGTCATAATCAGCGTAAAACTCCAGTTCCTGCGGTTTAACCTTGTCCCAAGGCGGGTTGCCCAAGAGGGCATCAAAGCCTGCGTTTTCTTTGGGCGTTCCGTCGGGCTCAAAGAAGACATCGGGGAAAGCCAGTTCCCAAGAGAAGGCACGGTTTTCCTCGCCGATTAGGCGAAGGTGCTCGCCAAGTTTGAGCGCCCCTTCAAGGTTGCCCGCCAAAAGTTCCTGTCGCCACAAGTTGTCCTCGCTCTTGTTTCGCCCTCTCTCCTTGCTCAGTTCCGCTCCGATGGCGATTTGGTGGAGTTGCCAAAAAGGTTGCAAAGCCTCCTCCATCGCTTGGTGAGCAATCCTCAGCCCGTCCAAATTGGCGGGGTCGTCGCTTATCAGGTCGCTAATTCGCTCCAAGTGCCTGAAGGCTTCACGGAGTTTCGCCCGCAGAAGGTCGGCGAAAAGCCCTTTGGGCAAAAGTCGCTTGAGCGGGATGCCGAGCAAACTGTCGCCGACTTTGAAGCGGTGGTCAAGGAAGGTGAGGGGTTGGTCATAAGCGGCAGTTTCAATCCACAAGGTCACTTTCGCCAAATCAACGGCAAGGGGGTTTTTGTCCACGCCGTAGAGGCAATGGTTGGCGACCAAAAGTTTGCACGCTGCCAAAGCCCGTTCGTCATCGTTCCAGACACGGGCAACTTGTTTGGGGATTTGGGCGATTTGGAAAATTTCGGATTCGGGCAAATCGGGGTTCTCCCTTTGGACTTCGTTGAAGCGCTGCTTGTAGCCAGCCAAAAGTTTTTCTGCGAGAAACCTGCATGCGGCGACCAAAAAGTGACCGCTTCCCATGGCTGGGTCAACGACCTTGATTTGCAGCAACTCCTCGGGCGATTTTCCTTCAGCAAGTGGCTCAAGGGTTTTGCGGACGAGGAAGTTGACGAGGGCTGGGTGGGTGAAGTAAGTTCCCGTTTGCTTGCGTCGGAAACCCGCCCGAAGGAAGACCTCGTTGGGTTGGAGTTTTTGTTTGACCTGCAAAGTCTTTTGGCTGCGACCTCGTGACAGGCTTCTTCGGGCGATGCTTTCCAGTTCGCTGTCTTCAAGTTTCTCTGGATTTTCGCAGGGACGCCTGCTCAAAACCTCACGCATTTGCTCTCGGTTCAAAAATTCCGCCCGACCGTTGACTTGAACTTCCCACATGGTTTCCCTTGCGACCTCAGGTTGGAACTCAAGCAAAGTTTCGTAAACCGAACCGATGTGCTCAACGGCAAGGTTGCGGTAAGAGACACGATACCATCCCTGCGGCGTTTGACGGTAAGTGAGGCGGATTAGGACTTCCGCCAACGACCTGTCACCGATGCGGGCAGAGTTGAGCAAGGAAGTCGCTTCGGGGTCAAACAAGTTGCCTTTGTAGGCGGGGATTTTGCCGAGGTGACCGAGGTCAGCGCCTTCCCACATGAGTTGGAAAAGGGCTTTGATGGTCGCTTCAAGGAAGCAATCGCTGTCGGTGAGGCGGCTTCGGTTTTCAAAAGCCCACTTCGCCCATCGTTCAAGGGAGTAGCCGTCACGGTAGAGGGGCGAGTCCAAAGGCAAAAGACCTCTCGCTTCGGCGTAGAGGATGAAAAGTAGTCGGTAAAGGAAGCGAAGAGTTTGCTCGTAGAATTTGGGCAACTCGCTGAGGAGTTGGTCTTTGATTGGGGCGTTTTCGGGGTGATTGATGACGGCGGAGATGAGGGTTTTGATTGCATCTTGGACTTGCCGACCCAAATCTTCGCCGACTTTCTGGGCGTGAGATTGCGCTTCCTTAACGGCATCGTGAAGGTTCTTTCGCCTGAGGGCATCGGAACGCAAAAGCGCCCAAAGCAACACCCACGCTCTTTCGCCGTCCCTCGTCCCGTCCCCGATAGCGGTCAAATCTATCTCAACCCAAGAGCGCATCCCGCTTTCAAAGTGCAGGAGGCGCAAGGAAGTGCCGTTGAGCAAGATGCCGAAGTTGTGCGCCTTCTCCCTTAATGCTCGTTCCATCACCAAAGTGGGAGCGAACCTTCGGTGGTGACCTTCAGGGGGCGAGTCAAAAGAAGCATCAGGTGCAAGGGCTCGGACGAACAAAAGGGGTTCATCGCCGTCAACGAAAACGGGGTAGCCGATTTCCTCTTCGCCCTCCGTCGTCTCAACATGCTCGGGTTTATCGCCCAACCTCCAACCCAAAAGTCCAGCGAGGGGTTGAAGCAGGTGACGGAAGGTCGCCCTTGCTTGCTGGCGCTCGGCGAGGTTTTTAAGGGCGTTGCCAATGACAAAGCGAGCATCCCTGAACCGTCTCTGTGCCGTCCCTTTGTCAAGCCTCTGTTCCCATCTCCTGTCCGACCAAATCAAGCCCTCTTCTGGGTCGAAAAAGTCTTCAGGGAAGGCATGCCCTTGGAAAACGATGGCTTGCATGAAGCCTCACTCCCTCACTGAACCTGCCGTGAGATTTCCCTCTCCAAGGCTTGGAGTCTCTGGATGAGGTTGAATTTGACTTCTCGGCTCATTCTTTCCGCTTCTGCGGCTCTTTCTTTAGCCAAGCGTGCTTTGTCAGCGATTTCGTCTATCCGCTCCGCCTCGTTGATGATTTCGTGAATTTGCCTGCGCAGGCTCGTCCAATCAACCTGAGCGGCGGAGCGGAAGTAGTTTTCAAGGATTTGCAAGCGAGCCAATTGGTAAGCGAAATTGAAGTTCAGCCCTTGTTCGTCCCAAACACAGACTAACTTGGAGCAGTTCTCGTCAAGAACGGCGAAAGGCAGGTCGTAAGGGTTTTGGTCTGGTCGGGCAAAAATGAGAATGCCAACATCAGCGTTCCTTTGGGTCATGGCTCGGTTGAGGTCATCATCCACTTGGCTCCGAGTCCTGCCCGTATCTTTAGCCTCAACGACAATCCTTCCAATCTGCTGCCGATTTAAAACGCTTCCATAGTAAACGGTGATGAGCCAGTCCCCTGCTCTGCCATCCCTTCCAACATGCTCGCAAGTATCTCCTGTCACGGAAGTGGCTCTGTGCAAAAGGTCTGCGACAGCAGTTACTTCAAAAGCCCTTCCCCTTTCGGGCGCTATCCCGCCGAGGCGTTCCATTATCCTCGTAATGTCGACCCGAATTTGCTCCATCATCGATTGGAAAGGCTCAATAGTTTGGCGAATTGTCTCCCTAATGCATTGGGCAGCCTCACCATCACGACCGTAGAATTCCGAGAGGGTGTTACGGACTTTCCAGAGGTAGGAGTTTTCTCGCTCTGGGTCAAATTCCTGCTTGATGGCGCTGACCGTTTCTTGAACGATGCCGAACCAACTTGTGGGATCGCTTGGGTCTATGCGTCTTTCCAAGCGGTCAATATGCTCTCGGATGCGTTCCTCAGCGCTCCTCGTCGCTTGCTCAATTTGGTCTCTAACAGGCTGAGTAACTTGCTGCCCGAAGTGCTCGGTGATTGTTTGGGTGATTCTTTCCCTGCTTTCGCTCAAAGCCCTTTCCAGTTCAGCCCTCCATCGTTCCAAGGCTTGCTGAAGGGTCAGGGAGGTGCTTCCAACCAAAGCGCTTGTCATCGCAGTGACGCCAACTTTCAAAGCCCTCTTAACTGCGTCAACCCGCTCGTAATCCGAATCACTCACCTTGTTAACCCAATCAACCACATCAGGGTCATCAATGAAAAGTTGGACGAAGAGCCTCCCATCTGTCAACTCCACCCTCTCTTGACTTAGCATCGCTCATCCCTCCTTTACAAATCTCTGCGGCACCCTCAACAGGATGCCCAGTTCCTCAACGATTGGCTCTTCCATTTGCGTCCAGTTTTCCCAGTATCGGTAAAGGGCTCTGACTTGCTCACGGTGGTGCTGTAGCCTTCTTCGGATTTGCGTTGGCAGTTTCTCTTCCGTTGGCTCACCGAACAGCCTTCTTTGCTGATACTCTTTCCACAGGTCGCCCAAAATCTCTTTCTCCCTCTCTTCCGACCAAGCCTGAATTTCCCTTTGCATTTGCCTCCAAAGGTTCTCCCTAACGCTTCCGAGAATTTGGCGGTAACTTCTCGCACGAGCCTTTGCTGCTTCTTGCGCTCGTTCCCTTCCCTCCTGCCACCAATCGGCGAAAAGCCCCTGCAATGTTTCGGTTGGGACATTACCGCCCGGCTCTTTGATGGCAGCGTAGAAAATCTCTCGGTCGCCTCTCTCATCGCCCGAAACAAACCCTCGCCCAACTCGGACAGGCTCAAGCAGTGTCGTTACCGAGCCAGCCTTATCTTGAAGTGAGACGAGGAAGGTCACAATCATCTCGGGTTCGCTTAAATCCTCGCTCACTTGGTAGGCAATCCGCACTTCTTCCCTTGGGTCAAAGCGCAACCGATGGAACCACTGCAAAGCCGCTTGAACCAGAGGGTGAGTGGGGTGAAGGATTTTTTCGGGTGGGGTGGTGGGATCGTCGGGAATGTCCCTCACGAACAACTCCCAGACATCACTTTGCTGTCCATGAGGCAAATATGCACGCCAACTTTCAGGGACTTGAATGACGACTTCCCCGTTTTCCCTCTCTTCCCACCTTCCTCCAGCCAACTTGACGGAATCTCGCAGGAAAGAGGCAAGTTCAAAGTCAAGTTGCAAAGACGGCAGTGCAGAGCGAAGGGAGGTAAGCAACTGGTCATCCATGCCTTCCGACAAAACTTCTTTCGGCACAACGGCTTTCAGCATTTCGTCCAGTTCCTTTTCCGCTTCTTCAACCCGACGGTGAGAAAGCAAAAGTCGCTCCAACCGTTCTTGCTGGAAACTGCCCAGAATATCGGTGACAGTCCCTTCGGCTCTCAGTTTGTTGTCCAGTTTCTCCAAGAGCCGCTTCAAAACCTCATCCTCGTAGGTGTCGGCGAGATAGAGGAAGGCGATGACTGGCGGCTTAGTTTGCCCGTATCGGTCAATGCGACCGTTCCGCTGCTCTAACCGATTGGGGTTCCAAGGCAACTCAAAGTGGACGAGGTGATGGCAGTTGTAGTGCAAGTTGAGCCCTTCACCAGCGATGTCTGTAGCGACCAAAACAGTTGCGTCGCCGGAAAGGAAATCGTTTATGGCGGACCTTTGATCGGCATCAGGGTCTTTACCCGTTGCCGTCACGACTTTGCCCTCGTAGCCGTTGGCTTTCAGGAATTCCTCAATGGCTTGAACGGTGTCCACATACTCGGTGAAGACGATGACCTTTAGGTCTGGCTGTGATTGGTGGAGTTGCTGTAGCCATTCAAGCAACCGAACCAGTTTCGGGTCTGGGCTTGACTTTTCCAATTCTTGCAATGCGTTCAAGAGGGTCTTGACTTCGTTTTCCTCATCCTCAAGCCGAGCCAGTTCCCTTCGCAACCGCCTCATTATTGACAGGTAGTTGCTGTAAGCATCTTGCTCCAATTTCTGCAACTCGTCAGGGCTGAGAGGTTCGCCCCTTCTCCATCGGCGAAGCAACTCCCTCTCCGCTTCAATTTCCTCCCGGCTCTCTTGTAACCTTTCCAGTCGTCGCTTGAGGGTTTCCAATAATGCTTTTCGGGAAGAAACTGCCCGCTTGCACAAAACTGTTGCCACAAACTGAATCGCTTGACGGTCAGCAGGTTCGGCTTTTTCGGCAAGAGCAAGAATCCGTTCGGCGTAAGCCCGAACTTGCTCGTGAAGTTTCTTCTCCTCAGGCGATAAAGTGACCTGCAAGGGTTGAACTGGCATGCGCTCAACGAATTTGGGCGAGCCATCTGGGTTGCGGATATGTTTTTTGAGCCGACGGATGTAATGGCGACGGTAACGGTTGGGGATGAGTTTCTTTCCATCCGAAACCAAAGACGGGTCAAGGAAACTGAGCAAGGTTGCCATGCTTTCGTCGTAGCCATTGTGAGGGGTCGCTGTCAGCAGCAAAAGTGCATCAGATGCCTCGGCAAGGAATCGTCCGAGGCGAGTTAACTGCTTATCGCTTTCCGCTGCACCTGATGGGGCAAGGTGGTGAGCCTCGTCAACGATGATAACATCCCAATGAAGCCCTTGAATTTCACGGAAAGCGCCATCGGGTCGCTTCAGGAAATCCATACTGGTGATGATGCGGGGCTCGTAAGCCCAAGGGTTAGTGCCAGCCTCAAGTTCCCTTCGCTTTTGAGCCAAAGTTTGGCGGTTGAAGATGACGAAGCGGAAACCGAACTTAACTTGCATCTCCCGCTGCCATTGGAGGCACAAACTGGCGGGACAAACTATGAGCACTCGGTTGGCTCGTCTTCGGGCATGCAGTTCGCACAAAATCAAGCCAGCCTCAATGGTCTTACCCAAACCAACATCGTCGGCGATGAGAAGGCGAGGGCGGGGCAAGGAAAGAGCCATCTTGACGGGAACAAGTTGGTAGTCTTCATGACGAATGGCAGGCAGAAGGAAGGGTGCTATCGTCTCTTGACCTATACCAGAGGTTTCAAGGAGCATGGCTTGGTGAAAGAGGCGGAAAAGGGATAAGCGCCCCATTCGCTCTAAGGAAGGCGGTCTGACTTCCACAGGTTCAACGGTTTCGACATGAGTTGCGACTGAGAAGGTGAATTGTGGGTCATCCAAAGCCTGAAGCCTTAAGACAAACTCACCATGTCCGCATGGTATACTCTCAACGACCCGACACTGTCTTCCCCTTACCTTAACCGTCATTCCCGACGCGATGGTCATTTAGTTCCACCCACCTTTGTGTTTTGGAGTCGTTCGGTATTATAGCGCAGGATGTGTTTAGCCGTTTTGAAGGAAGTTGCGATGCGGGGTTGGTGGGTTAATTAGCCAAGTTGGTTGTTTCACCTTGGGGCACTAAAAAAGAAATTGGCGCTACAACGAACCAAGTCGCAAAGCAAAGGTCAAGCCAGAGAGACCTGCGCGATGCAGGGTATGCTTGGGGAGTGGGGCGAAATTTTGGGGAAGGAGGGCGAAAAAACTGACTAACAAGGTTGTTGCTGAACGATGACTTGAAGGATCAGCGAGTTTCAAGCCCGTGCGGGTTCAAATCCCGCCCGCGGCACCAATTCTTTTTCGGCTCCCGCCCATGCCGTTGCCTTCCCCTGTGACAAGTTAGGTATCAAGCGCTATAGTGCATCGCGCCCAATCCCATCTCGCATCGGGGCGATGAAGGCGATGGTGTATCCGAGCAAAGAGGAGTTTTTGAGGCTGGCGGAAAAAGGCAACTTAGTGCCCGTGTGGCGGGAAATCCTCGCCGACTTGGAGACGCCCGTCTCCGCTTTCCTGAAACTGTCAAGGGGCGATTTCGCCTTCCTGCTGGAGAGCGTGGAAGGGGGCGAGCATGTCGCCAGATACTCTTTTTTGGGCTTCCAACCCTTGTTGCTTTTCCGCAGCAAGGGCGATGTCGTGCTGATTGAGCAGGGGGGCAGTTTGCAAGTCCATCGTCTTCGGAGTGGCGAAGACCCGTTGCATGTCTTGAAACGCTTGATGGCGCAATTCCGCTTCGTCGCCGTGCCCGATTTGCCCCGCTTTTGTGGTGGTTTCGTCGGTTACCTCGGCTACGATTTGGTTCGCTTCTTTGAGCGGTTGCCCGACCAGACGGAAGATGACTTGCAATTGCCCGATGGCTACCTGATGCTCGCTGGCACCGTCATCATCTTTGACCACTTGAAGCGACGGATGCGCATCCTTATCAACGCCTTCGTGGATGACGACCCTGAAAAAGCCTACGAGGCAGCGATGGAACGCATCCACGACATCGTGCAGCGCCTTCGCATGATGCCCATCCCTTTCTCCTATCGCCCCTCGTCCCTCTTCCCCCGACCCGAAGTCGTCTCCAACTTCACTCGCGAAGGGTTTGAGGAAGTGGTGAGGCGGGCGAAGGAATACATCGCAGCGGGCGACATCATCCAAGTCGTCTTGTCGCAGCGTTTCCAGACCAAAGTCAGTGCCCCGCCCTTTGACATCTACCGCGCCTTGCGCACCATCAACCCGTCGCCTTACATGTTCTACCTGAGTTTCGGCGACCTGAAACTCATCGGCAGTTCGCCTGAGATTTTGGTCAGTTGCTTTGGGACGAAGGTCATCACGCGCCCGTTGGCAGGGACGCGCCCACGCGGTCAAACGCCTGAGGAAGATGCCGAATTGGAGCGGGAATTGCTCGCCGACCCGAAGGAGCGCGCCGAACACATCATGCTCGTGGACTTGGGGCGCAACGATTTGGGGCGCGTCTGCAAAGTCGGGACGGTGAAGACAACGGAGTTGATGAAGGTGGAGCGCTACAGCCATGTCATGCACATCTACTCCACAGTGGAGGGCGAACTGGACACGGAGCGCTTTGATGTCTTTGATGTCCTGCGGGCGACTTTTCCTGCGGGGACGGTTTCGGGTGCCCCCAAAATTCGGGCGATGGAAATCATTGAAGAGTTGGAACCGACCAAGCGCGGTCCTTATGCGGGCAGCGTCGGCTACTTCAGTTTCAATGGCAACATGGACATGGCGATCACCATCCGCACCATCGTCTTGAAAGGGACGACGGCGTATGTGCAAGCGGGGGCGGGCATCGTCGCCGACAGCGTGCCTGAGCGGGAGTATCAGGAAACCGTCAACAAAGCCAAAGCCCTCCTCTCCGCCATTGACCTCGCCGAACAAGGCTTGGAAACTTGAGAACGGCAGCGAGTAGCGAATAGCGAGTGGCGAATAGTAGGGGCGAACGGATGTTCGCCCTGAAATGGCTTTTGTTGGAGTGGCTATCAGCCACGACGAAAAATGGCGGTAAGGAGCGATTAGCGACGAGGGTGTCAGTCGGTCACATAGACGATGATGCGTCTTTGCTTGGGACCGTCAAACTCGTAGAAGTAAACCCGTTGGTCGTCGTCCATGACCAGTTTGCCGTCTTTGACGATGAGGACTTCCGTCGGAGCAACGAGGGCGGCTTTCGTGTAGTGGGGCGTTGCGGGGTCGGGGTTGATGCGATCTAACATCTCGTCCAATCGGGGTCGGTCGGCGACATCCACTTCCCGATGGATGCTGACGGCT
>Ga0080007_1058937_pt1 | contig 10660 bp, 14 predicted proteins | sample OctOCTMetagenome_FD_69210 | JGI IMG/M metagenome (GOLD analysis project Ga0080007, IMG submission 69210) | Hot spring and microbial mat streamer communities from Octopus Spring Streamers, Yellowstone National Park, USA - OCT_B (SPADES... | ecosystem: Environmental > Aquatic > Thermal springs >...
ACACCCTGTGGATAATCCAGTTGCCGTGCCACATGGGGTTCCTAGCCACGTACACAATCACGTCGCCCACGTTTACAGACTGGCAGGAGGCGCCCGCCAGCACGATGAAATCCCCCGCCCGCATCGTCGGCTCCATAGAGTAGGAAGAAACCACCGCAATAGGCCACGGCACGCCCGCCAACACCCCATACACCACAAGAACCACCACCAACCCTACAAACCACACCAAATCCCACACCCAACCCCGCACACCCCCCAACCAAACCCCAAATATAAACATTAACGCCAACACACGACAAAAGCTACGCAACACGAGCCGCAACACGTCGAGACGCCCCAGCCACTGCTCCAACGACGCCGCTCCGCGACAGCTCCCCGTTGACCCCACCAGCCGCAAAACGTCCCACCTCCGCCGAACCCGGGCCTCGCCAACTAGAACCTCCAGCCAAAGCAACATTAAACCTTTTCCAACGCCCTCCTCACGGCCTCTCTATGTATGGGGGTCTGCCAAGCCACATTTTTGCCTATGCCCAGCTCGGGATCCCTCTCGGGCGGCGGGGCGTCGACCCAGAAGCTGGGCCTTCTGTCGTACATGTTGTATACGATTAAGTTCCTCGCCTCCAGCTCCTCGACAAGCTCCTCCGGCACGTCGCCGGCCCAAAGCACCTCCGGATCCTCCACCGCCACCTCAAGCCACCTCCTCCACCGCCTAACAAACTCCGCGGTCAACTCCTTCTCCCGCATCAGCCGGAGAACTAACTCCTCAACATCCCACCCATTTTCATAAAGCCTCCCCAGCATCCTCGGGTTTCCGCCGGCCCACCGCCACACATCCTCGAAAGGAGGCTTCGGCCCCGGCAGTTTCTCATACAGTTGCTGGAAGCCCTCCCGCGGCATGTTCCACATAGGCCGCAACTCAGCCCAGAGGTGTCTCCCAATCTCCTCCGGCGTCACGCCTTCGCTGGTGACTGCGATAGCCGCGATCTTCTCGTAACTCCTCGGCGGGTATTCGATTAGGTTCAAGAGGCTCTTCACGTATATGCCAGCCTTATCCAGCCCAACTGCCTAAAACACTTCGTCCACAAGTACCGCCACCTTCTTCTTGCCCCACCGCCCGATCAGCTCCTTGGCCAGGTCTACGGCTAGGTAGGCCAGCTTCAGCTGGGCTAAGCCAGAGACGTCGGAGGCGGCGTCAAGAAGCCGCCGGGCGACCTCCGCCACGTCTGTATAAGCCGCGAAATCCCTAAGCGCCGCATCCACATACACGACATCGAAGCCAAACCCGCCCAGCGCTTCGGCGGCCTGCCGCAGAAACGCAGACTTCCCACAACCCTCCGGCCCAAACACGACAACGGGAAACCTCGTACTCTTTTCAGCCCACTCCGCCATCTGCCCAAGAGCGCGGTCTCTATCCACAAACTCCGTCTCCACGCCAGGCGCGAGCTTAAGCTTAATTCTCTTCACGGCATTTTCGACATCTGCGTACTTAAACCTTAAAGTGCCGGAAGAGCCGCGGCTTAGCCGCTGATGCACGACTGGCGCCACGAAGTGCAAGCCCCAAAGGCCGCCCAGTATTCGCCAAAGGCTTAGTAAAAGAACTCGACTATTTGTAATTTGAAAAATATAGACTAAAATACAGAGTTTCTATGCTGAAGAACGTCAGTAACTTAATCAAGAACCAGAGACAATCGACTACAATGTCCCCCTAACCTCAATATGGAATCTGCACAAATACTATAATTTATCCCTATTTCATATATCATCTTCTTCAATTTTTGTTTAAACATGTCATACGAGAATTTATACGATCTTCTGATGGCTACAGTTCTCAACTTATCAGCAAGCTCTAGAGCCCTACATATACTAGTTACAGCCTCCTCTTCTGCGTCAAATCCGAGGCCATATCTACCAAGCCTAATTATGCCTATCTAAGGTACACCTGATTTGTGTACTATAGGCACCGCGCCTGCGGCCACGGCCTCCGCCACAACTATCCCAAAAGGCTCATGGGGTCTCACGTGGATAAAGGCTACAGATCTCCCTAAGACATGATACACCGTATCTATCGATGGATTCAAAACAAAAATTAACTTTATCTATGGATTCCGAATCCTCTTGCCATTGTTATCAAATGCTTAACGTACAGCGTGGTGGTCACATCCTCAGCCGCCCCCATCAACACCAGCCTAAGACCAGACCCGCCGCAATGCGACACAGCATTTCTAAACGCCTTAACTACAAACGCATGACCCTTAGAGGCGCTAAATCCTGCCAGCATGGTCACTACAGGCTCCCTATTGCTGGAGACATATCTGCTTATTCGCTCCACATCGACAAGTGGATAAAGAACCCCCGGCTTTAGGCCGGTGTCTTTTCGGTCAGATAGCCGTAAAGAAGCTATTGGCATAGATGTAAGTCCTCTTCCTCTGCAATACGCGATATGCCGACCCCAGCTCCGCTGTAGCGAATAAGAAAAACCTATGCGGCTTAAAAACAAGCGGCGGACGTGGTTTGAGGGAAGTCACGGCCCCATGGAGATAATACACTATATCGACATCGGCGTGAAACGGCCTCAAGAGCAATGTATTGAAAAAGACAACGTCATATTCCCGTACCACTTCGTTAAGTACGCCGGCTCCTATAAACGAATCCAATAAATTACATATTGATTTATACAATTTACCGTTTTATACTTTATAACTTTTGAATTTTTCAAGTAAGATACCTCTACACCATGATACTTACCCACTCTATCTAAATCTACCTTACTAGGCATGAGGGCAGTCACGTCTAGTCGTAGTTCATAAAGTGCCTTTGTAAGAAGCAACTCAAATCTCTATTTCCTTCCGGCGCATAGTGACCTTAGATTCGCTGAGATAAACGCAACTGTAATGGAGGCCTTAGGTATGGGCGTGCCTGTGGTGTCGCCTACGTTAATTCACATACCTGACTTAGACGTGGTTGACGACGTGGGGGTCGTAACTCCGTATCTTAGAAGTGTTGAGGACGCCGTTAGGTTCGCGAGACAACTTCTCTATGCCATTGAGAACCTAAGTACGTTTAAACCTGCCATCGCTCGGGAAATCGTTAAGAAGTTCTATTCCTGGGAGAGCTTTGTTAACGATTTTAAGGATACACTAGAAAATATTATGAATAATTAATGCGTTGTATCTTGGTTAAGTTATGAATATAGTTATGACATCCAGTGTGTAGATAAATATTGATTATTCCGACAGCCTCTTGTTGTGGCTAATTGTGGGATTAATTGCCTTAGTAGTTGTGTGAAGTTGGACAAGTCGGTAGCCATGCGATGGATATTGTGGGGCATCTTTTTGCGGTAGAGTCATTTGCCGAGGTATGGGCCATATGTTGTTTACGATTACGTTAATGACGGCGTAGAGAAGCTCATATGTCATGTTGCTAGAAAGGCATGGAAGACGATCAATGAAGATTCAAAGCAAAAAGCGGACAAGCGCCAGAGTGGGGGAATATTTTTATAATGCATCGTATCACGTATGTACATGGCGAGGGTTGCAATACTCTGGCTTAATTATAACAGCTCAAGAATTTGGGATATAGCAAGGGAATCTTTACATTCAGTTCTTAACCTTGAACGAGGCGATTTCGGCCTAACAATTCTAGTCATTGATGGCGGCTCCACCGACAATTCGCCAGATCTAATAAACAAATATATTAGTAGCGTTGAGCTTAAGAATGAGGTGGTTCTATACAGACTGTCTGAGAATAGAGGTTATGCCGGCAATATGAATGGCGGCTATGAGTACGCAGTTAATAACCTGGGCGCTGATTATGTAGTTTTTCTCAATAACGACTTCGTAGTAAGAAGCGACAGCTTAAGAAAATTATTTGAATGGATTAAGAAGGGAGAGTACGTCGGAATCCAAGGCCTAGAACTGACACCTGACGGCGTCATAGGTAATGCCGGCTTGTTTTACGACGAGTTCGGACAAGCCATAGGCGCTTGCGGTGGCTATAAGATAGAGGATTGCGATCTAACTAAACCCTATTTTATAACGTACCCAACGGGTTCTTATATGATTTACTCGGTAGATTTTATTAATAAACTACCAGATAAATTACCATTTATAACAGAAACTTTTATGTATTTCGACGATAGTTATATAGGTCTCATGGCATGGCAGAAATCTCAAAAAGTTGCATTTGTGCCCGTTATAGAAGGCGTCCATTATGGTGGCTCAACCAATAAGTCGATATATGGAGTTAGGTCGAGTAGCATGCCCTTATATATAGCAATAAAATCCAGAATGGCACTCTGGGAAAATATGCATTGTAAATATTATACTCTGTTTAGATTATATAAATCGAGACTCCATCTTATGGCTAAATTACATTTGCTTGACGAAAGTAGGAGAAGAGGTATACTTGATGGAATTAAATTAGCCAAAATCGTAAGAGAAAAGGCTGGAATTATTGATATGGAGAAAGCAACTCATATAGAGTTCTCAAGGAGCTTCTACTTAATTAGATCAATGGTGCCCGGCGCTAGCTCTATTGCCACACATGATTTTCACATCAAATATTTATCTAAGTATATAAAGTATCCAGATAAATTATAATTGACGTATTTGTGTTATGGGTATTCGAAGTTGTTCTCCGCCTCCGCCAGTGGGGGGCAGTTTCTGTCTTTTTGGCTTAGTATTGCTCTGTCGGGGGCGGGCCACTTCACGGCGATGGCTGGGTCGTCCCACCTAATGCACCTGTCGCGCTGGGGGTCGTACTCCTTCGTGACGAGATACAGGAAGTGGGTCTCCTCAAGGGCCTGGAAGCCGTGGGCAAAGCCAGGCGGAATCCAAAGAGCCTCGCCAGGCCCCAGCTCCGCCGCCACCCACCTGCCGAAATACGGCGAGCCCCTGCGGATATCCACAGCCACGTCAAACACCCGACCCCTAACCACAAACACCAGCTTCCCCTGCTCAGACGGCTTCAACTGGTAGTGAAGACCCCTAACCACATACGGCCTCGAATAAGACAGATTAACCTGCACAAAGTCGAAGGGGAGCCCCGCCGCCAGGTAGTCAGTCCGCTTCCAAAGCTCCGCGAAGAAGCCCCTCTCGTCCTCAAACAGGCGGTAGCGGAAATACATAACCTCGGAGACACCCAGCCTCTTGACCTCAACTAGTGGCATGGCTCTGCTCAAGCCACTCTCTTTTAAATATTGACAAGGCGTAATTCACGTCGTCTACAGGCACGCCGAGCATCTCGACGGCCCTCCTGCTGACTAGACTAGAGTCTCTGGGCCTAGGCGCCTTGTACCCCACCTCAGCCATGGAGATGGGCTTGACCAGGCTCTTAGGGAAGCCGAAAGTCTCTGCAATCGCTAGGGCGAACTCGTATCGAGACATCCGGGGCCCCGCGGCGTGGAGCACGCCTGCGTACTCCCTCTCCGCCAGCCTCGCCACCACTTCGGCAATTAAGGTGTTCAGCGTCGGAGACCCCCACTGATCTGCTACTGCTTTGACCTCCTCGCCGCGCGCCAGCTTCTCCACAACGGCGCGGCCGAAGTTAAGCCTCCCAGGCCCGAAGCCGTATATCCAAGCCACCCTCACCACGGCGCCTCCCACCGCCAAGACCGCCTCTTCGCCCAGGAGCTTAGAGAGGCCGTAGTAGTTCACAGGCCGGGGAGGGTCCTCCTCTCTGTACAGCCCCCGGTCGCCGGGGAAGACGTAATCTGTCGAGAGATATACCACCTTTGCCCCCACTCTATACGCCTCGGCGGCGACCTCCCTAGTCGCCGCGGCGTTCATCCTGTAGCAGAGCTGGGGCTCAGCTTCGCATCTATCTACGTCGCCCAGCGCCGCGGCGTGGATCACCAGAGACGGCTTGTAGAGCCTCACGACTCCGCGGGGGTCCTCCGCCAGATCCCACCTAACCGCAGACACGTCCTCTACGGGGTGTTGGTTATATACGCCGAGCACTTCCCAGCCGGCGGAGGCTAGCCTAAGAGCTGTTTTCCAGCCGGGCGACGAGCTTACTCCCGTAACCAGCGCCAAACTCCTCATCTCCCCAACAGCCTCTTATACCACTTGACGGTCCACCACCTCTCCTCCGGCTTCAGATGGCCGAGGAGGAGCTCGTGGTAGATCTGCCTCACCCCCTCCCCCAGCCTGTAGAGGGGCTGCCACCGCAGCTGTCTTATCTTGGCGAAAGAGACGGCGTAGCTCCGTCTATCCACCTCACCCCTGAAAACTACATCGCCTCCCGCCACCTCCTGCACAGCCTTCGCCACGTCAATAATTCTGTAGTTCTGGTCGTCCGACCCCACGTTGAAGACCTGGCCCGACACGGAGTCGGGCGGTTGCTCCAGCATAAAGACCACGGCCCGGGCCACGTCTGCTACGTGGATAAGCGGCCGCATCTGCATGCCGTCTCCCTCCACGTATATCCTCCCCTCCATATAGGCGGTGAGAGTCATGGCGTTTACGACGAGGTCGAAACGCATCCTTCTGGAGGGCCCATACACCGTGGCAAACCTCAGAGCCACTGGGGAGAAGCCGCGGGATGCCAGAGGCAGAACCTCCTGTTCAGCCAGGAGGTTGGCTTTGGCGTATGTGGTGAGGGGGTTGGGCTTCGCAGTTTCGTCCACCACGCCGTCTTGCCTGCCGTAGACGCTACAGCTGGAGGCAAGGACGTAGCGGGGGACCCCCCTCTCCGCCGCAAGCCTGGCGTTTCTCGCCCTGGCTTTGTAGTTTATGGAGAGCGTCAGCTCGGGGTCCAGCTCGCCCGCGGGGTCGTTGGAGATGGCGGCGAGGTCCACCACGGCGTCTACGTCTGCAAAAACTGCGCCGTCTACCTCTCTGACGTCTTTCTTCACCAGCTCGAAGTTGGGGTGGCCCGCCACGTGGCTGAGGACGTCGTCGCCAAAGACAAGCCAGTCTACACAACGCACCCTGTACCCCCTCTGCAGGAGGAGCGGCGTAAGCGTAGTCCCGACGTAGCCGCCGCAACCAGTCACCAACACCCTCACAGCCGCCACTAAACCCCAATTTAAAACTCTACCGTCGAGTAGTCCGAGACGTGCAGACGGAGAGCCCTCCGGCCACCCGCCGCCACTCTGGCGTGCCGGCCAAGTATAGACTCCTCAAGCCTCTCCACACCCTCCACCACCGCCCCCTCCATCAAGACGCTGTACTCCACCGCGCTATCTCTAACCATCGCCCTAGGCCCCACGCTGGTGAAGGGGCCGACGAAGGAGTTCTCAACCACCGCGCCCTCCCCCACGACGGCGGGCCCCCTCACCACGCTGTTTTTAACCACGGCGCCGGGCTCCACCACGACCCGGCCCTCCAGCCGGCTGTTCTCAACAACGCCCCTCACGTCCAGGCGGGCGTACTCGTCCAGGAGGAGCGCATTTGCGGCGATGACGTCGTCTTTCTTGCCGATATCAAGCCACCAGCCCTCGTGGACGGCGTACTCCACCCGCTCGCCGTCTCTCAGCATGAGGGCCAAGGCGTCTGTTATCTCGTACTCCCCACGCCAAGAGGGCTTGAGTTGCTTTATGTAGTCGAAGACGGCCAGCGTGAAGAAGTAGAGGCCCACGAGGGCGAGGCGGGAGGGGGGGTCCTTGGGCTTCTCCACGAAACCCGCCAGTCTCCCGCCCCCGTCGAAGACCGCCACGCCGAACCGTGTCGGGTCCTCAACCTCCTTGAGGATGACGAGGGCGTCTGCCCGCGTCTCTGTGAAGCGCTTTAGATACGGCGCCGCTCCGCCCTTGAGGAGGTTGTCGCCGAGGTACACGAGTAAGGGCCCCGACACGTACCGCTCCGCCAGCGACACAGCGTGGGCGAGGCCAAGAGGCCTCTCCTGCAGGAGGTACACAACCGACAAGCCGAATCTGGAGCCGTCGCCCACACACTCAGCAATCTGCTCCCTATTATGAGGACCCACAACGATAAACACCTCTTTAATTCCGGCCTCCGCGATCTGAGACAGAACCCAGCCCATGACGGGCCGATTCGCAAGAGGCACAAGGTGTTTAGACATAGAAAGCGAAGTCGGCCTCAGACGCGTGGCGTAGCCGCCTGCGAGGACAACTGCTTGCATAAAACTCTCAGGTATAGATCCTAATTAACTTTGAAACTTCATATGCAGTACCTCTTGCCTATCAATGTCCAGATAACCCTCACCGGCACGATGCGTCTGATGGTTTTTGATTGGCAGAGCTGTATGCCGAGTCTTCTCGCCAGCGGGGCTTTATCCATGCCGACGATCTCTCTGGTTCTTCGTCCAAGAACCATCGAGTACAGCTCTATTTGGCTTAAATCGTTCGGTGACAAGCTCTTAGGTTTTCTAGCCTTTAAGAACACACCAGGGGCTTCCCAATCTTTCTCAAGCGCAATTATCTCAAAGTCGCCAAATATTTTCTCCATGTCTTCAATTTCGTAGCGCCAATAGTCGTGGGGAAAGGCATGGTAGGGGAAGCCCCTAGAACGCGTAGTTATGTAGATAAAGCCGCCGGGCTTCAGCACGGCCTTCATGTTATTCACTACACTCCTCCAGTCAAAGACGTGTTCGAGGACCTCGGTGGAGATCACCACATCGGAGGACTCAGGCCCGAAATGCTCGACAAGCCTTTCCGCCGGCAGAACAACGTCGACGTACTTGCCGGTCTCTATATCGACTCCGACATATTCCCGCGGCCTACAGAACCTCTCAATCAACGGCCTTACGCTACCATTCACAAACTTACTACCAACCTCTAACACCCGCCTGCCGGCAAACTCCCCACAGTCAACACACCTCATGAAGAAGTCGAGCACAGAAACCTGCATAACGGACGAAACTCAGTAGTTTTAAAGCTTATGAGCAACACTCTGTTCCATGTCAGAGACAATCTACCCATGTTTTCTCGAGGATTATTACAAAAATCTCCCTTATAGGTGTTCAGATCTTTAGGTGGTTTTTCGCCATAGGTAAAAGCCGGCTGGACGTAGATGGTTCACGGCGCTGGCCTAGGTAGCTCCACAACCTCGATCACGAGCTGACGAAGGTCGGCGAGGACGGTATTAGCCACTCGGAGGGGGAATCCTCAAAGTGCAGAGAATAGGTAAGTGAGTTTTAGAGGGGAGGGGGCAGGCTACCCTCTTCTTGCCACCACGTATTCCTGTCTCTCTTTTGGGATCCTCACGCTCCTTATGGGCTTGATCTCTGTCGAGAAGCCGGCGGCCTCAAGGTGTCTCTTTATTTCGCGGTAGCCGTTGTGGCACTCGATGACTATCTGGCTAAAAACGGCGAGGTTGCCGGGGTCTGCGTTCAGCACAGGCTCATATTCACACCCCTCACACTCCATCTTGAGGACCGAGCCATCCTCAATCTCGAAATCCTTAATCAGCGTCCTCAACGTATACATCCTCACCTTGACGTCGCAACGGCCGCCCGGCCTAAAGAGAAAATATCCCTCCACGTCGCTGAGGTCGGCACAGACCTCTCCGTCTGTAGCGCCGAGGACTGCGTTAACCAGGTCAACTCTATCCGCAAGGCCGTTGGCATTTATGCTGAGCAACGCCTCTTCATAAAGCCGCGGATACGGCTCGAGGGCAATAACCCTCCTCGCGCTTGCAGTGAGAACGGAATGGCCGTATCGCCCACGCCGGCGCCCACATCCACAACAATCCTTCTTCCAACGTCTAAATCGTCGTAGACGCCGCCATTTAAATTCTCATGGACAATATCGTGTAAGAACACCGAATCTACGTGAAGACGGAGTCTTTAACTCCCAGCATTGATAAATAAATGTGTCGCTTCATCGTATTCCACGCCATAAATCAAATCACCACAATAGGCACTAACCATAATCGAATAAACTTGTGGACTTAATCCACACACTATTACACCACCACATAAATTTTGTCGAAATTAATTTCCATCAATAGGGCCATGCTTAATCAAATAATACCTAATGCCGGCAGGAAGCTAATTAAGAACAATTTCACATCCGCTAAGCGAACTCTAAATATATGGATAATGTCTATTAAAGTAAGTTGGTAATGTATTTTATAATGCATTACGTAAACACCCTCGGCTCTACGTTACCAAGCTCATTGAGAATAGCATGGAGTACGCCCAGCCCCAGCGACTTAATGAGTCTCCAGGTACCGTCAGTTAATAACATCTTGATAATTCAATGCATAAATTACCGTCTATAGAAGATAAAATTCATCCTATCCTCGATTAATAGTTTTATGGAGTTTCTAACTGTATTGCCTTTCCAGATTAGGTTCATGTGGGACTGCGCCGATTACCTTTAAGCTTAAATACTCGGGTTACAGCTAGAGGCTGTGAAAGGGGCCCTTGTATCACACCATTATTGGGGCTCACCAGGTGGTGGGCAGTTGGTTTGTGCCTCGGCGACATTGGCGCTCGACGAATTAGGGCTTAGACCTGTGCTCGCTGGTACCTTCAGGTTTGACCCCTCGCACTATTTGGAGTGGTATGGCATAGATCTGCGTAGATACGAGGCCGTGACTCTGCCGTTTGGCGCCAGGGCGTTTGGGCTGTGGAGTAGGCTCTTTGTGTGGTATCCCGCGTTGAGGGCGGTGAAGAGGTTTAGGCCCGACTTGGTGTTTATTGACGAGGTGGCGTATAAGCCGCTTCTGAGGCGTAAGACGTTCCGTCTTGTGGA
>Ga0080007_1068861_pt1 | contig 10658 bp, 11 predicted proteins | sample OctOCTMetagenome_FD_69210 | JGI IMG/M metagenome (GOLD analysis project Ga0080007, IMG submission 69210) | Hot spring and microbial mat streamer communities from Octopus Spring Streamers, Yellowstone National Park, USA - OCT_B (SPADES... | ecosystem: Environmental > Aquatic > Thermal springs >...
GTTCCGGGTTCTGCCTTCGGAAGGGAAGGTTATCTGCGTCTTTCCTACTGCCTTTCGGAGGATACAATAAAGGAGGGCATAGAAAGGCTCAAAAACGCCCTTACCCTCTTGGAAAGCTGAGCTTTATCATCCTTTAAAGGTTTGACCAGCTATTAAAATATAGACAAAACTAAAAAGGAGGATGTGCCATGGCTCAAACTGTTAATTTAAAAGGTAATCCTGTTACCCTTTGTGGTCCCACTTTGCAGGTGGGTCAGAAGGCACCCGATGCGGTGGTGGTTACCAAAGACCTTCAGGAAAAGGTTATTGGCGGTGCCAAAGGTGTAGTTCAAGTGATCATAACTGTGCCCTCTTTGGACACTCCCGTTTGCGAGGCGGAGACCAAAAAGTTCAACGAGCTTATGGCTGGTATGTCTGGGGTGGATGTAACTGTGGTCTCTATGGACCTGCCCTTTGCCCAGAAGAGGTTCTGCGAGAGCTTCAACATAGGCAACATAACCGTAGCCTCCGACTTTCGTTATAGGGATATGGAAAAGTACGGCGTTCTCATCTCCGAAGGAGCGCTAAAGGGCATACTGGCAAGGGCGGTCTTTGTGGTGGACAAGGAAGGAAACATAGCCTACATCCAACTGGTGCCAGAAATCACCCAAGAGCCCAATTACGAGGAAGTGGTAGAAAAGGTAAAATCACTACTCTAAAACCTCCCCCCTTCGGGGGTTTTTATAAATAAATACTAAACTCTTGCCTGTCCTTAACTTGATAGAGGTTTACTTCCTTTGACCTGCTTCCTCTTTTGTCCTCTTGCCCCTGTCTAAATTCCCACTGCAGGTTTTTACCGTTCAAGCTAAGCATCTCCATTCTAAAACCTACCTTAGACAGACTTTCTATTAAATTTTGCACCTCTTGGGCAGTGGGCGGTCTAAAGTCTTCCCTAAAATTCACCTTAACACTTATTGAATCTCTAATCACCCTTATTCTGAAGTCTCCTTCCTCAAGCTTCACATACAAGCTCTTAGCCTCGTGAAAAGCGTGGAAGGGCTTTGTATTTTTTACCTCTTGGACGTTTTCTATCTTATCTTCAAACCTTTGGTGAAAAACTCCCGTGTTGTAAAAGTGCAAATGTTCTTCCTCTCTTTTGCCTTTTTCTGCGGGCAATAACTCAGATTTATCACCTTTTTGAGACAAATCTTCAAGAACATTTTTAGCTATCTTTATGGAAATAGGGGCAGGGTTATTCTGTAGGTCTGCTTTCCTATTTTCTTCCTTTGGATAAAACTCAAGCTCTGAACCATCAAAAAGTCCCTTTGCAAACTCTTTTGTTTGAAGTTCATCGCTATTTTTCAAACCATTACCAGCATTAGTCTGGTTAATGTTCAAAAGATTTTGTAGTTTCTGGTAATTGACTGGAATTTGATTTTATAAGATTTGATAAGAAATTTTGGTAGAAAACTGTACAGTGTTTACTTTAATGTTTGAAACTCCGGGTTTAACTAGGAAAAACTCATTATTTGTGTTTTGAGATTGTTCTTTCAAGCTTTTAAGCTGTACCAATAAAGCATTTAACTTTTCTTCGGTGGATAAGTTTGTATCAGTTCCGTTAACATTGTTCGCTTTTGCATTTTCTTCTTCAGAGATCTGTTTAACCTGTCCATAGGCGAACAAGCTAAAGATTGAAAGGTTAGTTAGAAAGTAGTTGTCCTTTTCCTCCTTGTTAGCTGTTAGTTGCCCTTGAACTTTCAAAGAACCCTCAGGAGGTATGGCCGGGTTGAAGGAGATATCAGCAGCTTTTATTAAATTCAAAACATCCTCAAAGTTTGGCGCTTGGGATGACGGATTAAAGCCAACACCCTTTTTTCCAACGTTTAGCCCTACCTTGTTTAACTCCCCCGTTATTCTCATTCTTGAATGTATAATTTAACCCAATGAGAGTTTTTAGTCAATGGCTTTTTTTCCTTGGCCTTCTCTTACCCATAACTGCCTTTTCTGAGGTAGTTATCCTTTCCAACTATCCTCTACCAAAAAATAACTTTAGGAGCTTAGTTAGTGAAGAAAACTACCAAACAATCGTGGAAATTCTTAAAAGTCTGGATGAAGTAAAAAATGTAACCGTTGAGGAAAAGGATGGACAAATAACCATTAAAGTGGAGAGGTATCCAATAGTAAAAAGCGTAAAAGTAAAAGGTAATGTAGCGGTTTGGAAAGATGAAATTTTGAACTATTTGACCCTTTATGAAGGTGCACCCCTAAAGGAAATAGACCCTAAAAGCTTAGAGGATAAGCTTAAAGAGCTGTACAGAGAGAAGGGATACATTGAAGCACAGGCGAAGGTAAACATACAAATTGACGAGCTTGGGTTTGCATCCATTGAGATAGAAGTGAAGGAAGGAGATGTTTTTTTCATCGGTGGAGGAGTTTATAAGGGCTCAAGCTTGAACCCAAGCTTTTTGGATGAACGTTTGGGAATTATAAAAGGAAGGATAGCCAAGGAGGGAGAACTTTCAAGAAAAGTTTTTGACCTACAGGATATATACTTATCCCTTGGCTTCTGGGACAGCTTTGCCTACTATGAAGGACTGCAAAAGGCTAAGATGGAAAAGCCCTTTTGGAGGGTTCTCCTACCCACAGACCCAAGCATTGAAAGGCGACCCTTAAGGCTTATAGGCGCCTTGGCGGAGGGTATTAAAAACCTTTTCAGCCATCCTATAAGCACACTAAAGGCAATATCAGGTAAAGGAAAATTAGCCTATCCCGTTTTTTATGTCTATGAGGGGACAAGATATCAAGCTTTTTTTGAGGGAAATAGCTTTTTTAGCCCGCAGGAACTGTTGAAAATTTCAGGACTTCCTCAAAAGGGAATAGACATATTTTCCTTGGAAGAGGCTAAAGAAAGCATAGTAAATGCCTATCAATCAAAGGGTTTTTTTGATGTGGAGGTGGAATACAAGCAGGAGGGGGATAGGATCTTCTTTTCCATTAAAGAAGGTCAAAGATACAATGCTATTTTAAATGGTCAAACCATACCATATGATGAGGAAGAGTTAAAGAAAGAATTAGAAAAAATGATAGAACAATTAAAAGCACAAGGCTATACTCTTGCAGAAGGAGAGATTAAAACAAACATTGATAAAGACAAAAAATTAGTAAATGTATCCTTTGATATAAACAAGGGCAAAAAGCAAATACTTAAGGCTATAAACTATATTGGCAACAACAAAGATATAGCAAAAATTTTCAGAGATGTTAATAAGAGACTGCCAGCGGTTTATAACTCTGCCTTGATAGAGCAGTTGAACTTAAGAATAGAAAAATATCTTAAAGGAAATGGTTACATGGAGGGAAGCTTTGAGGCGGAGGTTGTGTTGGAGGAAGAGGAGGATGTCATAAACTACATATACACCTATAAAGTTTCAGAGGGATCCAGATACAAAGCAGGCTTGGACCTTTACTATGGCGCAAAAGTCACTCGCAATAGAGAACTCCCTTACATGACGATTCGGGAAGAATTTTACTCGGAGAAAACTTTAGACGAAACCTTATACAACTTTGTAAGCAGCAATCTTTTTATTGGTGTAAAGATAGATACCTTTATAGACACAGATAAAAAGCAAGTGCATCGGCTAATAAAACTGCAAGAGGACAAAAGAGGTTTTTACGACATTGGAGTAGGCTATAACTCTCAAGAAGGTTTGATTTTGGACCTAACATTGGGTTTAAAAAATCTCTTTGGTATAGGTCTGTCTTCCACTTTAAACTACAAACGCAGTGAAAAAGTAGAGACATACAGTTTAAATTTTGAAGATCCTTTCCTCTTTACACGAAAGCTATGGTTCAAAAGCAATATTTTTAAGGACTATCAAAAACACAGAGTATATACCTTAGACACTCAGGGTTTTGCCCTCAGCATGGGTTATAGGATAACCAGATATACCTCCTTTGGTCCATTCTTTTCTATCTCTGATAACCGATACTTAGGGGCAAGTGCAAGGCTTAATAAATACGGTTTATTTCTATTAAGAGAGTACAAAGACGACATTTTCAACCCTCGTAAGGTGCATTACAACAGCTTGAACCTTTTAAAGGCTTCTGGGGATCTCAATTATACAAAAGCAGAGCTTAACACCTTTTACTACATTCCCATAACCACAAACTTAAACCTGAGCTTCAAGGTCTCCGGAGGCTCCGCTTGGGGCTCGGTGCCCATATTTGACAGGTATTTTTTGGGTGGATTGACTAACCTAAGGGGCTACTCCTACGAGGAGGTGGGAAGTCCAACGGGTGGAAAATCCTATGTCTTTGGTAGGGTAGAGTTGGAGGTGCCGTTGAAGGGTTCCTTTGTTTTTGTGCCTTTCTATGATGTGGGAGGGGTGGAAGGATCTTCCAGCCGATTACCAAAAGACATAAAACATAGCTTTGGTTTTGGGGGTGGTGTAAAAACACCCGTGGGACCCATAAGATTGGACTTAGCCTTTCCCGGAGAAAGGGACTTTTTAAAAAAGTTCAAACTTTACCTGTCTGTTGGATATATCTACTGACCACACCTTCAAGAAATTTCAAAAACTCGTCCCGAATGTCGCTTCTCTTTAAAGCAAACTCCACAAGGGTGGTGAGGTATCCGAGGGGTGTTCCAGTGTCATACACATTTGCGTCTGTCTTTAGGGCATAAACTACCTCATCTTCAAGCAAAAGCCTTATGGCATCTGTTAGTTGTATCTCTCCCCCCTTGCCGGGTGGTGTGATCTTTAGTTTTTCAAAGATTTTTGGGGTAAAAAGGTATCTACCAACTATGGCAAGGTTTGAGGGTGCCTCCTCCTCTTTTGGCTTTTCTATAAGGTCATTTATGAGGTATATATCCTCCTCTATTAGCTTTCCATCCACTATGCCGTATTTGCTTACATCTTTTCTATCTACCTCAAAGACTGCCACTACGCTCTTGCCAAACCTTTCGTATATCTCCAACATGCGTTTTATTACGTTTTTCTCACCTTCAAGGATCACATCACCCAAGGCCACTATGAAAGGCTCGTTTCCAACTACGGGTTCAGAAACAAGAACTGCATGACCAAGACCTAACTGTTCCTTTTGCCTTACGTAGATTGGGTTTATGAGCCTGCTAATTTCCCTTATGTTTTTTAGAAGTTCTTCTTTTCCCATTTGTTCTAAGTGTTTTTCAAGGTCCGTGTTTATATCAAAGTGGTGTTCAATGGGTCTTTTGTGCCTTCCTGTGACAAATATTATGTTTTCCACGCCTGCATGCAGGCACTCTTCCACTATGAACTGGATAACTGGCTTGTCAATTATCGGGAACATCTCCTTGGGCATAGCTTTGGTAGCGGGTAAAAACCTCGTCCCCCACCCTGCCACTGGTAAAACTGCTTTTCTTACCATAAATTTTATTCTAACACGGGAGGTGAAAAATGATAGAAGACTTGGTAAAAAATCTATCAAAATTTGTTGAAGGTGGTCTATCCGTGGAGCTTTACGATGGCAGGGTTATTGGAGATGGTAAATGCAAAGTGGTGGTTAAGGACCCAAAGGCTGTAAGGGATATAATCAGGGACCCGGAGATGGGCTTTGGTGAGCATTATATGAAGGGAAACATCCAGATAATTGGAGACTTGGAAAAGTTCCTCCGTGGTTGCATGAAGTATTTGAAGGATGAGGGAGAGAAATTAAGGTTTATGCCACTCAGATCCCTATTAAAAATATTAGGGCTGTTGAAGTTTGTAGAAGAGAAGGAAGTTCAAAGGCACTACGACCTTGGGAACGACTTTTACAGTCTTTGGCTTGACAGTTCTATGACATACTCCTGTGCTTTTTTTAGGTCTCCCGATTGCACCTTAGAGGAGGCGCAGGAGGAAAAAAGAAGGATCATATACGAAAAACTACAACTATCGGAAGGAGACAAGCTTTTGGACATCGGGTGCGGGTGGGGTTCTATAATCCTTGAGTCCGCCAAGCTTTATCCGATAACTGCTGTAGGAATAACCCTTTCAAAAAACCAGCACGAGTATGTAAAGGAAAGGATAAAACAGGAGGGACTTGAAGGTAGGGTAGAGGTTTATCTGATGCACTATGAAGACCTTCCCAAGTTAGGTTTAAAGTTCAACAAGGTTGTCTCCGTTGGCATGTTTGAACATGTAGGTAAGGGAAGGCACAGAAAATTCTTTGAGGTGGTGTCGAAAATAATGGAAGATGGAGGACTGTTTTTGCTACACACCATAGGGAAGGTCCATCCTTCTTCGCAGAGCAGGTGGATAAGAAAATACATATTCCCCGGTGGCTACCTTCCTTCCATAGAGGAAGTACTAAGGGCGGTAAGGCACTTAGACTTTAACCTGATTGACATAGACGATTGGAGGCTTCACTACTACTTTACCCTTAGGGAGTGGCTAAGAAGGTTCTACTCTGCGGGCGATTATGTAAAAGAGAAATATGGAGAAGAGTTTTTTAGAATGTGGGAATTGTACTTGGTGGCATCTGCAGTTTCCTTTTACAACGGTAGCAATCATCTCTTCCAGTTTCTCTTTTCCAAGGGTGTCGTCAATAACTATCCAGTTATGAGGAGGAGCTTCCTTCAGCCTCTGTTGATGGCTTGAAGTTCTCCGAGCCCGCTTTTTAAAAATTCTTTCACAAAGGGGTCTCGGTTTGCCAGAACCTCCTGTGGTGTGCCTATTAAAACAACCTCACCTTCCCTTAGGATCATAATTCTGTCTGAAATGGTGAAGGCGGAGACCATGTCGTGGGAGACTACCAGGGCGGTGGATAAGGTTTTGTCTCTAAGTTCTTTTATTAGGTTGTCTATTAACCTGCTCGTTATAGGGTCTAAGCCAGAGGTAGGCTCATCGTAGATCACCAGCTTGGGCTGTGTAGCTATAGCCCGGGCTATTCCTACCCTCTTTTTCATACCGCCGGAGAGTTCAGAGGGATAAAGCCCAAGGGTATGTTCCCCCAAACCCACCATCTTTAGGTAAGTGAGGGCTATTTCCTTTAGTTCTTCTTCTTTCATGTGAGAATGTTCTAAGTAATAAAAAACCACATTCTCCCAGACTTTCAGACTGTCAAAAAGGGCTGCACCTTGAAAAACATAGCCAATCTCTTTCCTTAGACTATTTAGCTCCAATGGATTTATTTTGGTTATTTCTTTCCCAAAGACCCTTATGCTTCCGCTGGTGGGCTTGAAAAGTCCCACTATGCACTTGGTGATTGTAGTTTTACCGCTTCCGCTACCACCAAGTATAGTAAAGATCTCCCCCTTATTAACCTGAAAGGAAACATTCTTTAAAATGTGCCGACCTTCTATGATTAAGTTGAGGTTTTCCACTTCTACTACTGGTTCCATCGTCTCTTATAGTATAATACTTGCTATGGCTGTGATAGTCAGAGTTCCTACACCCCTTAGAAGGCTTACAAACGGACAAAGTGAAGTGCAAGTAGAAGCCCATACTATCAGAGAGGCTGTGGAAAAGCTGGAAAGCCTTTATCCGGGCTTTAAGGAACGCCTTTTGGATGAGAACGGAGAGTTGAGAAAGTTTGTCAATATCTACCTCAACGACGAGGACATAAGGTTCCTGAAGGGTATAGACACGGAACTTAAAGACGGAGATGTTCTCTCTATTGTGCCCGCCATAGCTGGGGGCTTTTAACCTTGAGGGAATTTCTAAAGAAGCTTTCCGAGTTCAAGGACCTGACCAAAGAAGAGATAATTCAGTGCCTTGAAGATATTACAGAAGGGAGGGCTACCGACGCCCAGATAGGTGCTTTCATAATGGCTATGAAGATGAAAGGCGAGACGATGGAGGAGTTAGAGGGTGCTGCCAGCTTTTTTAGAGAAAAAGCCACCAAGGTAAATGTGGAGGACCCGGATAGTCTGGTGGACACCTGCGGAACAGGTGGAGACCTTTCGGATACCTTCAATGTATCCACCATAACCGCCTTTGTGTTGGCGGGGGCGGGTATAAGGGTAGCAAAGCATGGCAATAGGTCTGTCTCTTCAAAAAGTGGGAGTGCGGACCTTTTAGAGTTTTTGGGGGCAAAGATAGACCTGGGGCCAGAGCAGGTTAAGAGAATGATAGAGGAGATAGGCATAGGCTTTATGTTCGCACCCCTCTTCCACCCTGCCATGAAGAGGGTGGTGGGTCCCAGAAGGGAGGTGGGTATAAGGTCCTTTTTCAACCTTATAGGTCCTCTATCCAATCCGGCAGGTGCCAAAAGACAACTTTTGGGAGTTTTTTCAGACCAGTTTGTGGAAAAAGTAGCCCACGTTTTACTCAGGCTTGGTGTAAAAAGGGCGGTGGTGGTGCACGGAAAGGATGGCATTGACGAGGTCTCTATATCTGCCCCCACCACTGTGGCGGAGGTAAGTGGTGGAGAGGTACGCGTATACGAATTTACACCGGAGGAGCTCGGTTTTAGGCGTTATCCTATAGACTACATAAAAGTAAAATCTGTGGAGGAAAGCGCAAAGGTGGCTATGTCTGTTTTAAAGGGAGAACCATCTCCTGCCCTTGATATGGTTCTTTTGAACTCCGCCTTTGGAGTGTTTGTTTCTGGTTTGGCTGATGACCTAAAAACCGCCTTGGAGGTGGCAAAGGACTCCATAAAGAGTGGTAAAGCCCAGAGGAAGCTCTCCGAGTTTATTGATCTATCAAAAAGGCTTTAATGTATAAAGTAGGCAAGGTTTCTTATCTCAACACTGTTCCCTTGTTTTACCGCTTTGAGGACCCAATGATTGAACTCGTAGAGGGCGAGCCGTCTTATTTGGTTTCTCTGCTGAGAGATGGGAAAATTCATGCGGGCATTGTCTCCTCGGTGGAGTATCTTTTTAACCGCTCCCAATATAGAGTTGTGTCAGGGCTGTGCATAGCCTCCAAGCAAAAGGTTTGCTCTGTTCTTTTATTCTCAAAAAGACCAATGTTGGAGATAAAGAGGGTGTATCTTACTCCCGCTTCTTTGACTTCAAAGCTATTATGCAAACACCTTTTAGAGGATGTTTATAAGCTCAAGCCCGAGTATGTAGAAAGTAGAGAGTCTGCAGATGCCCTTTTGCTAATAGGAGATGAGGCATTATACGAAAAAAGGCTGGGCAAGTTTGAATATGTCTATGACTTGGCGGAAGAGTGGCACAAGGTCTATAGCCTACCATTTGTGTTTGCCCTTTTTTTGGTGAGAAAGGCTGCGGACCCTTCTTTGGACAGGCTCATAGAGGAGTTAGCCCTCAAGTCTATAAAAGCCTTTTATGAGGATTTTGCACAAGGAAGGGTGGAGGTGGAGGGTTTCTCAAGGGATGAACTGAAGGATTACTTTTATCACTGCGTTGACTACTTTTTGGACGAAGAAAAAGAGAGGTCCCTTGAACTTTTTGGAAGTTTAGCCTATAATCATAGGTAAATGCTCACTTTCAAAGAGTTAGCCCTCTTTCTTCGTTCTTTCCCTTTTGGTGGTTTTCCTTGCGATAAAACTCAGGCTTGGAGGTTAAAACATATTCTTTTAAAGCCTGCCGAGGTTTCTCAAAAAATTTACAATGCTAAAAAACCAAAGCCTTGCAATATGCCAATCCACCGCGTCGTAATTATCGCACATAGTATGCCTTATTGGAAGGGGGTGGGAGCTTAGGAAGAGGGTTTTAAGCCCTACCTTTTTGAAGGTTATGTGATCGCTCCTTGCAGAAGGAACTGCCCTAAACTCCACCTCAAAGCCTATCTCCTTTGCACTTCTGTAGAAGGCCTCTGCTAGCCAATAATCATTATAGCCCTCTTTATCTTTGTAAAGGATGGCAGGATTTTGCCAACCTATGCCGTCCAAGTTTATACAGTAATAAGCGTGCTTTGGCTTTTTTAATGTGTGAAACTTGGAACCCTCCAAGCCTACCTCCTCTCCGTCGGTGATCAAAAACCTGAGCTTGAAGGGAATGTTGTAATTCTCCCTCAGCTCTTCGTAAAGATAGGGTAAAAGCAAAGATGCCAAGCCGTTATCTATGGCACCTTGGGTTTTTGGCTTTGTGTCCATGTGGGCTACTATATAAACCACCGGACCCCTGCCCAGCTCAAACACAAGGTTGCTGAGCTTTAGCTCCTCCTCTCGGACCTCCACCTTTAACTTGGTGTAAAAGTCCTTTACCTTTGTAAGGTCGCTCCTTTTGATGCAAACAACAGCCATTTTTTCCTCCGTGATGCCATAAAAGACCTGGTCTAACTCCTTTATATAGCAAACTACTGCCCTTATGTTCTTGGCCTTCAAAGCGTCCCAATCTATACCCTTGGCGGTCTGCAGTGCAATGTCACCCTCTATAAAATCTTCTTTCAAATATCCCTCAAAGCTTCCGCCTATACTACCCACAAAAGGAAAGGCTTGAATCTTTCTTCCCTCCACCTCCAAGCTGGCACCAATAGGGACACGCTTTTTTACACTAAAGGACTCCTCCCAAAAGGGGATGGATTTTTCTCTAAGGAGGTTTTTTAAAAACCTCTTTGCTTCCCTGTGGCCGTTGGTGTTGGGGAATCGGTTTAAAGTTAGGTATTCATAAGCCCTCTCTGTAAGTTCTCTGTAGGTTTTACTTTTCATAAACGGGCGTTAGCCATCCCTTGTATCTTTCTATCTTCCCTCTTACTGCGTTAAAGTATAGCTCCTGAAGTTCCCTTGTGATAGGTCCTACCTCTCCA